>TARA_R110002074_G_scaffold399036_1_pt1 | contig 30790 bp, 26 predicted proteins | sample TARA_R110002074 | Tara Oceans TARA_R110002074 (sample SAMEA4397215) | marine metagenome | biome: Polar Biome; feature: [MIX] marine epipelagic wind mixed layer (ENVO:01000061); material: water (ENVO:00002006), including particulate matter (ENVO:01000060) such as... | depth 10-100 m | reverse complement strand
CCTTAACTGGGCTTCAAATAATTTTTGAAACATTGGATCGTCAGTACATTCTTTGTTGAACATTAAACCTACTGCTCTTTTTACCCAAACAACATCTCCTTTTTTCTCTTCAAAACTCTTCTCATATAAAGGAATCAGGTTACTACAATCTGCTAAAGGACCTAATTTAGAATCGATACTACCAGCAATTTTACCATAAACCTCAGAATAAGAGTTATAAGACTTTAAACGAGACTTTTCTTTAGATGTCAACGTACCGGCTTCTTCTTTTGGTAATAACTTCGAAATTTTACCAGTAATTTGTTCGTTTTCTAATTCAATCTTCTCTGTTACAGCGTCATAAACATCAAAAACTTCTTGTAAATCTTTTCTACCAGCTTTATGCTCATCAACCAAACTAGAAAAATAGATATATAATGCTTTCGGATTTGTGAAGTTTTCCTGGTCTTTAGCAAAAGCTGCGCTTAACATACTATACATCTTAGCATCATCGGCCATTTTATTATCATACATCACCATCGCCTTGTCTACATCAGTTTCACCTGGAGACGTTTTTGAAGCAAAATGCTTTAATTTATTATCGTAAAGACCCATCAAATCATTAGCGAATTTATCCTTGTCAGCACCAGTAGCCTTATCCAATTTATCTTTAAGAATACGTTCTCCATATACATAAATTGCATTATTTAATTGAGGACATGTTTCATAAACCATTTTCCATGGCTCATAAGCAGCATCATAATTTTTAACTTTTGCATGTTCTGAAAAGATAGACAGATTCGTCATACATTCAGGGTTTTGCGCCTGTGCATTACTCACCCCTATCATCCCAAGGATCATTATTGCCGTGAAGTAAAGTTTCGATTTCATTTTTTCTCTTTTTAAAGTGGTTAATGTACTAAATTTTTATTAATTGATTTTTCTTTTCTGGAACCAGCGATCGTTTAATGATAGACCTACGTTAAATTTAAAATAGCTCTCTTCTATTAGATTCGCTCTAGTTGTTCCTCTTCTTCCAAATTCAAATCCTAAATTAAGATTAGAGAAACTTCTACCCAGTGGTAAACCTAATCCAAAAGTTATGCCAAAGTTATTGATATCAACATCATTGATTACCATTCCGGTCTTATCTAAGCGTAAACCTGCTCTGTAAGTTACTCGTTTTAAGTAACTTGAAAAAGAATCATGATCAGGAGTAATAAATGCACCAAGTGCAATTGAACTTGCATCATTATAACGTATACTATCTGCTCCTAGAAATACATTTTCAAAAGAACTCATTGCCTGAAAACTATATTCAGCACCTACAAACCATTTATAATCCTCTCCATAACCAAGACCTAAAGTAGTGGTGGTAGGTATTTTTAATTCTGTATTTTTTAAATTTTGAGCATCTAAATCTACTTCAATCTCTTCAATATTTGTCCCTGTAGCTACAGAAAAAGAACCAATCTGCCTATCATTTAAAGAAACAAGATTTCCCTGAGTATTTACACGTAAAGATGAATGTAACCTATATCTATCCTTAATTAAAGGAGAATAATTTAAAGCATAATTAAAATCGAAACCATTTACCCTTGAGCTACGACTGTCGAATGTTCCAAATTGAATACCATCTATTTGCTGTAGGCGCTCATTTTCTAAGGTGCCATAGTTAAAATTAACAGTAGCCCCTATACTTACATCTTTCAGCACCTCATAACCAACGGAATAAAAAACTCGGTTTAAACCACCCTGGCCAGTGTAAACATTGGTCAACGAACCACTTGCATTAGTTTGTTCGTTTACCAGGTTATACCCAACAGAAGAATAGGGCATAATACCGAATCCCATTCCTAAACCTTTACCTAAACTAAAGCCCAAAGCCAAATAGTCTAAACTTGTTATTGAACTTTTCTCTTCTTCGGTAAAACTTTTAAGTCGATATTGTTTATTGGAAACTCCGGCAGTATAGGTTACAAGACCCTCTTTATCCATTATCTCTAAACCCAATTTACCGTAAGCAGCTGGGTTTCTTAAGTTAAGATGGATACTATCTGCATACATGCCTATACCTCCCATCATTTGATTTTCTACTGTACTGGCGTTCTTTAAATCACCGATTCCAAAAAAAGAATAGGGAGAAACAGTACCATCTTGAGCGTACATACCAATAGTGGATATGTATACAATTGTAATTACAATTTTTCTGATCATTTAGTGCTTGTTGTATTCTAGCAAATAATTAAGCCCTTTCAGGAGAAATTTAGAATCCGCAAATATGGTATTTTTTAATCGTTTAGACAAAAATAGTGTGTCACCCCCTGTTAAAATAATTGTTAAATCTTCAAAACGACTCTTATATAGGTCAATGACGCCATCAATTTCAAGAGTTACACCATTTACGACCCCACTATGCATACAGTTTTCAGTAGTATTCCCAATATAATCTAATAACTCTTTTTTCTCCAATAAAGGCAATTTAGCCGTTTGATGATGCATGGCATTATATCTCATTTGCATACCGGGAGATATGGCCCCACCTATATATTCATCAAAATCATTCAACATATCATACGTAATACATGTTCCTGCATCTATTATAAGATTATTATGGTGCGGATTAAAATAAAAAGCGGCCGTAGCTAGAGCCAAACGATCAACACCAAGTGTTTGAGGAGAGGCATAAGAGTTTTTAAATGGTACTTTTGAAGCATTTGAAAGTTCATGAACCTCACAAAAAATAGCCAAAACGTTCATTTGTTCTTTAGAAAGTGCCCCAACACTAGAAATAATTGCACATTGAATTTTCGGATAATTCTTGAAAATTATTTTTACCGCCGCTACAAAATCATATGCAGCAACAGACTCTAAATGAATGATTTCCGTCTTTTTAAATATTGCCAACTTTACACTTGTATTGCCGGCATCAATAATCAAATTCATGTTACAAAGATCATAAATTAAAAAAACAATTCGCTTTTTTTATGAATTAGTTTGTAAATCATAAAATTGAAATTATATTTGCAGCCGCTTATAGCGACATGGTGCCTTAGCTCAGTTGGTAGAGCAATGGACTGAAAATCCATGTGTCCCTGGTTCGATTCCTGGAGGCACCACAATTAATCCTTACTTAACGGTAAGGATTTTTTTGTTTTAATTCCTATCTTCAATCGCGATAAACGCAACTATTTTGATACAAATTAGCGAAGACAGTTCTTTTAGTTCTTTAGAAAACTATCTAAACTCAAAGAATTGGATTAAGAGAGAGGAACGAATTACCAAAATCACCAAAGCTGGTGAAGGCAATATGAATGTAGTACTTCGTGTAATTACTAATATACGTTCTATAATCATAAAACAATCTAGGCCCTTCGTTCAGAAATACCAAGATATACCGGCTCCTATAGAAAGAATTGCAGTCGAAAAATCTTTTTATGATGCTATTGGCACCGGAGGAATCAAAGAAAATTTTCCCGCAATTATCGGGTTTGACCATGAATCTTACATTTTAATTATGGAAGACCTAGGGGATTGCGATGATATGAGTTTCATTTACCACAAACGTAATATCAGTAATCATCAGTTTGAAAAACTTATTGAAATATGCTATCAAATACATATCACTGCAACATCAACCGATTTTCCTGCTAACATGAAAATGCGTGAGTTGAACCACCAGCATATTTTTGTATTGCCTTTTCTTACAGATAATGGCTTCTCTTTAGACGATATTCAAATAGGTCTACAAGAACTGTCGATGTCCTTTAAAAAAAATGAAAATCTTAAAAAGCAAGTGAATGTAATTGGTGAAAAATATTTATCGAAAGGAAATACGCTTTTACATGGAGATTACTATCCAGGTAGTTGGATGTCTAAAAACGAACATCTTTACGTTATTGACCCAGAATTTAGCTTTGTTGGTTTTCCCGAATTTGACCTTGGGGTAATGGCAGCGCATTTAATCATCGCCACTCACGACCCATCATACATTGAAAAAATTGAAAAAACATATCCAAAAACTATCGATATGAAACTTTTAAAAAATATTGCCGGTATTGAAATTATGAGGAGATTAATAGGTTTGGCACAATTACCGTTAAGCAGTACCCTTGCTGATAAAAAACAATTATTACTCATGAGCAAAAACATGATACTATAATGAAATACGTATATCTACTTATCTTAATCTGTATCATTGGATGCAAAAATGAAAATAAGCAATTTAATATTCCCTCACCCACCAACAGCATTTATGTCGGTGATAAATCGCAATTAGCAGATTCTGTTTATTACGACAAAGTTTTAGGTGCACTTGTGGGATCCGCAATTGGTGATGCTATGGGTGCATCTACAGAAATGTGGCATAGAAAAGACATTCAACTAAGCTATGGCTATATAAACGGACTTACACCCGCGGTGCGAGAACAATCTCCTGAAGGTACTTGGGAACATAACTTATTGGCTGGCGCAACAACCGATGACACGCGATGGAAAAGCCTAATGGTTCATTATTTTAAGGCTAATCAGAACACTATAAACCCAGACAATTTCTCTCAATACATAATAGAATACTACCAAAACCTAACGAAGTCTCTCGCAAATAAAGACATTCAAACAAGCACTGATTTACTCGACACACAGATTGAAAAAATAGATTGGATCAAAGAATGGGCAAGAGTGGCCATAGCCTACAAAAAAGACAATAAAGATTACCTTGAAGCACAGAATCGTTTTTATGGTGGTGAAATGTCATGTGCAGGGCAATTATACTCACCCATGATTGGACTTATTACTAAATCTCCTTTAGAGGCTTACCAAAAGGCATACGACTTAAGCCTTTTTGATATTGGGTACGCTAAAGATATAACTGCTTTAGTTTCATCAATGACCAATATGGCCATGAGAACACAAGAACTTGATTCTATTATGAACGCGCCTAAATTCATAGACCCTATTGGGTATGCAGATAGTCGGTTGGTTGGTCGTATACCACTAGCAATTTTAGATGGTACACAAAAAAACGTTCGCCGAATAAACGACATAGTTTTTGTTGATTCTTTACTATTAAATAATAATATTGTCTTTAAAATACCAACAGGCTACCCTGGAACAAAAACGGATTGGATTCGTCAAGAAATGCTTTATCAAATACTAGAAAAAGATAAGCGTGGCATTGCATTTCATTCTGCAGAAATTTGGCAAATATTAATTACAGGCCTTGAGTTTGGAAAAGGTGATTTTGAAAAAACTATGCAATTTATAGTTAACTACGGTCGTGATAATGATACCGTTGCCGCAGTTGCTGGCATGATTTTAGGTGCAAAACTAGGCTACAAAGCACTTCCGCAAGAATTGCGAGAAAAAATTCTTAAAGTCAACAAAGAAAATTTAGGCATAGACCTAGAAGCTTTGGCAAAAGAAATGACGCAGCAATAAATCTAATCCCAAATACGGGCCACCTTACGCTCGCTAAAATCGTTTATTTTTAATTCATTACTCGAGTTATTCTCAACAGTCAAAACCGTATAGAATTCATTAGGAAATATTTGATTGGTCATCACATATTGCCCTCCATTAATAAAAAGCTCCATAGAAGAATGATCTATAAATAGTCTAACCTCAATGGCTTCTTCAGGTAAATTTGACATCACCATATTTTGTAAACCTCCGATAAATTTTTCACTAAAATCTACTTTCCCCGATTTGTCACGGTCAAAAGTCACCATTTTATTTTCTCTATCGATTACTATTGATAAACTATCGCCAACTTCGTTACTGAAATACAATTTCATCTTAGGATTCTTGACCGTGAATCTAATTTCAGATTGATTTCCATATTTCAACGGTATTTCTTTCTTCTGATTATTCGTTAACTCAAATTGACTAGCTAAATTAGCTTTATCCTCTATACCCTTCATATTATCTAAAGGATAATTTACTAAGAAAACCTCGCCTTCAATTTTACGCAATGTCAATTTTCTAGGTACCGTCATAGCGCTTCGCCATTTTTCTGTTGGCGTATCTCTTGCATAATCCCAGTTACTCATCCACCCAATAAATATTCGTTCATTATTCGGGGTATGATTATAGGTAACCCCCGCGTAATTATCTCGGCCAAAATCTATCCATCGAGATTCTGTTTGGTCTGTTGAAAATGTTGTTCCATCAAAATCTCCGATAAAATATTGTGTTCCACTACCTCCGTTTGGCGCACCTGGGTTAATACTAATTAAAAGAACCCATTTAACTTCTTCGCTTCCTTCAATTTTTAAAGGAAATAAATCAGGACATTCCCATACTCCACCATGCGCCCCTTTGTCTTTCCCAAACTCACTTACTTTTTTCCATTCCTTTAAATTTGGCGAGTTCCATATCTGCAAATGATCTCCTGCTACTAAAAGCATCGACCAAGTTTGCTCTTTATCATTCCAAATAACTTTAGGATCTCTAAAATCTTTAATTCCATCATTACCAATTACGGGGTTTCCCTCATATTTCGTCCAACTATCGCCATCATCTAAACTGTAGGCAATACCCTGTGTTTGAAAATCATTTTTACCAGACTGCTCTCCTTCCATATCATGATATGTAAAAATCGCAACCATTGCTGGCTTTTCTTTGGTGCCAAAGCCAGATGTATTTTCTTTATCGATTACAGCACTACCCGAAAAAATTAATCCGTGTTTATCTGGAAAAAGCGCTATTGGTTTATGCTCCCATTTTAATAAGTCTTTACTAACGGCATGCCCCCAATGCATAGGCCCCCAAACGGTACTGTCTGGATAATATTGATAGAATAAATGATATTTTCCATTGCTATAAACAAGTCCGTTAGGATCATTCATCCATTTTTCTTCTGGGGTAAAATGAAACTGCGGTCGATAGGGTTCCGTATAATAATCAGACAGTTCTGTCTCTGTAGTATTTTCTTGAATTTTCGCATCCTGTTTACAGCTGAAATTGAATATAATAAGCATTACAAACACTGATTTTAAAAATACTTTTTGCATAACTTTAACCATAAACTCGTCTTTAAAACTATAAACCTTAGCTACTAAAAATAGTACCTTTACAGCAATGAAGTTAATCAAATATCTGCAATTTTTTAGTTTAATTTCCCTTCTATGCTTTTCAAACGTTGTAGTTGGGCAAAAAGATATTGATCGCGCTTTAAAGACGTGGAACAAAAAAAGTATACCCTATATCTATCCTGAAAGTTTAATCATTTCAGATTCAATTCTATTTTTAGATACAAGAGAAAAAGAAGAGTTTGATGTTAGCCATTTAAAAAATGCGATTTGGGTAGGATATAAAGATTTTGACGAAGAAAAAATTCTTGAAACTATCCCTAACACTTCTCAACCCATTATCGTTTATTGCTCTATTGGTGTGCGTTCAGAAAATATCGGTGAAAAGCTGAAGAAGCTTGGTTATACCAAAATACGTAATCTACATGGCGGTATTTTTGGATGGAAAAATAAAGGTGGCGAAGTATTTAACGACCAAGAAATAGCTACCGATAGTGTTCATGCCTTTAGCAAGCATTGGGGTAAGCTTTTGCATGAAGGAATAAAGGTTTACTAGGTAGAAATTAAGATAAACAATAAAATTTACTTTGGGAATACTACAAGATAATAAGGCTGAGCGAGATGAAAAGGTAATTGATTTTACACTGGCTAGCTCTAATAATTTATTGCTGATTTTCACAAGAAATCCTGAGCTAGGTAAAGGAAAAAGACGATTGGCGGCAACAGTTGGCGACGAGGCTGCACTAAATATTTATCAATTTCTTCTTCGTCATACCGTTAAAATTACCAGTAACCTATACGCTGAAAAGCTTGTATATTACTCCGAAGAAATTTGGGAGAATGACATTTGGGACAATAAACGTTTTGGAAAAAAACTACAAACAGGCATCGATTTAGGTGCTCGTATGGCAAATGCTTTTCAAGAAGGATTTCAAAACGAATTTCAAAAAATCATCGTCATTGGCAGCGATATGTTCGATTTATCGCAAGAAGATATAGAACAAGCATTTAAAGCCCTCGAAAAAAACGATTTTGTTGTAGGGCCAGCAGAAGATGGTGGCTATTATTTACTTGGAATGAAAAATTATATGCCAGAACTTTTTAAAAATAAAAAATGGGGCACCGAAACGGTTTTAAAAGAGACACTTACCGACCTTAAGGATAGAAAAACTGTACTTTTAGAAACAAGAAACGACGTAGATTATTACGAGGATATAAAGGACATTGAAGCCTTTCAACCTTTTTTAAAACATATAAATTCATGATTAAAGAACAATTATTAGAATCTGTAGCATACCTTAAAAATAAAGGTTTTGAAAATCCTGAAATCGGAATCGTATTAGGAACAGGATTAGGTAAATTAGTAGATAGTATCGAAGACCCAATTGACGCTCATTACAACCATATTCCATTTTTTCCATTAGCAACTGTAGAATTTCATACGGGCAAATTAGTTTATGGCACCATCTCAGGTAAAAAAGTAGTGGTCATGCAAGGTCGCTTTCATCTATATGAAGGCTATGACTTTTTAGACATCACTTATCCTATTCGTGTTATGCACATGTTAGGCATTTCAAAATTATTTATTTCAAATGCTGCTGGCGCAGTTAATCTTGACTTTAAAAAAGGTGATATGATGCTTATTGAAGACCACATTAATTTGCAAGGCGGTTCGCCATTAGCCTTTAAGAATGTTGGAGAATTTGGAGAGCGTTTTGCCGACATGTCTGAACCTTATGATTTAGATATGCGTACTAAATTATTAGCCATCGCTAAATCCCAAAATATTTCTTTAAAAACAGGAGTATATGCTTCTGTAGTAGGACCTCAACTTGAAACGAAGGCAGAGTACAGAATGATTAAAATGATAGGGGCCGATGCGGTTGGTATGAGTACCGTACCCGAGGTTATTGTGGCCAACCATTTATCGATACCTATTGTTGCAGTTTCTGTACTAACCGACGAATGCGATCCAGATAATCTTAAGCCTGTAGATATAAGTGAAATTATTGCCATTGCAGAAAAAACAGAGCCTAAAATGGTGAAATTGTTTCAAGAATTAATAAAGCAACTGTAAGTTAGTTTGTCATTTTACTACCATAAGAAAGCAAAAAGGTATTTATGAGTAGTCACCAGCCCACAATTAGTATCATTATTCCGGTATTGAACGAGGCAAATTATATTAAGAAGGTGCTTTTGGCCATTTCTAAAAATGCTGGTTCTAATCGCATTAAAGAAATATTGGTCATTGATGGTGGCAGCAATGATGAAACAACTTCTTATGCTCGCAATTATGGTGCTACTGTTATTAATAGCAAAAAAGGAAGAGCCGCACAAATGAATGTAGGTGCCGCCAAGGCAACAGGAGAAATTCTTTATTTTTTACATGTAGATTCGTTGCCTCCAAAACACTTTGACTTGGCCATATTTAAAGCTTTAGAAGAAGGTTTTGAAGTTGGTTGTTTTGAAATGCGCTTTAATAGTGATAGTGCTTTTCTAAAATTTTTTGCTTGGTGTACCAAAATCAACCATCAGATATGTCGCGGCGGAGACCAATCGTTATTTATCACCAACAAGCTGTTTCATGAAAATAATGGCTTTAATGAAAACTATATCATTTATGAGGATAACGAATTTATAGGCCGCATGTATAAATTAAAATCTTTCAAAATTATATCTGCAGCTGTAACAACTTCTGCTAGGCGCTATGAGGAACGTGGAATGGTACAACTACAGTGGCATTTTGCAATGATTCACTTAAAGCATTATTTAGGGGCAAAACCTCAAGAATTACATCAATATTATTTAAAACATATCGCCATATAAATTTTATTTATCTTCAAAATCTAAAAGGACGCCTTCGCTAATCCATTTTGCCAATGCTTGTCGATTATCGGGATCGACAATTCTAACTTGATCCTTAGCATTTCGAATATTACCTATTTCAATAAACGTCATTGCAGGATGTGTTTTCTTAACCAAATAAAGCGAGGTTCTATCTTCAAATGTACCTGCATAACTTCTATTGGGCTGATATTTTTTATACTTAGCCTCAAAAGTTTTGTGAATACTTTCTGCTAGTTTTTTTCCATTCTTACTGTGCTCATGATGATAGAAGAATACATCTATATTTTGACTTACACTTCTACTATCTACATGCGTAACTATTAAACGCTGGTACTTACCTTTATTAGATTTGTAAAGGTCGTTGACGATTTCTACACGTTGCTTTAATCTGGCTACTTGGTTTAGAGGTATTGTTTTATCAAGATAAGCAACCTCATCATGGTCTATTTCAAGAATACGCTCATCCCTTATTCCGTCGTTTTCATCTTGAATAATAATATAAACCATTGCCCCATGAGCCAAAAGTTCTTTCGCTAATCGTAATGTTATATCATACGCATATTCATCTTCTGATATAGTCTTACCTGCATACACACCCATTGCTCCAGGATCAGGACCACCATGACCTGAAACCAAATAATAAATATTCCCTTTAAGTCTTTCGCTTTTGAAAATAACCGTCTTATGCTTCTCACCAAAAATGGCATAAGAAGCACTCTCTAGCTTTTTAACATCTGTTGATTGTTTTTGTATCGAGTCAACAATTGGCACCCTTTCTAATTCGAATTTCGGAATCACGTAGGTTTTACCAGCGATAAGATGCACACTATCTCTTAAATCATGATTATTCAAGGCTACAAATTCATCATATATCTCATATGGATTAACTCCTTGCTTTCTTAATAGGGAAAGAATACCATCACCAGGTTCAGCCTTTACTGACTTCAACGATTCTTGACCAATTGCGGCTTGAGTAATAAATACCAATAAAATTAAATACCTAAACATATGATAAAGGAAACAAAGTTTGTGCCATATTTCAATACAACCTACGGCCTGCAAAATTGAAACTATTCACTGTACTTTTTATAATTATCGCTGATTATTTTTAACGAAGGTTTATTCTGGGGTGTAAATCTGTTGTCATTTAAACCCCCGGCTGCATCATGGTTTGGAAACCATTTCCAAACATAACCACCTGCAAACCATTTCTCCCCCCAAAATTCAGAGAAAATAGCTTCTTTACAATTTGCTTGAGATATCATATTCGGCCTTTCTTCGGAGCGGTCTACAAGCCAAGGCTTCTTCGCAGAATAGTCCATACTTCTATATCCATATTCCGTGAAAAGAATTTGCTTTTGAGTTTGATTTGATAACGTTGATATCTTAGACTTCCAAGGTTGCCAACTGACTACAAGCTCCTCAACTGATGGTGTTTTTGATTCTGATAGTGGGAAATAGGCATCTACGCCAATATAATCCAATTGCTTCCAAAAAGGTACTCGGTCAAACTCATCCCAATTCGCTGCATAAGTGAGTTTCCCTTTATAAACTTGACGTATTTCAGTAATTAATCCATTCCAATACGCTGGTCTATTCTGAACAAATTGCTCTAATTCGGTACCGATACAAAACACATCAACATTACTATCCTCCGCTAATTGAGCGAATGTCAAAATAAAATCACAGTATGATTCTTCTAATTGCCTCCAATGGTATTCGCTGTCCATTTTTAGAATTCCGGTAAAAACACCTTTAGAAATCCAGATTTGTGGCTTCATCATTACCGAAATACCATTTCCATGTAGCATTTCTATATACTGTTTTGCTCCGCTCTTCGTTTCACCAAACCATTGTCGTTCTGTATTGAATATAATTTGTGGATTATTCACTTCTCTGATGAATCCAAAAGGCATTACGGCAGCACTATTTGCATTTACCTGCACGATAGCTTCCACTTGTTCTTGAATTACCTTTTCCTTTGAGGCAACAAAGCTCACCCCATTAATTTTCTTATTTCCCTGACAAAAACATGAAAATTGAATGGTAAAAAAAAACAAAAGAGTTAATTTTTTCATTTTAAAATTCCTTAACCCCCTAAAATTATACTATTTACAGCATGTTGCAATAGGGTACACACATAACTATTTGTTAAGAAATACCAGCTAATCGTTAACAATCTATTGATAAGGTAAGAAGTAATTCAACTATTTGGAATTTAAGGTCCAATCGTAAGGGTAATAATCCAATTGAACGGCCTCTGGTAGTTTTGAAGTTTTAAATTTATTGATGAATACAACTATACCCCCTGCCCTTTCGAAATCCTCTTTATACCATTCAAAGATTTGCGAAACCCTTACATTATGACCTTCGACCCGAATAAAATTTGGGTCGTTCAACGCCTTTGTAGTCTGTCGTTGCAATTGTGCATCTAACTTTTTTGGAGTATAGGCCTCATTTATTATGGGTGGACAACCTAAGCCTGCACAAACTAATACGAAATGAAATCGCGGTTCATTTGGAAATTTCGCCCGTAACAATTTGTTTTCAATGCCATTTAATGTTATCATTTTACCACCAACACTATGCTTGACTTTATCAAAAAACCCATCAACATCTAATGGTGATTTTAATGGATAGTTCTTAACAATACCATCTATCACTATAAGATTATAAGCATTCACCCAAAAGGCTTGGTAGTTCAACGCATCTGACTCTGAAACTGAGATATCTTTTGCTGAATTTAAAACAGCTTTCAAAACTTCTGGGTTTTCTTTAATAGCATTATACTTAACCAGACTGTTCACAACATTAGCCTTTAAAAAACTATCGGCTTCATTAAAGAATTTATTCAATTCTTGCGCTGATGAGACCGTAACTATTAATAAAAAAAATAGAGTTTGTATGATATGTCGTTTCATGAAACTTTAAATATTGTATTGTTATCGAGTTGCTTTAAGTCGTGCTTTTTATCACAACCATACACTTATGATATTATCATTTTTCTTTATTTCAATAAATTTCAATTAAACAATGCACTGAATTTGTGATTAATAAAAGATTGTTTTAAGCTGATTATAACTCAAAATAAGCTAAAAAGCACCACAGATACATCACGAGTTTATAATCTTTCTAAATAAAAATATAGCTGTTAAGTTATTACCTTTAATACCGACACAAGGACCAACAAAAGCATTTTATGGATCATATTGTAATAATAGGCAATGGTATTTCTGGGGTTACTTTAGCTAGGCATGTACGAAAGCTATCGGATAATAAAATCACCATAATATCTGCAGAAAACGATTATTTTTTCTCTCGAACAGCATTGATGTATGTTTACATGGGTCACATGAAATTTGAACATACTCAACCATATGAAAATTGGTTTTGGAAAAAGAATCGAATAGATTTAGTGAACGGCTTTGTAGTAAAAGTAGCAACAGATTCAAAAAAGCTAACCTTAAAAGATGGCTCAATTATCACCTATGATAAGCTTGTGATTGCAACAGGGTCAAAATCGAACAAATTTGGTTGGCCAGGTCAAAATTTAAAAGGTGTTCAAGGGCTATATTCAAAACAAGACTTGGAATTACTTGAAAAAAATGCTCCTAACAATGAGGTTTGCAAGCGCGCTGTTATTGTTGGTGGCGGACTCATTGGTATTGAAATGGCAGAAATGCTTCGTTCTCGAAAAATACCGGTAACCTTTCTTGTGCGTGAAAAGAGCTTTTGGAACGGAGTCTTGCCAGAAGGCGAATCTGCGATGATCAACGAGCACATTTTAGAACATCATATTGATTTACGTTTAGACACTAATTTAGAAGAGATTATATCTGATGAAAACGGAAGAGCAAGAGCTGTAGTTACCGATAAAGGTGACATTATAGAATGTAATGTTGTAGGCTTAACCGCTGGCGTTACCCCAAATATTGATTTTCTAAAAGAGTCTGGTATCGAATTAGGCAAAGGTGTGAAAGTCAATCTATTTTTAGAGACCAGCGCAATAGATGTTTACGCTATTGGTGATTGCGCCGAACAGCATGAAGGCATTGGCAGCAGAAGGCCCATTGAGGCTGTTTGGTATACAGGACGCATGATGGGGGAAGCTTTAGCCCAAACCCTGTGTGGTAAACCTAGAGAATATAATCCTGGACACTGGTTTAATTCAGCCAAGTTTTTAGATATAGAGTATCAAACCTACGGATGGGTTTTTAGCGAACATAGTAAGAGCGATGACGAACATCATTTTCACTGGCGCCACCCAAAAGAAAAAATCTGTATCACCATTGCATATCATAAAGACACTATGAAATTTTTAGGCATCAACACCTTTGGTATTCGTATGCGACATGAAATTTTTGACCAATGGCTTACCGAAAACAAAGATGTAGACCACGTAATGACATACCTCAAAGATGCAAATTTCGACCCTGAGTTTTATAAACTATATGAGGCAGAAATTATCGACAAATACAATGCGGACTTCAATAAAAATATACGTCTAGAAAAGAAAAGTTGGAAACGAATTTTTAGCAAAGCTTAACGAACAAAAAAATGAAAGTACTTCAGAATATAGGAATAATTATTTTTTTGGTAGGTCTAAGCACGTTTGCTGCCTTACCACTTCTTGGAAAGTTCAAAGTGAACAAAACCATTGTTCAAGAAATTGTGTCAGATAATTCAATTAAAAGTGAATTATTCATTCAAGATTTAGAAACCAAAATACAAGGCAAAGAATTTAATGGTGTACAGAGTTTATCTCCGATTATTATTTCTGCATTGAATAATGCCAATGAAACGCACAGAAAAAACAAAGAATACAAAAAGGTTATCTACACAAAGGGAAGAGACATGGCAGGGTCTATTGCCAAAAAATCCAGAGTAGGTTTTATTGCAAAAAATAAAGGGCTAATGTGGTTCATGACTTTTGGGTTAGGCATTATTGGCGCCCTACTTTTCATTATACCACAAGTGGTACTTTTAGGACCAAAAGGAATAAAAAATGACGGCATCTATCACCAAAGTTCCACTAACAAAGGTTGGATAGCTTGGCTGGTATTTATTTTCTTGGTATCATTTTACTTAGTCTTATATTTCCGCCCAGAGTATGCAACCAATTGGACCTATTTAGTAGATCCTATTAGCGAAAGCTTAAGTGGCAACCCAGCCGGTCATTGGTTCGTTTATGGCTTTATGTATTGTGTTGTAATGTCGGTAATGGCCGTACGTATGTATATAAAATATCGCCACAACATATACCAAGTAGTAAGAACAACATCTGTATTATTCTTTCAAATTGTTTTCGCCTTTCTTATTCCAGAAATTATGGTGCGTTTACAAATGCCCTATTATGATTTCAAGAATGCTTTTCCTTTAGATTATGATTTCTTTTTTCAATGGAATCTAAAAACGCTTTTAAATAGTGGTGGTATAGGAATTTTTATTCTTTTTTGGGGCGTTATTCTAACCTTAGTTATCGTTCCTGTAATGGTTTATTTCTTTGGAAAAAGATGGTACTGCTCTTGGGTTTGCGGTTGTGGTGGTTTAGCTGAGACATTAGGTGATCCGTACAGACAACATTCAGATAAATCTCTTTTCGCATGGAAAGTTGAACGTTGGTTAATTCACGGGGTACTCCTTTTTGCAATTGTAATGACAGGCATGACCCTTTACAGCTTCTTTTCAGAAACAGGCACTGTTCTAGGTATTAAAACACAGAGCGTACAAAATGTATATAGTTTGGCGGTAGGTTCCATTTTTGCAGGAGTTATAGGCACAGGTTTTTATCCAATTTTCGGCAATAGAGTATGGTGTAGATTTGGTTGTCCCCTAGCAGCATATTTAGGGTTTGTACAACGATTTAAATCACGCTTCAGAATAACAACAAATGGTGGCCAGTGTATTTCATGTGGCAACTGCTCTACCTATTGTGAACAAGGTATTGATGTTAGAGCATATGCTCAAAAGGGTGAGAATATAGTACGTTCTAGTTGTGTAGGTTGCGGAGTTTGTTCTGCCGTGTGCCCACGTGGAGTACTCAAATTAGAAAACGGACCTGAGAAAGGCCGCATCAACTCTAAAGATGTATTATTAGGAAACGATGTTGATTTAATGGATTTAGTGAATAATAAATAGATTTTTAATTATCGCATAGTATATTCTAATTTCGCAACAAGTCGAGTATAAATATATAAGCTTAAATGTACTCTCACAGTTGTGAAAGATTGATTTATCTTTTCCTACATGATTTGTAGAGCTTACAACAACATCAAATTTAAAAATGATACGTTATTTTCTTTTACTTTTTTTTATTGCTCTTTCTATTCATGCACAAACGGAAGTTAATTACCCTGAAGTAATTTATGGCCCAGAAAACATACATGCTAGCTGGGTAAGTCACCCAGATATTTTGGGTGGTGAAGACCGTGTAGTACTTTTTCGAAATACATTTGAAGTAGATGATACTAGCGCAGATTTCATTATTAACATCTCTGCAGACAATCATTATTTTCTTTATGTTAATGGAAAACTGGTTACTCATGGCCCACAGTTAAGCGATATTCAGCATTATAAATATGAAACTTTAAACCTTAAAGACTACCTGCAAAATGGTAAAAACATCTTAGCGGTAAAAGTGATTAATTTCGGGAAAAGAAGATTTCTAGGAATGCAGTCTATCTTCACAAGTTTAATGGTGAACGGTGTCACTAAAAATGCAGAACAACTGAACACCGCCGGAAAGCAAGATACTTGGGTGTGCACCTTAGATGATTCGTATAAAGCCAATGAAGTTGTTTGGCGTGGTGATGAAAAAAAGGCTATTGTCGGTGGCTTCTACGCAAACAACCCTACCGATATTGTTGATTTAAACGCCTACCCTACTGGTTGGGAATTATTAGGTTTCAATGATATCAACTGGCAAAAAACTGAATTTTTCGAGAATGCCAGTAGCATGGGCGGTTCAATTGCGTATTTGCTAGAACCAAGAAATTTACCTTTACTTTCTTGGGATGATGAACGGATAGGAAGTATTGTACGATCAACAAAGCCTATTACCGAAAAGATTCCTGTAAGCGAACTTAATATTCCTGCAAATACAAAAACTACATTTCTAATAGATCAGCAATATGTAACCAACGGATTTCCTGAGTTGATTTTCAGTAAAGGAAAATCAGCAAAAATCACCATCAATTATGCTGAAAATCTATTTGGTCCAAACAATGAAAAAGGAGACCGAAACGACCTTGAAGGAAAACAACTTTTAGGGTATTACGACCTTATTACATCCAACGGAAAAGACCGACAGAAATTCATTCCGAATTGGATGCGGACATTTCGTTTTATTGAATTTGAAATAGAAACAAAAGAGCAGCCCTTAGTTTTAAATTCATTCAAGAATCATAGATCAAGAACTACCATACCTTCGGTGGCTAAGTTCGCAACAGATAATGACATGTACAATCAGATTTTCGATATCTGTAAACGTACAATCGATATCTGCACACAAGACTATTTTTTAAGTGATGCCTATTATGAAACCATGCAGTACGTAGGTGATTCTAAAATACAAGCCTTAACCTGGCAAGCCATGAGTGGTAATACTGAGCATACAAAAAACGCTATTCGCCAATTTGACCATTCTAGAGATTCAGAAGGTAATATTCTTGGAGCATATCCGCTTCGTTCAACATTTATTTACCCAACGTATTCTTTGGTATGGGTAGATATGATTGCCGACTACTACAATGTTTCTGGCGATAAAGAATTCATAAACATTTATAAAGATGGCATAGTAAATACATTGGCAGGGTTTGAAAAAAATATGAACGAATTGAATTTGGTTAACAAAACTCCCTATCGTTATTTTATTGACTGGTATACTGGCCCAAATAATGGTAGTGGTACAGCAACAAAAAATGATGGCGAAAACTCTGCAGTTGTAAGTTTACATTATGTACATGCATTACGAAATGCAGCTATGCTTTTTAAAGAAATTGGTGATGACCAAACTTCGTCAGAATATCAAAATCGTGCAGAGGAAATTAAAAAATCGGTCTATGACCTTGGTTTTGATACGAAAAGGAACATTTTTGCCGAACGGCCAGATAAGACTATTTATGACCAGCATACCAATATCATGGCCATATTGACTGATGCTATACCCGAAAGTAAGCAAAGAGCACTTCTTGGTAAAATATTGAACGATAAAGATTTATTACAGGCGACCTATTATTATCGTTTTTACCTTTTTGAGGCTATAAAGAAAGTTGGCGCACCAGAATTATTCGATGTTGCCCAAAAACCATGGGAGAAGATGATTGAAGACAATATGACTACTACTCTAGAGCGTTTTGAAAGTATCGAAAAACCTACACGTTCAGAAGTACACCCTTGGAGTGCATCACCTGCTTATTTCTATTTTAATTATCTAGCTGGCATTCAATCTGTGAAAAATAATTTTGAAGAAATAAAGATAACTCCAGTATTTGGCAAACTAAAAACTATGGAGGGCCTATTACCTACCCCTAAAGGAATTATAGAGTTTAAGCTGAATAAAACCAAGAATAATCTATTGGCCGAAATAACAATACCTGAAACCATGGTAGGAATTGTGTCTTGGCAAGGAGCTGATATTCCGCTAAAAAAAGGAAAAAATACATACAGCATAAAGAACGAAATCAACTAGTATAGAAAATGGCAAGTATATTAAGGGTTTTACAAATTCTTTGACTAAAAAAATTACCCGATCTTTGGCAATAGTGTTGGGTGCAGAGGTTAATAGATTAAATAAATGAAAATGAAGTTATTAAAATTCGTTTACGCCATACTAATTAGCTTTATCTTATTGGCCTTTACAGGTTCTGAAGACAAACGTTATGAACGAACCTATTTTGAGGATGGTACTTTGGCTAGCGAAGGATGGTTGCGTTTTAATGTAAAATCTGATTATTGGTCCTTTTATCATCCGAATGGAAAAATAGCTGAGAAAGGTTTTTTTGAATATGGTAAAAAAGAAAAATATTGGTTTTTCTATGATGAAAATCGTATTCGTACCAAAGAAGGAAAATATCTTAAAAACGAACAAATAGGCTGGTGGCTGTTTTATGATAAAAAAGGCCGTATAAATCATAAATGCCAATTAACAAAAGGCGTTAAAGATGGCTACTGTTTAAAATATAAAGATTCGAAATTGATATCTGCAGAAAAATATAGTAAGGGTGCAAAAATCAATGAATGGTCAACATTCAAAGACTTTACACATGAAAATAGTTTATCAGATTTAAAATAATGGTCGATATAAAAGTGATTATTCCGGCTTTTAACGAAGCAGATTCTATTGCCCATGTTATCAATGAACTGCCGAAATCAGTTTCTGAAATTATTGTTGTTAATAATAATTCCTCAGATGATACTGCAAAAAATGCAGAAATAGCTGGGGCAACTGTATTAACAGAACTAAGAAAAGGTTATGGCTATGCTTGCCTTAAGGGACTAGAATACGTTGCATCAAAATCCAAACAGCCAGATATTATCGTATTTATTGATGGAGACTATTCTGATTATCCTGAAGAGTTAGATAAGGTTGTAGCCCCTATTTTAGAAGATGATATTGATTTTGTTGTCGGCGCAAGAAGAAAAAAATTACGTGAAGAGGGGTCGATGACTCCGCAACAAGTATTCGGCAACTGGTTAGCCACATTTCTAATGAGATTATTTTTTGGCGCAAAGTTCACAGACTTAGGCCCTTTTAGAGCCATTAAATACAATACGCTCAAAGAATTGAACATGGAAGACAAAACCTATGGGTGGACAGTGGAAATGCAATTGAAAATTTTAAAGAAGAATATGACATACACCGAAGTACCAGTACGTTACAAACGAAGAATAGGCATCTCAAAAGTTTCAGGAACCGTAAAAGGTAGTATATTTGCAGGCATAAAAATTTTGGGGTGGATCTTCAAATACAGCATAAAATAATATGGAATTAGCACTAGCTTACTTTATTATAGCAATTTATAGTATATCATTACTATTGATTTTCTTTTATAGCTTGGCGCAGCTAAATCTATTATTCAACTATTTGTCTCAAAAAAGACAGAACGAAACAGCGCCTAAATTTAATCTTCTAGATCCAAAGGAAATACCGTTTGTTACCATTCAACTTCCTGTTTTTAATGAGGAGTATGTAATGGATCGCCTATTAGAAAATATTGCCAAAATTGAATATCCAAAAAGCAAATTAGAAATTCAGGTGTTAGATGATTCTACCGATGATACTGTAATTGCTACCGCTGCTGCCATTACTAAACTGCAAGAAACTGGTTTAGATATTCAACATATTCGCAGAACAGATAGATCAGGTTTTAAAGCCGGAGCTCTAAAAGAAGGATTGAAAATAGCAAAAGGAGAATTCATCGCCATTTTTGATGCTGATTTTATGCCAGCTTCAGATTGGTTGAAGAAAACCGTTATTTATTTTAAAGATGAAGAAATAGGTGTGGTACAGACCCGTTGGGGGCATTTAAACCGCGACTATTCAACGTTGACGAAAATACAAGCCTTTGCGTTAGATGCCCACTTTACATTAGAACAAGTAGGTCGCAATAGCAAAGGGCATTTCATTAATTTTAACGGAACCGCAGGTATCTGGCGTAAAGATTGTATCATTGACGCTGGCAACTGGGAAGGTGATACGCTAACCGAAGATTTAGATCTTAGTTACCGTGCACAGTTAAAAAACTGGAAATTTAAGTATTTAGAAGATGTAGAAACACCTGCAGAGCTCCCAGTTGTTATTAGTGCTGCGCGCTCACAACAGTTTCGTTGGAACAAGGGTGGAGCTGAGAATTTTAGAAAGTCTGTTTGGAGTGTTGTTAAAGCCAAGAACATACCGTTTAAAACTAAGTTTCATGGGGTAATGCACTTATTAAACAGCTCAATGTTCTTATGTGTTTTCTTAGTAGCAATACTAAGCATACCCTCTTTATATATTAAAAATACCTATGGCCATTTAGACTGGGTTTTCTCTCTACTAAGTCTATTCGCTATAAGTACCATCATTTTATTTGTATGCTATTGGTTTACTTACAAGAGCATTCAAGGTAGCGGCTTTAACAATTTTGTAGATTATATCCGCATATTTTTTACATTTTTCTCAGTAGCATTAGGGTTCTCGTTACATAATACCATTGCAGTAATTGAAGGCCATATGGGTAAACGTAGTGAATTCGTTCGTACCCCAAAATTCAACATCAGTACGTTGAAACAAAGCTGGAAAGGAAATAAATACCTTGCTAAAAAGCTATCTCCAAATATGATTTTAGAATTTGCCTTGATGGTTTATTTCATGTTCGGTATGTATAGCGCTATACCTTTAAATGATTTCGGTTTGTTCCCATTCCACTTTATGTTATTCTTAGGGTTTGGGTTTGTCTTCTTTAAATCGTTAACCTCAAGAGCATAAAATCTCAATTATAAATTATTTAAAAAAGGGATGGCCATTGGCCATCCCTTTTTTATTCTAGACTTATCAAATAGCAATGCATAAGAAATATTTAAGCGATGATATTTAATCTCCTTTAAATTTCTAAGTAAACGACATATTCTTAAAAGCTATCGCCAGCTTTAGTTTTTATAATCTTTGTCTTTCAGATAAAAAGCAAAATAATAATTGATGTATCTGCAACAATATTAGTATTGAGTCAATCTAGTTTTATATTTTTGACCCACATTAAAGGCAGCTATGGAATACGCAAAAAATATACTTGAAACTATTGGTAACACCCCTCTTATTAAAATCAATAAAATTACTGAAGAGTTACCTTGTTTAGTATTAGCTAAATACGAGACTTTTAATCCTGGAAATTCGGTTAAGGATCGTATGGCGTTAAAAATGATTGAAGATGCAGAAACAGATGGAAGACTACAACCTGGCGGAACCATTATTGAAGGAACTTCGGGAAATACAGGTATGGGACTGGCATTAGCTGCGATTGTAAAAGGCTATAAATGCATTTTTGTTTTAGCAGATAAACAATCAAAGGAAAAGTGCGATATTTTAAAAGCGGTAGGTGCTGAAGTCGTTGTTTGCCCAACAGCAGTAGAACCTACAGACCCTAGATCATATTACTCGGTCTCTAAACGATTAGCTGAAGAAACACCAAACAGTTGGTACGTAAATCAATATGACAACCCCAGCAACACAAAAGCACATTACGAAAGTACCGGACCAGAAATTTGGAAACAAACCGACGGAAAAATCACTCATTTTGTGGTTGGAGTAGGAACAGGAGGAACAATTTCGGGTGTAGGTAAGTATTTAAAAGAACAAAACTCGAATATTAAAATTTGGGGAATTGACACCTACGGAAGTGTATTTAAAAAATACCATGAAACAGGAGTTTTTGATGAAAAGGAAATTTACCCTTATGTAACCGAAGGTATAGGTGAAGATATTTTACCAAAAAATGTTGATTTTAGCGTTATTGATGGTTTCACCAAAGTAACCGATAAAGATGGAGCGGTTTATACCCAACGTTTAGCCAAAGAAGAAGGTATGTTTTTGGGCAACTCTGCAGGCTCCGCAATTAAAGGTGTATTACAACTAAAGGAACATTTTACAAAAGACGATGTAGTCGTTGTATTATTTCATGACCACGGTAGTCGGTATATAGGCAAAATGTTTAATGACGATTGGATGCGTAAGCATGGTTATATAGATTAGTATTACCTAAAACAGCCTTTACATATTTTCAACAAACTGCAAAAAGACTTTTTTGTGAAGTTCTACATCCATATTTGGAGAAAGTGACACACGGGCTATATAATCCTTGTCATCTTCTTTAGTGGTCCCTTGAGTAGATGTTGCAGGTATCGTCCAATAGCAGCCATTTAACTGACCATAGCTTACACAGTATTTGCTTTCATTAGGAATCTCGGTAATCATTAAATTAATCAATTTATGATTGAGCTCTCTTTTATAAGTTTCTCTTTCTTCAGCGGTAGCACCTTTTGTGGGGAAATCTAATGAAAAAACAGATGGAGTAAAGCCTTCTTTTGCCAATTCTTCTGAAACAAAATTGATCTTAGCGGCTGGTAAAGTTTCCTTGATAAAGTTTACAAATTCAAGCGTGTTCAAATAAGCATCATGAATTCTTTGTTTCATCGATGGCATTTGTTTAGCCAAAATTTCCATTTGCAAGTCTGTAGCTTCATTATCGCAAAGTTGAAGGTGCAGTGCAATTTTATCCATTAAAGCCTCAGCTTTTTTATTCGCTACACAATAACCTGCTGTGCACTTACCTCCGCTTGGAAATTTTGAACCACTAGCAAATGAAATAGTTTTTACTGATGATAGAATATCCGATTCACCTAAAAAATGAACATTAGGGCAAAACGTTTGATCCAATATAAAAACTGGATCTATAGCCGTACTACCACTTGCCGTTCTTCGCTTTGCACTTAAAACATCTCTTAATTTATTCAGGTCTGGAACTTCAACTCTAGGATTTGTTGGTATTTCAGCAATGATATAAGGGATAGCATCTTCTCTAGCTATTTTATCTAAAACGATAGCAATACTTTGAACCATATCGTTATCGCCATCTACTGGCAAATCGACTATTTCAATAGCATCATTACAAGCAGCAACACGCCTTGCTTGATCATTAGTTCCGCCATAACAATTTGGAGGAACAACAATTTTAATTGCCTTTCCTTTATGGTTTTCTATAGCATTATGCACTAGCCCCATTAAAATGGCATACTGTACTGATAATCCGCTGGATGCAACAAGTGGCGTAGTATTGGCACCACTAACCTCTTTAATAGCATCTAATACCGTAGTCTTATTCTCGGCCACATTATTCTTTTGCGTATCTGAAGTAGGTTGGTTTACTAAAGACTTTAAAGCAGCAAGACAATTATTCGGAGTCATTGCAACGGTTTCTCTTCTTCTTACATGCTGTATGTCTGAAATATAGTTGTTATTCTGTTCTCCGTTAACCAAAAGAACACTCCCAAAATCAGCATAAAGATGTATATAAAAATCAATATTCGAATTTTGATTAATAGGGGAAATTTCATCTTGCTGTGACACAAAAATGACACTACCGTCAAACTCCGTTACGTCTGATGCTTTTTCTACTTTCCTTAGTTCAAACGTATAACCATAAACAGTCTTTAACACTTCAGTATCAAAAGAACTGGGCAGCTCGTTCGTATAAGCAATTAACGTGTTTTTATGGTTTAATAAATTCTTTCTTAAAACAGATAAAATAGGCGTTGTCTTTGACAAGAAACTAATAACCTGATCTGGCGCTAGATTATTCAGTTTAGCAATTGCCCATTCTAAAACACAAGACAGTGGATGACCTAAACGAATATAATCGTATGCAGTAGGCAATTCACTAAGAGCAGAAGAACTAGATTTATTTTCATTTGCCAAAATTTCAAACTGATCTAAAAACTGAACTTTAGCCAATTCTTCATTGTAAATATCTAACCGATGAGTTGTTAACCTCAGCCAATCAGCTGGCATATTTTCCAAAACATCTTTAATATAATCTAGCATTCTATTCACTTCCATAGTTTTCGCCTTTAGACTGGTCGAAAATACATAATAAATAGATGTATTCTAAAGTATTATAAGGTGTTTTGATAAAACATTTGAGGTTCATTTTAAAGATTCTTAAATTACTGCTTTTTCCTAAATGCTATAAAATCAAAGCAAATTTCGTGTCGCTAAATTTCATTTATTAACTGTTAATAACTAGCAAAAATTAATTCTAAAAATAAATAATAATCAAATTAACCGAGTGTAAGACATGTTTAAATTATTCTTTAAAAACTTAAAAGAAAAAGTTGCATTAAGCAATGGCGAAAAAACGGCTATTAGTGAAAAACTTAAAAGCAAGGAAATTAAGAAAGGGCAATTTTTGCTACGTGCCAATGAAATTTGCAATTACATAGTATTCATCGAAAAGGGAGTGCTAAGAACGTATTTGAAGGATAAAAGTGGATTTGAGCACGTAATCTTTTTTGGACTTGAAGGATGGACTTCGGGAGATTTAAACAGTTTTATGAGGCAACAACCTGCACGATTCTATATTGATGCCTTGGAGGATTGCGAACTGACCATAATCAGCAAAACGGACCATGATTTATTAATTGAAACCATTCCAGCCTTTGAATCTTACATGAGAATTTTGATGACCAATGCTTACATGGCTAGCCTAAGTCGAACATCCGATTTAATTAGTTTATCACTGGAAGAACGTTATAAAAATTTTATCACTTCATACCCAAGTATAATTCAAAGAGTACCGCAATATATGATAGCCTCGCATTTGGGGGTATCCCCAGAAACACTTAGCCGCCTTCGAGCAAAGATTGTTGATTAATCAATAGCTCAAATCTTCTTCATTTCTTGACAAATGTCAATGAACCATGGCGGCTATGTTGAATACCTTTGAACATAATTATTTTCAAAACAAGTATTCAAAAAAAATCCGGAAACCATGTATAAATCTATTAGAACACTATTCATTATCTTGTTTATCTCTTGGGGATGTGTTGCAACAGCTCAATTAAATTCAATACCTAAGGATGGAGAAATTTTTGTAAATCCTGAATTTGGAGACAATTTAAATAAGGGCACTAAAGATTACCCTATCAAATCTGTTTATGAAGCTGCTCAACGCATAAATCAAGCAAATGGAAAAGGGGCGATAACCATATTTCTATCAGAAGGCATACATGGTTTGGACAAGACCGTAACTTTTCATCCTGCAAACTGGCACTTTACAAAAGAAAACCGATTGACGATTAGAGCCGAAATTTTGCCAGATAGTATTAATTGGGATCAAGGAAAAATGCCGGTTATCGTTTCTACAATGCCTTTAAACTTCAAACCTTATGGAAATGATGACCCTTTACATGGTGCTTCTTATGGGCTTCAAATTGAAACAAGCTATGTAACCATTCAAGGCCTAAGGGTTTTAGGAACCCCAGTTCATGAAACCCCAAAAGAAGGCTATGTTAGAAGGAATTACCCGATAGTTCGTGAAGGTATGGACTTGACCGATTTAAGAATAACTCAATGTCTTTTTTTAGGTGATATTCATGCAATACCTAATCACTTATCAATACTTGCAAGTGGTCACGGTATAGAGGTAGATCATTGTGTTTTTTATGGAGTGAAAGATGCTGTGGTATTTTGGCAATCAAATGGACCTGCATTAGGATGTTCTATGCATCACAATTTAATAGTTGATAATTACGGGGGTGCTGTTTGGGCTTGGACAGTGGCATCAGATTTTAAATATTATAATAACGTTGTATCGAATACGAATGTATTTTGGGAAATTGGCAAAAACGGCCAGATGACCTATAATCTTTCAAATTCAATAGTAATTGGTTATAATGAATTGTTGAATAAAAATGGAGGTGCATTTGGATATGGCGAGCCTGCGGATGCATCAAAATTAATTTATAAAAAAGACGTTATTATCAAGAAAACTGGTGCCGTTGAACTGGAGAAAAACCTTACCAGCAAAAACTATCTACACCTAAAACCTGGATCTATAGGTTCAGAATTGAGGGTAGGATTGTTCTTGAAATAAAGATCAAAATACCCGTCAACAAAAATTGTTTTATTTCTAAAATGAATGCCTTAAACATAAACTAGAAGTTTCACCGCAAGATCTGTGTTTATGTATCAAATCTTAAAATCTAATGGATTTAGCATTGATTGAAATTTTTTTTTAGATCGTATTGTATAGAAAAATGCTACTTAGTCACCTTTTGCATAAAGCAAAAAACAGCTACAATTTTTCTACATTGGTCTACCTCTAAAGACTTTTGCAATTTATTTGTAGCTGTTTCAGAAACAAACGACCATTATAACTACTCTGATAAGTTAATTTTACCTCTTATTTAAAAAAATGAACGTAAGATTCTTTAAGATTTAAGTTCGCTGGTTGTGGAAATTCAGCATGTACAATTAATGTATTCTCATGATGCTGTTCAAGATTATTTAAAACCTTTCTGTTTAATAATAAAATTGTTGAGTGACCATGGTTATCTAATTTATCTAAAACGGTCTCCCCATTAAATTCACATATCCAATGAGTTTCAGCCATATTTTCTTCGTAAAATAATTCTATAGTTGGGGTTTGATAATACTTGAAATCATCTATTGCTTCAAAATCAAAAACTAAACGAAGTAAACCGCCATCAACATTTACATCTTCATCTTTAATTCCTAATTCCGCAAATGATAATTTACCAGAATTTGACTCATTAAACTTCACTTTTATTTCTCCTTGGTTTATCTCTACATTGCTCATGTAATTCTATTTTTAGTATATAACCAAAGCTAAGCAAGCGATATAATTTATAATATGATAAATATCAGATAGGATAATTTGTTATTCTTAAAATCCGCTATATTATAAATCAACCTCTTAAAAAAGTTGGTACATTGTAGTGACAATGACTCCTTTATTTTTTTCTAAATTGATGCACAATAATTGTTTTACTTCTTTAGCTTTCAAATTAAATGGTGAAGCCAAAAGGTCGACTCCACTTTGCTTTTTTAGCCGAATTCCCTGTCCTGAAATAATATCTCTATTGGGCATAAAACTACCTTCGGGTAAATGTTCTGTTAGAATTACATATTGAAAAGCAGGTAACTTATGTACAATATTTTGAATTTCTACATTCGACAAGTGTTGTAATACTTGTCTCAATAAAACACAATCTGAAGTAGGTAATTCATTTACAGCAATATCTAAACATTGAAACTCAAGATTATCTTGTTTATACTTTTTCTTGTTATATGCTATTAGGCCTTCTACTATATCTACAGCAACATATTTCGCCGAATACTTAACCAGCTCTTTGCCAATGTTAAAATCTCCACACCCTAAATCACATACGGTTATAGGTCTTTCAAAAGAGGTTAAAAATGAAGTGACAACGTCGATATAGGGGCCTACAATTTCAGGGTAATGCGATCCATCACCAGAATAAAATTCAGAATTATTTTTGCCCCAAAGTTGCATAGCATACACCTGCTCCATAGCATCTTTAGTTGGCCATGGCTTCTTTATTTTTTTCACATCATGTTCTTTCTTTTTCAAATGATTTTATTTGAGTTGCTCAAACTGTTTTAAATACAAAGTGCAGCAAGATAAAAATACCTTACTGCACTTTGGTTTCAATAGCTATTATTTACTTCTGGGTGTTAATCCAAGCTTTTACCCTACGTTCTAATAATTCTAATGGTAAGGCACCACCACCTAGAATAATATCATGAAATCCTTTAATATCAAACTTATCGCCCAATTCAGTTTCGGCCATTTTGCGCAATTCCTGAATCTTAAGCATTCCTATTTTATACGAAGTTGCTTGACCTGGCATAACCATATACCGTTGTACTTCTGCCTTAATAGCTCCTTTAGAAATAGAGGAATTTTCGGTGAAATATTTAATGGCATCAGCTTCGGTCCACCCTTTAGCATGTATTCCTGTATCGACTACCAATCGAATAGCTCTCCAAACTTCGTTGACTAAGCGACCAAAATCGTAATAAGGATTCTGGTAACCACCCATTTCTTTTGCCAATGCTTCTGAATATAAACCCCAACCTTCACTATACACACTAAAACCTGCTTGTGTTCTAAATTTAGGTACCGACTTTAACTCTTGCGCAATAGAAATTTGCATGTGATGCCCAGGGTTACCTTCATGATAAGCCACACCTTCCATAGTAGTTTTTGGCATCGCATTCATATCTGATAAATGCACATAATACGTTCCATCTCTAGAACCATCTGGTGTACCGGCCGAATAATGTTGTGGTGCACCATCTTGCTCGCGAAATGCTTCCACTCGTTTTACTTGTAATTTTGCTTTAGGCAAGATTCCAAAATAGTCTGGTAATTTCTTAGTTAAATCATCTAAATACTTCGTTGACTCATCTAAATACCCTTGTCTTCCCTCATCTGTATTCGGAAAGAAAAATTGTTTATCGGTATTCACGAATTTGAAAAATGCATTTAAATCACCCTTAAACCCAACTTTTTCCTTGATGGCAATCATCTCGCCTTTAATTCTAGCAACCTCCTTTAAACCAATTTCATGAATCTCATCTGCAGTAAGTCCTGTTGTTGTAAAAACCTTTAAACGATAATTATAAAAATCTTTGCCATTTGGGTGTCGACTAACTCCTGTTGGTGTTACTTCTGCGTTATCTATTTCATCTTCTAACCATACTAATAAATTCTCATAGGCCGGTTTAAAATAGTCATTAATAGCTTTCTCTGATTGTTCTTTAAGCATTGCAGATTCTTCAGCAGTTATTTTTTCTGAAGTTAACAGGGCATCGATTTTACCATTCATGTCATTCAGAACTGGCGTACCATCTTTTAATGCATTTGTTTGGGTAATTACCGTCTCGAAAGCAAATTTTGGAGGTAAAATACCAACAGCAGCTTGCTCCTTTGCCCTTACCACCAATTGGTCTATACCTCTAGCTGATTCCTTTATTCGAGAGATATAGGCATTCATATCTGAAAGGCTATCTACTTTATGAAAATTGATTAGATAACTTGGCAGTCGCGCATGTAAGCCACGCATTTGATCAAACACATAATCCATATTTTCGAAAGCTGCACCTTCTTTCATGGTTTCATACTGGTATACCCATAAATCATATGAAGTTTGATCTGCATCATTTAGTTTGTCATAGTCAAATTTTTCTTTTAACTCTTTTGTGCTTTCTTCATACCAAGCCAATTCTTTCTCTTCTGCGGCCTTACTTAAATCATCAATTTTATCATACTGGTCTTTTCGTCCTTGGGCAGTAAGACCTAACGGACTCATTTGTAATTGCTCTTCGTATTTATCATCGAACCATTTATTCAATTCCGCGGTTTGGTCAATTTCTGACTTCACCTCTTCTTTACAAGATGATAATAGCAGAAAAGCAATTGAAAAGGTAGTTGCAATAGCTGAAGTAATTAGTTTTTTCATGTTTGTTTCGTTTGATTTCAGTCCGTTATCGTTTTGTTGGTCAATACTAATGCTAAATAATTTTGGAGGGAGTTTAAAGATATACCAAATTGTTGAAATCTATTCTTTCCCCTAAAGAATTCCTAATAATACAGCATTGTCATTTGACAAAAATTTTTATAGATTAATGGGATAAAAAGGTGTTCGATAAATTTCATTTGCGATAAAATCTTCTGTATGTAGTATCTTAGAACTAATACAGAAAAGCTCAATAGTAAGGTTACGCTAAACTATCTAAGTTTAAGTTTTTGGAATTCAATAAAATTCAGACTATGAAACAACTTTTCATTCTAATATGTTGCCTACTTGTTGGGAGTAATCAACCTCAACAAACCGTTATATCGACAGATAAAGGTAAAATTGAAGGCAGTTTCAACGTAGACAAAACCGTACGTGTTTTTAAGGGTATACCCTTTGCTACACCACCTACAGGTGATTTAAGGTGGAAAGCTCCCCAACCTGCATCCGCATGGGATGGAATTCTACTATGTACTGAATTTGGACCAAGTCCAATACAAAACCCACCTGAACCTTTCTATTGTTGGACCGAAGAATTTATAGCCAAACCCGAACCTATTAATGAAGATTGTTTATACCTCAACGTTTGGACAACCGCAAAATCGGAAAACGAAAAACAGCCGGTTATCGTTTGGATTTATGGAGGCGGGCTCACCAGCGGATCTGCCAATTGCGATATTTATGATGGTGAAGAACTGGCTAAAAAAGGTGTTGTATTTGTAAGTATAAATTACCGTGTAGGTATACTTGGTTTTATGGCGCACCCTGAGTTGAGCAAAGAATCTGGTAATAATGCATCGGGCAATTATGGTTTTATGGACCAAATAGCCGCACTT
>TARA_R110002074_G_scaffold40464_1_pt1 | contig 30841 bp, 24 predicted proteins | sample TARA_R110002074 | Tara Oceans TARA_R110002074 (sample SAMEA4397215) | marine metagenome | biome: Polar Biome; feature: [MIX] marine epipelagic wind mixed layer (ENVO:01000061); material: water (ENVO:00002006), including particulate matter (ENVO:01000060) such as... | depth 10-100 m | reverse complement strand
AGCCGCAGATTCGAAGGTTATTACCGGGGTGGTGGTTCGGAACCGAGACCGCAGAGTAAAGCGGCCCCGGTTTCTGGCCCGGCTTGCTCAGCCGAAGTGGAAAAATGCCAGTTTGTTGCCGTCCAGGTCTTTCACGTAGGCGCCGTAGAACTGGTCAGGAATACGCTCCCCGGGCTCGCCGTCACAGGTTGCACCCAGCTCTATCGCTTTGTGGTAGTAGGCATCAACCGCCTCTTTTGAGCCTGGCTGTAACGCCAGCATGTTGCCATTACCGGGGTGGTTTGGTGAGCCGTCGAACGGTGTGCAAACAGCCAGCATCGGGGATTTCATGCTTTCACCAATAAATGCGATGCGGCCCAGGTCCAGCAGCAGCTTCGCGCCCATGTCGCCCAGAAGCTCTGTATAGAACTTCTTGGCTTTTTCCATATCACTGACACCAATGGTGACGTATCCAATCATGCTCTATTCTCCTGTTTAGCGCTTTTTACCTGCGCGGTCTGTTTTAAGCCGTTATTCTGTTTTCCCACCAAAATCCTCTGCCCAGCGCAGAGCCTGCGATAACGGCAGCGGTTTGCTGTAGAAAAAGCCTTGGCCGATATCACAGCCAAGCTCAATCAGTTTGCGCTCAACGTCTGCACTTTCAATGCCTTCGGCAACCAATCGTCGCTTAAAACTCTTTGAAAGGCTGACTATGGCACTGACGATCATACTGTCGTCCACACTATCCAGCATATCCATTACGAACGAGCGGTCGATTTTGATCTCTTGAGCCGGCAACCGCCGAAAATAATCCAGTGACGAATATCCGGTTCCAAAGTCATCCAGAGAAATATCCACACCGAGCTCACGACAGGCCTTAAGGTTCCTCAGAACGGTTTCGGTGCCGTCCATTGCTGTGGTCTCAAGAATTTCCAGTATGAGGTGACTGCGCAACTCTCTGGGGTAGCCCTCCAGCGCGCCGGATATATCGTCCCGGAACTGTTGACTCAGGAAGTGCGACGGGCTCAGGTTGATGCTCAGGGTGTAGGGCAGATCCTGCTGTGCAAACTCCATGAGCCGCTTTACCGCCTCCTGGATCACGAAATTACCCAAGGTGCGTGCATACTCAGTGTATTCGATATGCTCCAGGAAGTGTGCCGGGCCGAGAACACCCTCCTGTGGATGGTTCCAGCGTATAAGCGCTTCAAACCCGTCCACTGAGCGGGTACGAAGGCAGATTTTGGGCTGGTAGTACAATTCCATCTGCTGTTGCTGCAGAGCTCTGCCGATCTGATCCCGCACTCTGACCCGCTCTTTACGGGACGAATGTGATTCAAGGTCAAATACTTTGAAGCAGTTCTTGCCGGTTTCCTTGGCGGCATACATGGCCTGATCCGCATGGCGAAGCAGCATGTCAGTATCCGAGTCATCGTCTGGATATACCGTGATACCCATGCTGCCAGAGATCTGAAGCACGTTATGCCGGAAGTTAATGGGGTGCCGGATGACATCCAGAAGCCTGGCATAAACCCGCTCATCGTCCTCATCACGGAGGATGGCGACAAACTCGTCACCACCCAGGCGGGCGACGATATCGTGGCTGCGCACGGTGGCTTGAAGTTTGGCGGCGACGGATCTCAGAACCGCATCGCCCACCGCATGCCCATGCTCATCGTTGATGACCTTGAAGCCGTCCAGATCAATAAGGCACACCGACACTGTGCCGTTTCTCTGGCCGGCTTCATACAGCTCCTGTTCGAACAGTTCGGTGAGCCGGTGGCGATTGGGCAAACCAGTCAGCGCATCGTAATTGGTGGCCAGCTCAAGATCCTGTTTGTGGGACCGTTTTTCCTCGTACAACCGTTTGCGTTCGATCAGGTTGCCGAGGGTTTGCGACAGTGGCGCCAGTTCGTCTGCAAGTTTTCGCGTGTAACCTTCGGCACGGTTGGCAAGGCCAATCAGCCCCAGATATGTGCTGCCGGAGAACACCGGGATTCCGATATACGTATTGATGGGCGGATGCCCGGCGGGCAAGCCACCGCGTCGGGGGTCCTGGGACAGATTGTTGGAGATTATGGTCTCGCCGGTCACCATGGGCAGCCCCAGAATATTGTCCAGACGGTCGAAAATCATGCCCCGGCGCTCGACGTCCTGATATAGGGCCTGGGTTTCCGGGCTCCACGCGATGTTGGTGATGGCGCCAACTTTCAGATAGGGGGTACCGTTACTCTGGTGCAGAATTTCTCCGATAAACCCGAACTGGCTACCCGTCAGTGCGAGCAGATCGTTGAGCATCTGCTGAAATGCAGAGCGTTCGTTATCGCTTGTAAGGAACACATTCTGGGCATGATGGATGGCCCGGTTGAGGTGGAAAACCGGCACGTATTCACTCTTGTCAGATTCAATGTATGAACGCTCCAGCTCCTCCTCCACCATGATGGCCAGGGTGCGGAGTACATCCAGATCTTTTTCGCTGAACTGCCGAGGTTTGTCGTCAATGATGCACAAGGTGCCGACTTTGAAGCCGCCGGGCTCGCGCACTGGCATGCCGGCGTAGAAACGGATATGCGGACTATTCAGCACAAGAGGGTTATTGCGAAAGCGCGGATCCCGGGAAGCGTTTTCCACAACAAAAATCTGATCCTGCCGTATGGCGTGGTCGCAGAATGCTACAGAGCGTGGTGTTTCGGTCGCATCAAGCCCCTGCCGTGATTTGAACCACTGGCGATCATGATCCAGTACGGTGAACAAGACGGTACTGACTTGATAGTGTTGGCGGGCGATACGGGTTAGACGCTCAAAACGTTCTTCCGGAGGGGTGTCAAGAAGCCCCAGCCGGGTCACCGCTGCGAGTCGTCTTTTTTCGGTTTCCGTGTCACTCATTCGGGTTCCTTGATGAAGCCAGCGACCGGAATGTTAGCAGATTGGGTTTTACTACAATGTGACATTTGGTGAACGATGAAAGAGTGAGAGCGAGTCTCAGCCTTTCACAGGCACCGCATGAATGCCCACGGCTCCGCCGCCTACGATAACCATCGCGTGTTGTTTACCTTTACCTTCTAAGACCTTTCCATAATCCGGTAAGGCGTAAAAAAGCCGGCCCTGCACAAGGGTCGGCTTTTTTGTGGGTGCCAGGGCCATGGTTTCAAGGTTGAGCGCCCCTGCCAACACGGCCGGCCAGTCGTTGTAAAACAGGTACAGCAGAGCACTCACCCGGATGATGAGTGAGACACCAGTTTGAAGAACAGGTAGGCCAGCCGCTGCAGCGGGTTATGCTTTACCGGGCCGCCTAGCGGGGTGTGCGGGTGCGTCTCCTGCTGGGAGCAGATTGGTTTGCCAGCGGCCTGCAGCAATGCGACTCTTCTGCAGACCGGATTCGACAAAAAGGTTCTCGGTCAGGAGGTCGCAGCAATCACCGAGATTTCTACCAGCAACTCTTTGGATGCCATCTGAGCCTGCACACAAGCTCGTGCTGGAGCCTCCCCTTCGGGTATCCAGTTATCCCATATGCTGTTCAAGGCGTCGAAGTCAGCCATATCAGAAAGGTAAATCGTTGCGGACAGGATCTTTTCACGGCTGGAACCAATGCTCTCCAGAAGCTCATCCACTTTTTCCAGCATGCCGGTTACTTGAGTATGAATGTCGCCGTACTTGTCCTTGGCAACTTGTCCGCAAAGATAAGCCGTGCCATTGTGTTTTACGATTCTGCTCATGCGGTTATTGGTTGAAATGCGCTCTATAGCCATTGATGTCGCCTGAATGGGAAGTGGAGTGAATTTGTAGTCAGTAGCAACTCATCGAACTCTAGAATACCGGGTTTATGTGCCGAGCGCTGTACCCAGCCAGAAACGAAAAAGGGCCCACCCGAAGATGCGCCCTAAGTCGTTGAAATCTGGTCGGCGTGGCAGGATTCGAACCTGCGACCCCTTCGTCCCGAATAAAATATTTTAGTCGTTCATTTCAGTTCATTTACGTCCATTACCGTTCCGTTTATTCCTATTAACTATATGTTTTTAATGGAATTTTATAGGATATCTGAGTGCTGATCAAGCTTAGGTTATGACATAGCGGTTTACATGTACCCAGCATGTACCCAGGCCAAAACCTGTCCCCAGCATGTACCCAGAGTTCTCTAAAACTAACGATTGCGGAGTTTGGAAATGGCAGTAAGAAACAAAGAAGTGCTTCCTCGAAGCGCTGATTCAGCAGATAAGTACATTCGGAAAGTGACCCCCGGCCAGAAGGATATTTACATTCAGGACTCAACGGTCACTGGTCTGACGTTGCGCGTAACCCCCGGTGGCAAAAAGGTCTGGCACCTGAGGTATACCGTGCAGGTGGGCTCAGGTCAGTGGGTCGGGCGGAAAAACTCCTTGGGCGCCTTTTGCGATGGGTTGAAAACCCGTGCAGCCCGGGAATTAGCGGAAACCTGGCGAGTCCGCATTCGACAAGGAGAGGACCCCCAGGAAGAAAAGAAGAAGCTGGCGGAACAGCGCAAGGCCGAACACATGCGTGAAATTGCCGAGCGGCGCGCATTGAGAACTGTTAATGATGTCGCTGCTGTTTATGCGACCAAGCTGGCAAATGGGGTGAACGGACATAAAGATGGTGGAACCCACGCCATGACGATCTTGCAGAATCACCTGCTTGATCGTTTCGGAGAAGTTCCAATAAAGGAATTCACACGCCAGCACTTTTTTGCCGTTGTCGATCCTATTCTTGCTGCTGGACATAACTCCATGGCGAATTCGGTGCTTTTATACACGAAGGCGATGCTCCGGTTAGCGGTTAAGCGGGAATTTATTGAGTACTCAGTACTGGATTGTATAGAAAAAGCCGATGTTGGCGGGAAGGAAAAAATAAGAAGCAGAGTCCTGTGTGCGACGAGAACAAAAGGGGATGAGCTGGAAGGGCTCTACAACTTATTGCCAGACTCCGGTTTGTCGCAGAATCTGCAATGCGCTGTCCACATTCTGCTTGGAACGGGTTGCCGGGGTATCGAGTTGTTTAAAGGAAGATGGGGTCATCTCAATTTTGATAACAGCACCTGGCTTATTCCCGATGAAAACTCAAAGAATGGAGATCCGATCCTCATTCATTTGTCGGAATACGCAAAAAAATGGTTTATCGAGCTCCAGGAGCTGACTGGCCATACTGACTGGATGATGCCCGGAAAGTCGAACGACCGGCCATATATGCTGCCGAAGGTGCTGAGCAAGGCCGTATGTGAGCGTCAACGCCACCCGGATGCACCACAGAAAAAAAGCCGGACAAAAGATCACTCAACCCTGATTCTACCGGATGGCCATTGGACAGTGCATGACCTGAGGCGAACGGCGGCTACTAAAATGCAAATGCTCGACGTACCACCAGATATTATTGATGCGTGCCAGAATCACCGTCCAATGGGTGTCAGGCGCCGATATCAGCATGGCGAGAGCATGAATCAGATGCGCATTGCGTGGGATTTGCTTGGAGATTCATTAATGTCTTTGAGCGAAGTATCTTGCACAGATGATCGTCTTAAATCGACGGTGACGAACGCAGTGATACTCAACGATATGTGTCCTGATATAAATCACCAGTCTTTATAGGTAAGAGATAACACGGCACGTTAGAAGATGGTGCTGACATTCATCTTTTAATGTGCCCGCATAAAAATATTTTATTTATTGCTGTCCGGTAGTGTTGCCTTTTCATGCTGTAAACATCAACATAACTATCTGTATCATATCGTTTTATTTGATAAAGCTCAGTGCTTCTGTGGGAATTAGGTAGAAAGTTCGTTTCGTGTATCTTATTACTAGACCGGTCGACACTTACAGCTTTTTATCTACAGAGTAACGATTATGAATAATGAAAATATCTATATCAGCGAACACCTTCGAGATGCTCTTGTCATCGCGTGGACAATTGATGGTTTCAAAAAAGCAAAGGTTACGATTGAAGTTATTTGCTCAGACGGTGAGACGGTAGTTATCACCGAAAACTTGGATACCTTTAGCGACGACACGATGTTTTTTGGATCTTCGTGTCAACCAAAACCAGCCTGGTCGGTGGTAGATCAATTGGGTGACATTAAAACTAACGTCTGGTTTTAACACAGGAGCTGAATTATGGAATTTGTTACACACCTGGAGCAGTTGGCAGCGGCGCTCACCCGTCAGTTTGGTTGCGAGGAAATGAACCTCACCGTACAGATGCGCCGTGGGGACGATTGGATTACTGTTGATGTTTACCGCAACGCAGAAAATCCAGAACGCTTTCACGCCACAATGGATTTTGATACAGGCGGGCACTTTTTGCTGGAAACTGCCCAAACGATTCACTGACTAAAATGTGTCGTCCGTATTCGGCGTTATGCTGAATATGGACGACGCAGAGGTAGTCAACGCCATGACACCGCCAGACAAAACTCTCGGCGAACTGCAAGCCGACTTGGTTGCAGCATCTCAGCAGCTGTTCGAAGGCGATTTAGATGCTGCCGATACTTGGCTCAATCGCCCGCTTCGCGCCATTGGATATCGACGGCCCGTCGACTGTATGGAGTCTGTCGAGAGCATTCGTACACTACTCAATGTTATCGGGCGCCTGGAACATGGGCTTTTTAACTGATAACCAAAGCGTCACCACCTGTTATCTGTAGTACTTTCTGGACTTTCGAATCTTAATCTGTGACGGCCTCCCACCCGTCGACGAAGGACTCGTGAGGCCCAGTTTTCCCAGCCAACTGTCGTCCCGCCCCAGCGCCCTTACCAGCAGCCCCATAGCACGCATGTGCTCATTCTGCGTTCGTATAGATGAAGAGTACGCTGGCAGCCAGTGATTCCGGTAATACTGCGCGTGGTGGAGTTTAATCTGTTCTGGCCGCTGCACATGGGGAAAGCGCTCCTCAATGACGGCTGAAATACCATGGACACGGTTAATATAACGAGTGCGCTCCGTCGGTTTCAGCTTGCCAAAATCAATCCGAGCCAAAATATGATTAAGCTGCATTGCGTGTCCCTCCCACATAAGCCCCGGCAACAGCACGGCGGCCATGGCCAAGCTGACGAGCCACTTCGTCACGGGCGATCCTGTCCATGATTTTGTCGCGGATTGGTTGCTTCAGCGGGCTGGGACCCTGAAGAATTTCTTCGTAGATATCCTGAGCAAATCCGGCCCGCAGTTCGTGGAATGTTGGTACGCCAGAGTTTTTTAGCAGCGGCCTGCATGGGTTTAGTTCTCGCAGCAGAAACCGTTTTACTGTGTCGGTTTCGGACAGCAGGTTCTTTGAACCCTGAGGTCGAACTTCGACGGCATAATTCAGAGCTGCTTGTCGAAACTCGTTAATCTTGATTGTGCGATCCTTGCTCTTTCGGCCGCCTTTACAACCTTCCAATATGGCGGCCTCACCTGTAGCGAGAATCTCGCGCTGCATTCGGTCAAGATCTTGCAAAATCGCTTCTCGTACCCGCATGCCCCATGCGAGGGCTAACATCATCACTGTGGCACCTAGCTCAAACCCTTCCGCGATGGCACAGTTTGCCGCATGTTGCATATCAACAACATCCGCCTGGATTTCACGCGTCCGGAGCCCTTTCCGACACACACCTAACACTTCTCGCCCGGAAATTTTCAGCTGGTCATCACCGCGAAAAGCCCGCATCAGGATATTCACAGTGCTGATCACGTTGTGGGCGTAAGCGATGCTGATTCGCTTATCAACGCTCCCATCCGGCCACTTGTATTCGCTTTCAAGTCGGCTTTTGATATGGGCGCCGAACTGCAAAATAAACGGCTTGTCGATATCGCGAAAGTCACGCATGCTCGCTTGCTTGCAATATTTTATGAATGTCTTGACGCGCTGCTTGTGTGTCGCACGGGTGTTGAAGTGCGATGCCCGAGTATAAAAGTCGTCGATGGCAACATCTGCGGCGTAGCCTAAGCTCTCACCTTTGCCGTAGTTCACCTGACGTTTGGGGTTCTTTTTCGGGGAAGATCGTCGCCCCTTTCCTATCTGTTTGTTACTCACAATAATCTCCTGGTGGTTAAAGAAAAGTACAGATGTGCGCGGCAAGCCGTGTGAAACTCCTTGTGACCTCCGAGGCGGAGCAGGCTCCCGCGCTGATGCTCCGCCCCGTTGGCCACATTAAGTGTGAAAAGCCAGGCATTGAGCCTGACTGGTGGGAGCATCCATCGTGCTGCTGTACACAGCACTATGTCTTCACCATCGCGAAGCCGTGAACCGGCCCCGGTCGAGAATCGACCAGGCGGACGAGGAGCGGCGTCAACGAAATCAACGTGACAATGCAAGGTGGGAAGTGCCCGAAGGCGGTGGGATAACCAGAACAGGTGAGTAACCGACGATGATTGGCGTCGAAAGCGGATCCTTGCTGCTCGGTTGCGGAGTTAACGTAGGGCTTTTCCGCAGGTTCTGGTCATTGCTTAGGGTATGTAACCATCTGATAACAAATAGTTTTCATTCCCTCTTTAAGTTGCCATCTCATTAGGTAACCACAGCGTATTGCTGGTAAAAGATGAGCGTGGCACTTCAGTGCGGCGCCAGAGAATACTGGCGGTTGGATATGGGCGGAGACTGTATCTACCGCTGTAGTGGGGTGATCGGAATGATCTTTTAACGGTCCTGCAAAGAAGCAGGTTAACAATGCTGTTTGTTTGCGTAGCCAGCTACCACGTACTACTGAAATTAAAGTCTACCCCAACCCAACTCGATATCGAGCGGGGTAAACTCCAATTTTCAGCGTAAACTCAAATATGGCTCACTTTTTCGCCATTTTATTCCACCATCGCCTTAATCAACGCATCCCGGGCGTCGGAGTAGAACTGGATATCAATTTTTGTTGCCATATCATCGGAAAGATCGAACAGTTGTCGTCGACACGCGACCGGCATCAGTAGAGCGGCAGCACCTTTCTCCACAGCGATTTCGGCAATGGTCACTGGGTTATGCACAGGTTCTACCGAGCCACCCAGGTTGATTTCGCCCACAATGATCAAGCCACCACGAACGCTCTTTTTAACCAGTGCAGTGCTCAACGCCAGCAGTGAAGCCATGCCAAGTTTGGCGCCGGATTTTGAGGCATCAAACGCCCGTAGCTGAACAGTGAATTCATGCTGGCGGGGATCTTTATCACCCACTAACTGAAGCGCTCGGGCATAGAGGTTCTGTTCTGCGTAGCCAATGCTTTCTTTGAATGCTGGCGGCACTGGCTTATTGAGAACTTTCACGCCAGAGCCCGGGCCTTCATTCACTTCGATCCGGTAAAGGCCTGGGTGCTCGTCACCGGTGCCAGGAGAGATGGTCCATACTTGCCCAGGTTCTAGCGGATCGTCACCGATGCTGTTTTCACTATGTAGTTCAGGCGTGGATACAAATTTCTCCACACCGTCCTCGCCCATCACATAGCTGAAGTGAGTATTGCGAAACTCCGCAGCGCCAATACGTTTTTGCTGCTCTTTAACCCGGCGTCGGGCTTCCATGGCGATGCGCACCGCCCACTCAACATCTTCGTCGGGAACCTGGCCTTCACCGGGATACAAGAGTTTCAGTAGCCCACTGATGGTTTTGTTAACCGCATTGGTGTCTCGTCCCGACAAAGCGCCACCGAAGAACACCCGGTTCTGAATCACGCTGAGGCGGCTCTGATTACGGAGTTGGCTCCAGCATTCGGAAAGGAAATCACTCACCAGGCCGAAATGATTGGTCAGCAGCTCTTTACTGACTTTAGGCACATCCCAGCCCGGCAAAAAGGCATGGATACGATCCATGAAGGCGGTATCGTCCTTCATTTCCGGTGGCATGGGGCCAAACAGGTGACCGATGCGTTGCTGATGCTCTACATCCACTTCAAAGTTACCCACCAACACGATGCTGCCGTCTGCGCGGATGCTTTCCTTGCCGCGGCTAAACTCACCGGATTCCATGAACCCCTTCATGATGTTCACGCCATCCTTCTGGTCGAAGGAGATGCCGGAAACCTCGTCAAAACAAACGACGTCGTACTGACAGACCAGGCCGCGCTGTCCGTTTGAGTTGTTCACAAACATCTTGGCGACCGTCGCCTTACCGCCGGAAATCAAGTGCGCGTAGGGTGAAACCTGCTGAAAAAGGTGACTTTTACCCGTGCCTCGTGGGCCTAGCTCCACCAAGTTATAGTTGCGCTCTACAAAAGGCACCATGCGCAACAGCATGGCATCTACCTGTCGATTGGATAACTCATCGATCTCAATACCGATGGAGCGTAGCAGGAAGGTTTTCCATTCATCTGTGGTGAAACTCTTACGTGCGTCCGCCAAGGTATCCAGCACATCTCGCTTGGAGAGCTGAATCTCCCGCAAAGACTCTAGCCCAAAAGGCCGGCCCTTATTCTCTTGGGCAATAGCGGCGTCGTAGTTGAGAGTTATTTCAGCGTAGAAGCCACCAGTCAGCATGCGCTCATGCTCATTCACCAGCTCCGGTGAAATGCGAACATCCGTCAGGCGCAGACTTGGCAATGTCGCAATATAACTGTCGGTTTTGGTATCCAGGCGAGCGGTGATCAGGTCGATGATCTTAACCTCACCATTCTCTCTGGCCCGGGCTTTGAATAGCTCTTCCTCACCGGCACGCACTGTGCGTGATGAGAGTTGCCGCTGAACAATCTCTAGACCTTCATCTATCTCTTCCTGGTCGGTACTCGCGCAGTAACGGCCCAGTAAAAACTCCACCACATAGGTCGGCACTGGGAACTGACGGCTAAACGTTCGCACCAGGTCTTTGCGCACCAAATAACCGTCGAGAGCGGCTACCGCCTTGTTATCGATATCATCCAATTCCATTACACATCTCCCCCACCAATCCTTGTGTCGGTTTGAGCTACCAGCGCCCCGTTTTCATCCAATAACACCACCACGGCGTTCTTGCCCTCCAGATCTTCATCTTCCACTACAACTGATGCGCTACCGCTTTCTTTCAGGGCTTTGGCGCTCAGCACCACGCTGCTGGCGGCTTCCCCGGCACGGGTACGCACATCCAGTTTCAATCCTTTGAACTGGCCTTCTACGGCCACCGTGCAGCGAAGGCCTTTCCATACCACATCGATAAACTCAATCGCCGCTTGGGATGCTGCGCCGCCAGTCACAACCAGCTGTAAGGTCAAGCACTCTTGCAGGCTCAAGCCTCCGTGGGCGTATTCTTCACCCTTTTTATAACAACTCACACCATCAGCAAGGGCGAAATAATGGCTTGGGTTCCAGTACCAGGGGAATAAGCGTTCTTGTGTCTCCGCACCCGGTTTGAGGGCGGCACAGCGGCCCCACTTGCTGTCTGCAAGCACGCTGGGTAATTCTGTTTTTGGTAAGCCCCCGGGCAATAACAGCCAGCCATGGTCTGTTACCACGCGAACACGCTTCCAGCCTGCGGCCAGTAGCTCGATAATTCGGGTTTGAACTTCCTGAAGCAGATTGTCCAAGTGTTTAGCCAGCTTCCAGCCTCGGTCGTGGCCTTCATGGTCGATATCGCCGAACTCACACCACGCATACCCTTGGCCATCGCCATTATCCGTTCGGTCTAGTACCCGCCAGCCAGCGTCTTTAAGAAGCTTCTTGTGATGATAGCCACCCTTCAGAGACTGGCCCGTGGCGGCCACAGCTGGTTCAAAATCACCGCTGCTATCGTCGCCTTTGATTTTGTTTCGTACTGGCGAAACGGCCACTTTGCCAGTGGCGGTCACGCTTGGTAGCGCTGTCCAAACCACAGTTTCCGCCATCTCCAAGCCAGCCGCGCTTAATCGTTCGGCCAGGCGTTTGCCGGTATCGAATCGCAAACCATCCACAAAGAGCACACAATCACCCTGGATCGCTGGGAAAGGTGGCGCACTCTTGCAAGAGCCTCCCGGATAGCTGGCGCCATCTACATGTTTTTGTAGGTAACGCGCCGAGTCCTCCATCCAAGGCAGATAAACGGATCGGATTGCAGTGGTTACTGCTGCGAGATCCTCTGAGCTGTTCACATCAGCCAGCGCACGCATCACGCTGTCATCAACTTTCCAGCCTGTGCTCGCGTAGCCATTGGCAAGATCTGTCACGGTACCGGCCGCAAGCGCTGTTTGGGCATGATTAGCCATGGAGGCTAGGTGCTTTAACGCCAGTGCAAGAGGCGCTTCGCCCAGTTCTGCCCATACTAGCGAGCGACGGCCGCCATGTACTTGCTCCAGCTCCTTCAACTGCGTTCTGGCCTTGTGGGCTGGCATGCTGCTTAGTGCCAGCAAATCCCGCCGCAGCTGCTCCTCCTGGCTCTGATTCCACTGGGGCCAGCCACCGGCTACCGCCTCATTGGCGAACAAATCGAAGGTGGGTGGCTGACACTTACGGATCTGGTCCGGTATGTGGGGGTAACGGCTCGGCGCTTCACGGAAGCGATCCCATACCGCCTGCCAAGGCCCTTCATGGTTCGCCAGTTTGGTGCAGCCAGTCAGAGCGCCGTCTTGCTGGGGGTTAAACGCCAACTGCGACTGACACACTGAAACAAAGGCCTGCCACTCGTTTTCACCGCGGGCAGCCTGAAAAGCTTCACCTTGGTCTAGCCACAGCAACAGATCCCGGATTGGATCGCCACCGGTCAGTAGAGTGTTGAAGTAGTCTTTATCCAGGCGCTTACCGTCGAGCAGTCCCACTTCTTCATCCAACAAGCGATATAACGCCAGTTGCATAGCGTGGCGGCTTTCGTTGTCTTGGGCCACATCCAGGCCGAGACCACCCTGGTCCGACTTTAGATAGGCCAGAATCGTCCAGTCCTTGGCGTTTATCTGAGACCAGATAACACCTTGGTACTGCAGTTCAGCCAGAGGCTTCAGTTCATCCGGGCAGTTTTCCACCGCTCGAAGGTCCTGCCGGCTGACTCCCGGTAAATACAGAATCGGAGCCTTTCCTTCCGGCAATTCAATGTCTTCGGCAAACCCGGAAATGGCATAACGCAGCCAGATGGCGGGGCCTGTACGTTTTTCCGGTGCGTAGTCACCCAATACCATCAATTCCGGCATTTCAGCCTGCAAGATGGGAATGGCCGCTTCCCACTGGTGGTCGCGGTCTGGCCAGAGGATGCAGGCGGGGGCTACTTGGATGTCTGGGTTGTAAACCCCTGAAGATCGAACCGCTTCGACAAGACATTCAGCGAGCTTATACATCGGGTTTCGATCTCTTGTATAAAATGGTCCTCAAATAATCGTCTGTTGCTTCGAAAACGGGCTCGGTATCATTGACCTCACGCATCAGCGGGATTATTTTCTTGCGAACCCCCATGCCCCGAGAGTCCACGTACCCATAGTCTCTCAGGATGTCCATAATCATAGGGTTGCGCGGTGAGCGCTGCCCATCGACCATCTTTTTCACTGTCATGGAATTGTGGAGTTTCCCGGGACTGATTACTTCTAGCCTGTCCGAATAGGCAGTCACCTCAATATCAACAGACTTCGTCCAGTCGCGATGTGCTAGTGCGTTTAACACGACTTCTCGGATCGCCTCTTTAGGGTAATGCTGCCGCTTACCTCTTCGCAGTCCCTCATCGATGTCGTCGTCTTCTTGACTGATAAACGGGTCAATTTGCCGAGCAAAAATCTCTATCAACCCCTCATCTATCATTTCCCATTCGCCCGAATCGGCAGCTCTCCATCTAGCAACGAGAGGACCATCCAGTGTCGTATCTATTTTTGCACGGTACTCCTTATCGCTACCCTCAAAAGCAGCAAGCCTAATACCGGCCTGGCGGAGGTAACGACGTGGATTTATACCGAAACAAATTAACCCGCCGACGGAACAAACTTTTCTTCCACTGGCATCTTCCGCCATCAATCCCAAGCCGACCAAACGATCAATCCACTGATCTTTTGCATCATTCGAAGGAATGTCGGGGTCTTCTATAACGTCTTGAAGATAAAACCTGATTCGCTCCAAATCGAGATTCGAAAAGCTACTGCCAGGAACAGGCATTACCTCGACATGTAGAAGCCCACCGCTTTCAAAGAGGCGTGCCTGCTGTTCCCGGCTGGCGATTTCTGATCGATCGCCCATGCGGATATAGGTATCCTCACGATTGCTATGCCGCACCACATAGGGCTTTGAGATCCCTCTGCCTATTGTTACAACTGCAACGCGAACACCCGGGTCCACTTCAATTTCTTCATAATATGGAATGATTTGCGGGTGAACCTTGTCCCGAAAAACATTCAGGATCCACTCTTGTGTGGCCTCTCTCTGCAAGCCGGAAATTGTCCTGTCATCTTCTACCCCCAGCAAGATGCGCCCACCTTCGAAGTTAGCAAAAGCGACAATTTCCTTTGCCATTTGCTCGGGGCGCACGTCATCGCGTTTGAACTCAACCCCTGAGTTTTCTCCGTTGGATATAATTTCAAGCAGCTCTGATTTCAACATGATTGGTTAGAACCCGTACTTATACTTGCGTTGATTAAAAGCATCCCGTCCGCCTTCAAGAATTACTGCGGCCTTTTCCTTGATGCTTTCAACATCGATCGCCCCTTGGTACTCAGGTGGCATTGTTGCTTGATCATCGGCAGCCTCTAAAACTCCAATCCACTCCGCATCCCCAAATACTGGGATATTGGCGTTATGAGTCGCGAATATGAATTGGCGGGAAATCTTGGCTGAGCGTAATTCAGTAACGATACGGTCTGCGATAAAAGCGTTATCTAAGTTGTCTTCCGGTTGATCCATTACCAGCGGGTCTTTGTTCTGCAATAGAAGAAGGTGAAGTATAGCCGTGCATTGCTGCCCCGTTGATAACCTATCGAGAGCACGGTAATTCTCAGCTCCTTCATGTGCAGTGTTTAGCTCTATAGACACACGGTCAGGCAGCTCAATTTCTTCCAGGAGGAGTAATTTTTCCTGAGACAGTCGAGTCATAGTCTCAGCTACACTTTGGGTTATCCCCCATCCTGCGCCTTGCAATGCTTGAGCACCTTCCCGGATACGTTGAGCCAGCCTAACTGGCGAGAAGTCCTCTGCGTCCAGAATCCATTTGAGGCGGCCCACCCCAACATTCTCCATGCTGCAAGCCAGTAGAAAATCAACCACAGGCTGTCGATCCGCCTCCGGATCTACAGTGAGTCTCATTTTTCCTCGAAGATCTCGACTTAGTTTCTTCAAGGCACGCTCAAGTCGGGCTGCGCGTTCCGAGCGAATCTCCGAAAGGTCGTTCAGTATCGATTGACGCTGCTTTGAAAGCTCCGCAAGGAGTTTTTCACTGGTTTCGATCAAGGCTTTTTTTGGTCGGATACGCTCAACATCTTTGAGTAAAGTCTGAAATTCGATCCCAACCTGCCTGCCTGTCTTTCCTTCCGTCGCCGGGAGCTCTCTAAAAATCTTTTCGAGGTTTGCATCCTCTTTTGCTATAGCTTCCCGGACACCGCCCACCAAGCCTGACATTGCCTGACGCTCCACCTCATAGAACGCATCCCATTGCTTAAGCAGCTCTTTAGCCTTTTCTTTAAACTCCCCAAGCTTCTGACGAATAGATGTAAGATCGGCCTTGTGCGGTAACGTTTCTATTGCGTTGTCGCCTAAGAATACCAAGTCGGGGAGGTTGTCGTTAATCGACTTAAAAGCCTGGTTTAAATTTGAAAATTCTTCCTCCTCTACGCGTTGTAGTAGCCGTTTTTCGGTTTCCAAAAGAGGAACTATTTTTAGCTTTTCTTCAATGCCAATGCTTTTGAATTGATTTATTCTTTCTTCCAGCTTGGGAATGCGAGCTACTTCATCCTCCAAATCTGCAACCGAGTTTTGGGCTTCGAGTAACTTTTCTCGGTTTTCTTTGAGCCTGTTTATAGCCCTTTCAATTTTTCTCTCATCATCTTTTTCGCTACTACCGAGGAAACGCGTAAGCAACAGACTCTGGCTCGCAGGGTCTTGGGCTATTTCATAAATTTCGTTCTGCCCATACAGTTCTATTCCTGGCAAAAGCTCTTTCGGCGTAAAGCTGGATGGATTTCCTTCTTCATCAACTACGACGGGATCTTCACCATACCGCCGAGCCACTTTAAATCGACGTCCATTCATTTGAGATGAACGGATAACAATTTCCACCCTGGCTTTGGATCGGCCAAGATTCTCTTTTACTATCTCGGTATGTTGCTTTTTAGCCGTCTTTCCAATGGGGGTTATGTCTAGAACAAATCTCAGGCTTTCCAGCAGCGTTGTCTTGCCTGTGCCTCTGCCACCAATAATCGCATTTAAATGCTCTGAAAAATCGATTTCAATACCATCCAGATAACCCCCGGTTATCTTTAGCTTTTCAATTCGAGAAAAGTATTTCTCGGAACGATCACTATTCAATCGCACCCGCGAGTCAGGGTCTTGAAACGCCAGCTTAAAAGACTCGAACGAGGGGCGGGTCATCTTGATTAGACATGATGCTCGTGGATTAGCCAGGTCACCCGGGCGCGCAACGTCTTTAGCATTGATAATTGCGACAGGCATTTCACGCCGATAGTTTGGATCCTTATTCAAAAGAATCTGACGGTAGCCATGATTTTGGTCATTCTTCAGGTCTTCTAGCACGCCTGGAATCTGGGCGGCTTTTAGGAGAGGGTCTTGCCATACATGCACAAGGTTCTGGCGAAGTACTCCGCTCGCATCAGTGCAATGAGCTGCATAGGCGAAACCGTTCAGCTCTTCAACTCGCTTAAGAATCTCTTGTCCGCCATAGCGGGACGGGCGGACACCATTCGATGGATCGGACAAGCCCAGCTCTCCAAGAAAGCGATTGAGCTGTATGGTTGTTGTCTCTTCTGGGAATAAGCAGACGAAATGGGCTTTCTCGGTAGAGGCAATCTCGAATCCGGGAAAGACTAAAACTCCATGCTCATTCATTAAGCTGCGAATTGAATCAACAGCGTCAACATTACCGTGGTCAGCGATCCCAATGACTTTTATGTCGTTTTCCAGCGCGATATCTAGCAGTTTTCGGTTGTACTCATCTTCCGACATCTCGTGTTCGGCACCGCGATATTGAATATATCCCGCAGGATTTACTTGCAGCGCACACTTCCAAAATTGGGCTTTGGTGAAGGTTTCGGTAGTCATTGGGAGCACTCCTGTCTTGCTGCCTCTTTCTCTGCGAGTGTCAAATGATGATCATTAATCCGCTCACCCCCAAATGTGTGGAACCAAGGCGCTGACTCCACATCCTTGCCGCGGTCTTTGGTCCATTTGATGTTGGGTTTGTCGCGTAGGATGCCGGCGCCTTTCTTTTTCACGTCGTCTACGGTGAGGAACGGGCGGATGTTTAGGCGCACGCCGTCGTTGAGGTCTGGGTTCCAGCCGGTGGGTTGTTGTTCGATGGGCTTCCAGCGCACGAAGATATCGTAGGGCGCTTCGCCTTCGAGGATCTGTTCCAGCTTTTTCTTCAGGACTTCTGCGGCGGCGAGGCGTTCTTCGGCGCCGTCGATGCTGTTGTTCATATCCTGCTTTTGGCGGCTGATCCAGTCACCCAGGTAGGTGTAGATCAGGGTTTCCAGGTTCTTGCGGTCCAGCTTGTGGTAGTTGACCAAAGCCGAAAAGCCGTCTGGCAAACCGTCCCAGACCTGCCAAATGAAGGGGCGATTTTGGAAGAGTTTGCAGTGCTGAGTGAAGAATTTGTCGCGTAGCCAGGTTTCCAGGGTTTTACCGGCGTGGTCGGCCTGTTTGAGGAGGTCGGTCAATACGTCAGTGGACCAAGCTTCGCCGTAGGCGGCAGCCAACAGGTTGAGCAGACGATCTGCGGCGGAGGCTTCGCCACGCACCGGAGGAATGCAGACAATGCCGTCGTCATCGGCGAAGGGCAGCAGCGCCTCGCAACGGCTTACCCAAGTGCGCTGCTCGTCGGCCAGCTCCATTGCCTGATCCAGCTCGGCTGGCCAGCGGTAGCCAAGTAGCCGGGCCACGGCGACTTGTAGGGCGGTGTCACTGGCACAAAGCAGACCTTCGGCTGTCCACTTTTGCTCTTCGTCCCACACGACCGAGCCGCTGGGGTGGCCGTGGAAGATCCACTGAGTTGGATCGTTTGAATAAGGTTTAGGTAGACCATTGGGATACTCTTCAGCGGCAACATTAGCCCATCTATCGTAAGTAAAATTCAACAGCTTTAAATATCTTGGTTCCACATCAAGTTTATGTGTAAGTGTTTTCAGATCTTGAATGAATTCATCTGATGAGAAATAACACCATAAAACAGGTAAGTCGGATTCATTTTTTGGAATAATTACGCCAGCCGTTTCCGAATATCTCTCCCCGCGATACAAAGTTGCCCTGAATGAACCCATTCTATTAACGGAAATTCCTTGCTTATCCCAAAATGGTTTACCTCTGCGCCACGACTGGACAGCATGATTCCTATCTTTCAAGCTCTCTGCCAGTTGCGCTAACTCACCATTTTCGTTTTGCCAAAAGATTATGTCGCTCATTCCGGAAAATTCAGAAGCAAAGGAAGATGTTTGGCGAAGAAACTCCCAGTCATCATTTGGGAGTCTAACTTCTTGAAAATTCCTGTAGAATCGATTGCTGTCGCCAGTAGACAACCCTCTAAAGACATCACAGTATTTTTCAAGCGTTTCTTCGGACTGTGCTGGTTTTAAACTGATTAAAAAGTTTTTATCTTTCAAGATTCTTTTGTAATAAGCAAGCTGTAGATCTGAAGTATGAATTGAATCTTGGATGCTTTCTGTGCTTCTAATATTTGTAAGATCTATCTGTTTAACAACTTCTCCTTCGACATTGTTATTCAAGTTAAGCAGCATGACATCTTTGCCAACTTGGTATTGAAATGCTCCTCGCCCAAGCTTGACAATCAAAGGGACTTCATAGTGCGAGAATAGATACTTCCGCATCAGACGATTCTTCGTCTGAATAAGCCAATCCATCGGAATTACGATAGATGCCGATCCCCCTTGAGACAAAAATTTTAATATCCGGAAGAGCATGGAATATGCTAAATCAATCTTGAAATACTCACCTATTGACGTAGTGAATTCCCTTAAACGCTCTGACTGCTTTAATTCGCCCAGAAAAGGTACATTTGTACACACAAGACTGTATTTTTTTGATAGGAGGTCCGCAGCTGTTACCAATCCAGAGGCGACAACTCCCATTTCTTTTTTTGCGTCATCCTTCTCAATAGCTATTGCTGTATTCAAAGCGGGGGCTACTTCTTCCCACTTCAATTCAAACAGTGAGCCTTTTCCTAAGCTTGCCTCTGGATTGATCAAACTGCCGAGCACCGGTGCGTGCTTGAATTGCTGGTAAAGCTCTTCGAGGGCTATCCGTAGATTGGTGTTGTCTCCAGCCAGGTCCAGCCATTCTTCCTTTTTTGCGCCGATTGACAAGCCCGAGCAAGCCACGTTCAAATCAGGCAACATACGGTAGCCACCTGCACCCGGATGTTTCCACGCGGTCAATGCCAACGCAAAAGCAGCCAGCTCCACACAACGTTGGTCCAGCTCCAGGCCGTGAATGTTCTCTCGTAAAACCGCATCTACGGCGTCTGTTGCGGAAAGGCTGTCGCGATCCATGCGCATAGGTACCAGCATCAGGAAGGCGGCTACCAGGAAGTGGCCGGAGCCGCAGCAGGGGTCTAGGGTTTTCAAGTCGGCCAGGTTTTCTGGCCAGGCGTCGAAGGTGCCGGAGGCTGGGGTCCAGGTTCCATTCTCATCTTTAACGAAACGTAGGTATTCCAATGGCACGCCGGGGATGGCGGCTTTTTGGCGGAGTTCTTCTTCGCTTTGGGCGTTTTTAAGGTCGTCTTCGGTGAGCGTTCGGGCTGCCCACCAGGCGCCGAGGCTATTATCGAGCAGGAAGCTGACCATGTAGGGCTCGGTGAACAGCTGGGTCACGGCGGGCAGTTCCCGGGCGCCGATTTTTACTTCCGATTTATTGATACGCTCTTTGTTATTGGCCTGCCAGAATTGGTACACCCAGCCCAAGCTATCGGAGGCGGTAAAGGCTTCCTGTGGCAAGCCAGAGACCAGCCGCTCCAGGGCTTGCTGGTGCTCTGGCGGCAGGGTGAGCTGGAACACCGGAGAATCCAGCCGAAAGATTTGCGGTAGCATTTGGGCCGCATAGCGAGCGGCCAGTTCCCAGCCGTTGGCAGCGCCTTCGTCTGCGGCCAGGTCTTCGCATTCTTCCAGGGTAATGGCTACTGGCTCGTCTGGGTCGGGGTACATGAGCAGGTTGTTTTCGGCCAGGAAGCGGGCGAACAACATGCGGTGCCAATGCTCGTAGGCTACTTCTTCCACCAGCCGATTCATGCTCTGGACTTTGCCTCCATTCAGGGAGTCCCCCAACTGGCGGCCATGGGCGCGCAGACGACGGCGCAGTTCCCGGTCGGCATCGTTCAGGTGTGCGGCTGGTGTGGCATCGGCCACTCCCAGCTGGCCCATCGCTGCCTGGGCGCCTTTTTCGGCGGTGTCGCGGGCGCTTTTAACGGCGCGTTCCAGTTGGTGCCTGAGGATTTTGTCCAGTGCCTGCATGTTTCTTCCGTCCGTTTGTTCTTTAATGCTCGATTAGTGGTTGAGTTAGCAATGGATCGAGCATTTAGGAGTTCTAATGCTGTTTTTAATGCTCAAATGCATATCATGCATCATTGCCTGAATTCATGTCGCGCGTATTTGCCTTTGCCCGGAGGCTGCAGGCTGGGGTTTTCCTGTCGAAGTTCGGTCATCAATCGATACACCTGGTTGCGGTCAAAGCGTGTGATCTGCCGAATTTCCTTGTTGCTCAGCCCTGGCTCACCTCGTTTTGCCCGCTCCATCAGAATGCTGAGCACTCGGGTTTTGGCGGCGTCCCAGCCGATGCGGCGACGAGCATCACTCTGGCCATCTTCTGCCAGGCGGTTGTAGAATTCAGGCTGAATGCACCAGTAAGCCCCTCGCCCGGTACCGCCATGCTCGATGTATCCTGCTAATTCCATCGTGGATAGCTTTTCACGCATTTCAGTTTCCCCACGCTGGCAAAGTGCCGCAGCGGTGTGAGTGTCTACTTCTGGATGCTGAAGCAGGTATTGCAGAAGCATCAGCTCATCCACCCCAAGGTTGCGACCCTGCTCGCTTTCTTCTGCTACAAATAGGCGGAATGTGGCGTTCAACTCGCGTTTGGGAAAGCTCACCTGCACGGAGTCCCCCACTTCCCGAATTTGAGGTGGCTCTTTGCCCTCCATCAATAGGGCGGAAAACATGCGGTTGATGCCCAGGTTGCTGCGGTTTACTAAGCGCAGGCGGGTGAGCGCCTCAACTAATAAGGGATTTCTGGCTGCAGGTTGGTGGTGCAGGATGTTGTTGGGGGTAATGCCAGCAATAAACCCGCCGTTGTTGCTGATTTCCAGGCGGTCGGCATACAGTTTGATCATGATCGGCCCGGCAATACGCAGATCGGCATGGCAGAAAGCGTTCATCAAGGCTTCGCGCACGGCGATTTCTGGCCAGGTGCGGTATTCGTAGTGGAACATGCCCTGCTTGTAGGTGGTGATGGGGTTGAAGGGTACTAACAGCTCTTCGATGCGCTGAACCGACAAAGGCAAGGCGCTGGTGCGGTCTTCGCGAATACCGTAGTCGGTATCAGACGTCATCTGTAGAAAGGTCCAGTTGTGGCCGGGCAGGTATTCACGAATAGCTGCTTCGGTACCCGCCAGCAGGATGGCTGCACGGGTCAGCTTGCCCTGTTTGATCAGCCCTAATGTGGACAGCAGTTCAGCATCCGATAACCTCAGAAGGTCATCTGGCGCACGCTCTCTGCCGGCTTGATTGCGCAGGGCTTCGAGTGCGGTGGCAGACAGCAAGGTGTTATCTACCGGCGCAACAGCTTCTGCTGTGTAATCGGTTTCACCGGTTTCTACACCAATCTTGCGGCGAACGGTGCCGGTTAAGGGCACGCAGTCTTTACTGACACGGATGGTGCCTCGGCCTGCGGTGTCGGTATAGGGCGGCATGCCAGGGTGAACCTGCATCAGCAAAACGCGGCCAGTGCCTTCGGGTACGGCCAATTCCTCAAACACTGGCATTATTTTCGGATCGGTCTGGTCGTATACCGCTTTTTTCAACATATTGGCGTCGATTTCCGGCGGTACTCCCAGAATGGCGTTTTTGCGGCCTTGTATGCGATCTGCCACGCCAAATACCACGGTCCCCCCACCGCCATTGGCCATGCAAACAGCCATCTGGATAACAATTTTCACTGCTTTGTCGCGGCTTTTGGCGTCCCACTGTTTGAAGTCGAGATCCTGGTCTTCCAGTTCGTCGGCTATACAGTGGTCCAGCTCGGGCAGCAGTTCCTCAATATTGGTGAGGGTTCGCATGGCGTTGGCGGTCCTTTTTTGAGTGGCCGTTATTTAACCGAGATCGGGCCCTTTACCAGTGCGCTTTTAAGCTGATCTTTCACCTCATCCGCCCAGGCATCAATGTCTGCCTCGGTTTTTAGGGTACGTCGCGGTACGGAGACAAACTGGATTTCTGGTTCGCACAACTCAGCGGCGGATACTGCCACGTTATCAAAACGGCTAGGCAGGGCAGCTACCCGGTCGGCGAACATGGCCAGTGAATAGTGGTTCAGCGTATTCAGTACCTCATCGGTAGACTGAACCACTACTTCAGGTTGGTCGGCCAAGGTCAGCTTTTGTCTGGCCAGCAGTTGGTTTCGCTGCTCCGGTTCTAGCTGCTGCCAGTTACCATCCGCCTCCAGGCGCTTCATACCTTGCTCGTGCCGGGCTTGGTAATCTTGATTCCAAGCGTTCAGAGCACTCCGCAGGCTTTGGGTCAGGTTGGCAATTAACGGGGCGATTGGGTCTGGGTCTGCCAGCAGTTGTCGTTGTTGCTGGATAGTGTCTACCTGGGCACGGTAAACATCGGCATCACTCAGGCCGCTGGTGTGGTTTACCAGGGATTTGAGGGTAGCCCAGCTTGGCCAACGCTGCTGGATTCGCTCAGCAAGGCTTTCCCAGCTCTCAATGTTTTGAGCCAGTTCCTCTCTGCGGTTATAGAGTGCTAACAGTTGTTCGTTACCTGTGGTCAGCCGGATATCATCCAGGAATTGAGTGTCTGGGCGCTCCGGTTTGGGCGCTTCGCCACCGGCCTTGTCGGCCAGTTCAGACACTTTCTGCAGAAACAACGGCACATGGGCCAGTTCTTCACTCTGTTTGGCCGATACGCCGACCTTTTGTAACAGTTTGCGAATCTGAATGCGCTGCGGCGTCGTGACAGTGGCGGATTCAACTTTGAATAAGGTCTTGCCGATGCTCCTACGTTCCAGAGCTGAGGGTTCAATCGGCTGCCCGCGATCATCCTGAGCGCGAATTACCCCTGCTACCAGCAGGACTTGAAGGCCGCCATCTACGGCATCGCGTGACCATCCATAACCCTCGCCTTCAAAGTTATCGCGAATCTCTGTGCCTTTCTTTCCGCCAGCAATAAGGCCCAGAATAGCCTTACACACCGGGTTTTTTGCGGGATCGCCGTCGTCACCCACCGCTTTGAGGGCATCTGGCGCGCCTTTCTGGGCTTTCTCGTAGGCCTTTTGCCAGCCGTTGTGGTCGGCAATATGGAAATTAGGGTATAGGCGCTGCAGGGCATTATCCGCCGCTTCCAGCACCATCTCCTGCAAGTTGTTGCCGAGGATTTCGTTACCTCCGCCCTGGAATACACGGGCTCCAGAGAAGGCCTCGCTGAGCAGCTCGCGGATTTTGCCTTCGGCTGTCTGTTTAGTGGTTTCCATAGCCGCTTTGGCTTCGGTGCCTTCCGGGGTATTAGGGGAGCCCCGTTTATCCAGAGTGGCACTGGACGCTTTGAAGTCGATCAGGTGGTGGCGCAGGTCGTCTGCGGACCGCTTGGGAACATACACAAAAATGGTGGGTGACTGATTGCCGGCCTGCCTGGCGTCGGCCCGGACGGAGTTTTCATCACCACTCCAGCCATCCCTTACCCACACACAGATGCGCTTGTTGGCATCGTTCGGTAGCTGAGCATCAAATACCGGGTAAATATCCCGGGTCACTTTGGCTTGGCCTTGCATCAGTGACAGCTTGCGCGCCACATCACCGAACATGCGGCGGATTCGGTCATCGCGTTCCGCATGAATGCGGTGGGCTTCGTTAGAGAGCGCTGAGCGTTGGCTGAGGAATTCGTCGGTCCAGGCGGCACTTTCCTCAGTTTGGATGCGGTATTCCTCACCCACTTTCATCAGTAGCTCGCACGTATCCAGCAACCCGGGCAGTTTGCTACGCAAGCTGCTGCTGCCATTGGACAGGTCTTTCACCAGCAGGTCTGCCAGGGAGTCGACGTTAGCCCGAATGCCGATTTCGTTGTTTTGCCCGCCCAATTTATTGATCAGGAAAACCAGGCCACAGGCTCGGGCCATTAGGCGCTGGTCCTCCGAGCCCTTTATCCAGCTCATGGTTTTTTCATGCACCTTGCGGGGCAGGATGCGAGACTGAAGCAGTTTGTCGGCGGAATCGAAGTAGAGGTAATCCGCTGGCACCACATGGCCAAGAGGGTCATCCAAGTTTGTCTGAATGACTTTGTGGATCATGCTGAGCTGGTTGCGCAACTGACTGTCGGTACCCGTCTGGTCCAGGATTCTCAGAGTGTTTTCCCAGAAACGCCGGCGCACCGGTAAAATTGGGTAGTCTTGGGGGAAATACGGCAAATCATCCTGGCGGTGGCCTATGGTGGTGCCATCCAAGTGTCGGGAAATTTCCCCCAGATTGGTTTGCAACACTTGTTCGATAGGTGCTTTGGCCTCTGGCTTCTTGGCCAGGATAACCTGTCGGATAACAGCATCGACGTCGGCATCAGACAGCTCAACGCGGATGGTGAAACGGCCTTCGAGTTTCTTCAGGTTACTGGTACCGGTGACGGCTGTTTGCCCGGTACCGATAAAGAGCAATTTGCCGCCGAAGTTTTTGCAGCAGGCCTCTACAGCTTCCTGTACGGCGATAGAGCGCTGGCTATCTTCGCCAATAAACTGCTGCACTTCGTCCAGAACGATCAATGTGAGCGGGAATTTGTCGTCTTTGGTCAGTGTCTGGCGGATGGCCTTGAGCATGTCGTCGCTGGAGATGTCCTGAACGAACGGGTAGAGGTTATTCAGGGTTTCCACACAGGATGCAGGCGACGAAAACAGCGCAGGTTTGGCCTGAACCAACGCCTCGTGCAGGCCTTCAGCCACATAGAAGTTGTCCAGCTCTTCCTGCCATTCATAACCTTGAGATTTAACGCTTTGGCGCACCTGGTCGTAAATGTCCTCGTGCTTCAGCCACATTACAAAGCGGGCAACCGGATACTGCTCGGGCAGCCCTGCCGACTTGAACAGAATGCGCAGCAGCGCCAGACGTACGCTGCCGCTGGCGCCGGAACCGAGGGTTCCCGATGCGGCGTGCAAGCCGCCATGGCGCTTAGCCTGGGTACTCAGTTCTTGCAAATGGTCGCGGACGCCTTGAGGCAGGTTTGCAATGCCCCGGGCGGTAGCGCCATCTTCAAATGGGCTATCGACCCACAGAGCCCGTAGCATTTTAATCAGATGAGATTTACCAGAACCGTAGAACCCACTTACCCATACTGCTGGCTGCTGGGCCTGGTCGATGTTCTTCAGGTAGGTTTCCAGAATGTGGGACATGCCCTTTTCGTACTGACCGTCGCAGACAAAGGTTTCCAGCTCATAACGAAGCACCGCCAGAGCTTGGCTGGTGGTATCATCGTTAACATTGGCTACGCCTTCGTTGACCAGTTTGCTGTTGGTCGGATCTTTCTGATAAATCTCACGATTCTTCATGAACAGCCTCTTCCTTAATCCTTGTCTGCGGTTATTGGCACAGCGAGATAGTTCCAGCCGTCGTAACCATCCAGTAACCGGTAGTTGTTGTTTTCATAACTGCCGGGGAATAAAACCAGTAGCCGGCCCTGTACCAAGGGTGCCAGCCTATCCACAACGTCTTTGACCTTGAGAAATCCGAATAGGGAGCCAACACCTTGAACCGCCACTACGGTATTGTCGTCTGCATTCTTCTCTTTCAGCACACGCTCTAAATCGCTGACGATGTAGTCGAGGTATTTGGGCAGAACGGTAGCCAATAGGTGCGGTTTCTGGAAATAGCTCTTGGCATACCGTTGGGTGCTTAGCCAGCGGGCAAAGCTGTTGGTTAAGTCGAACAGTGCCCAGTCGTGTCCCGACTGACGGGTGACTATTTCAAACTCGTCGACTCTCGCCCTGAGCCATCGCTCTTCGTTTTCGTTATAGACGCAAAAAATAACCCGTTGAGCGGCTGCGGCATCATCCCGCCAGGGAATAGCAATGTGCCGTCCGTACGATTGAATCAGGCGCTTAACCCTGCTCACGCAACCACTCCTGTTCTTGCTGATTGATGTGGCTGGGGAACAACACCTCGATAACATTCCCCACCCGTTTGTAGGTTATCCATCCCCTGCGGGAAGCCTGCTCGGCTAATTCAATGACTTGCTCTTGGGAGCAGTCCAGTAGCTTAGTATATTCATTGCTGAACAAACCTTGCCCACGAGCGCCAGTTAAGTAGCTCAACAACAATGCATAGGCCGCGCTGCCAGGTGTCGGCGTGGCTCGGCTTCTTGTTTTCTTGTTTCGCCCTGCCAGGTGGCCAGACTTGGTCCAGCTGGAGTTGATGTTCTGGGCGGTGGATTTGAGGGTGGCTTTGCTGAAGCGGCCGGGTTCTATCCCGTCTATTAACTCCTCCACTGAATCACGAGTAATAATGGCACCCTCTGGCGCTTTAAGTATTATTGAGGCGCTGCTGCGGAAGATGGAGTCCCTGGCGTAGGTGGCCAAAAGTGCCAGCAGTGGCCTCCCTTCTTCATCGCGCTGCCAGAAATAAAGCAAGGCGCGGAAGAGCAGGTGATCTGTGTCGAGAGAATACAGCTCGGCCAAGTGCTTGTAGGTGAGGCGGCGCGTCTTACCTGAGCGTTTACCAAGGCAGTTGTCTTCCTCTATCGCATGCAAGTAATCGGCTTTTTTTGCATCCGGACGATTCACGTACTCCAGTAATGCATTTAACTCATCGAGCATCATGGTTCGTGAGCTGTGGGTGCCGCCGCGCTCAAATCGAAACCCAAAGCGGGCCAACTGTTTATGGTTAGACATTGGCGTTATTCCCATCGCCTGCGCCGCCGTTGCGAACCCAGTCATCCACTTCATCCTTTTTAAACTTCCATGCCCGACCTACGCGATGAGCCGGCATCGTTTGCTTGTCGATCCACCGATACACGGTATCGTTGCTAACCCCCAGATACTTGGCGATTTCGCTGACTGATAACCATCGGTCGTCCAGTTCGGTCATGGGTCTTTCTCTGTTCCTGTATAGCGCTGTTCATAAGCGAATGGGCGAATGGAAAGCGCCCAAAATAGTGAGCAACCAATATATAGCGCAGGGTCGAGCGTAACAACCGCATTGACCGGTATAGACCTGTATTGAGCGAAAATGGCTGGTTTATAGACAAGTTTATACTCTGGCTACGACAACGAGCGTCGCTGTATGGAAACAAACGGGACTTTGTTCGCCTGTCCTCGACGGTAAGGTGCGTCTTTGAGAGCAGTCGCCAATAATAAGGAGGGTGCTGCCGGGGAGGTTAAGCCTCTCCGGCAGGGTTTTCTGGTTGGTGTATGATGCCCGGCTTACTCCGCGAGCGCGGCTTCATTCCGACGAAGCACCTCCTGGTCGAATTTCTGCATATCAGATTTCAGCCACCGTCTGGATCCGGAGCTCAGCTTTTTCCCTTGAGGAAAGTTGCCCTCACGAACCCAGCGCCGGATGGTGCCAGAAGACACCGAGTAGTAGTTACCAACTTCGGTATCTGAGAAGTACATTTGCAACCTTGGTTTTTTCATCTTTGACTCCGATTAGTATTGAATGCAGTTCAATGTTACGGAGATGCAAGCGGTGTTTGGGCCGTGTAATTGCGTCCAGGCTGCAATAAGCCCGATTTCAGAGCAAATTTGTGGTGGGCTTGATGAATTACACTGCCCATCTCTGGTGTTACAAGGTGAAGCGGCGTCTCTATTGGTCACTATGAGGGTTGTATGGTGGACTGTTTGGCGTCAACTATCTTGTTCGGTCGTATTGCCTCAGTAAGAAACCGAACTAGCTGGTGGAAATTGACAACTACATGACTGCTGACTAAGTTTTAGTAGGACTCTATCGCATAGGGGTGTTCGCTATGGACGCCAAGCTCCTCGCATTATTGTTTGCTCTGCTTTTGGTACCTGGATGCACGCTTCTCGGTATCACGGAGCAAAAAACGCTCAAGCAACAACAGGTTGGAGATTCGTGGATCAACACTGATCAACCGAACCGCCTTGATGTGCTGTCGTTTCCATCACAACTTCGAGGTGCTTATGCGTATCGGGGGTTAGTCAACGTAGGAACTGAAAGCGAAGAGAAATGGGAAAAACGTTATGCGGTCTGCGCTGAACCGTTCGCGGATATCGGCATGTCCTCCTCTCTCGACACGACACTAGACTTAATTAACGATATCAGTAGTTCGACCAACTCATCGTCCGAATTCAGCCGGGGCCAAGACCAGACAGGCAACGTTTCTCGGGTGGTTGAGAAAAGTACCGTGAATGAGGATGGCACCGTCACCACCACGGTAGTTACAGATTACGACACCAGTGCCACGCAATCCACGACATCCAGCGGAAACCGCTCGCTAGGTTTGTCCCAATCCTCCAATCAACGGGCAACCGCCGGGTTAAATGCCACCTCCACAGTTGTTTCTCTCGGCGGGCGGAGCCAGTACGTCGTGCTTGCACGTGAACTGCTCTATCGCACGTGTGAGTCAGCGGCTAACGGGTTTCTCAGCGCCGGGGCCGTGAAAAGTCAGCATGAAGACGTCATCAAAGCGCTGACAAAAATGCTGGCGGCTGAAGAAAAGACAGCAGAAGCGAAAAAAACGAACGCCGAGGCGGCGCTGGCTGGACAGAATGCACGAGTCCTGGAAGCGCTGTACATCTCCGACGTAGAGGCCGCCGATATCCCGGGTGATCCTTTCAGGGTTCCGCGACAGTTGCTAAGTAAAAAGCTAATAGAGTGCAGCACAAAGTTCAACTCGATTTCGGATCTAGGGGAACGACAACAGAGGATTGATAGCTGCATCGAGGCTGTTAGCAAACAAATTCAGCTATTAGGACGTTAGGGAGGGGGCGCACATGTCGGAAGAGGGAGCCTTTCGAGCAACTCTACGAGACAGACTTGCCGCTGCGCAAGGTGCCCGCGGGGATCAGCCTGCGAAAGTTCTGTGTTTAATCGGCAGCGAGATCAAGGTAGTCGAAGTCATGGTTCTTATGGACGATGAGGACTATATAGCGGTACGTACTGAAGCAGTAGTAAAGCACCAGAATAAGGAGGTCACCGAAAATATCCTGCTTCACATACATATCGACAATTTCATTCTTGTAGAGTTGGCCTAGAGATCCGTGTGAATGGGTATAGTCGTGTGAGTGTTCGACGAGTTAGACTCCAGTGACCACTTTCAGTGTAAACTCTTTTGGCAGCTCTATATCGCCATTGCGTGGACTTATGGCCCCTGAATCAGAATTTGGCTAGCCTTCAATACTAGAGTTATGGCTATTCAGTAATCATTCAACTCCATATGCTGACCCCGCTTAAAACAAATGAAGGAGCATGCACGTGACTCCTGGTCATAAGGTGAAAGAAGAGGATTCAAGTGCGCCACCAGATTCGCCAAAGCTGGGACAATGTTCGAATGGCCGTGGACGAATTAAACGTTCGGCTCAGTGGCTATTTGACCAAAACCATCCTGCCCGGCAGATTTTGGTTGTCATTGCCACACTTCTCGCCGTCAGTTTAAGCGCTGTGGAGCTGATGGGTAAGCTTTCTCCAGAAAGCCCTGATGATAAAGTAATTGATCATCCTCTTTCTTCTGAAACAGGTGACCAAAAGCAATCTCCTACTGACATTCTGCCATTCCCCCAGCTGGATTTTCGTCACGACGAAAATCACCTTGATGGTTTAGCAACCAAACCCGCCCCAAGTAGCTCAAGTTCTCGACGTCTTCTCTTCAGAGCAGATTATGAGCGTTATAGTGAAATGGTCGCCAAACATAACCACAATTGCTCCCAACCCGAGGGACTCTCGCTACGTGAGCAAATTAAATGCGAGTCGACATCGCGGCTAATTGCTGCTTTAAGTAACAGTTACAACAACCTAATCAACTTAGCATGCCAAGCTCGAAGCAACATTTTAAAATTAGGCGATAGCAATAACATGGCTGAATATAAAGAAGACCGCGATCTTGCTGACCGACTTGCTCATAAGTACTCTATAGATATCTCGCGGACGTATTTTCAGTTCGATACCTCTCGTGAATCCTATCAACATTCAGAATTGTCAAGCCAGTTAACCAGCGAATATCTTTTCGCAGAGTTCTTTAAACAGACCGACCCGCTATGGCGAGAGTCAATAAGAGCTCTTCGCTTTACTGCCACATCGCCACCGAAAATCAACGACGATTTTCATGCTCGAAATAATCAGATTAGATTAATGGTTAACTCTATCTCGGGAGAGCTGGCTAAGTTATGTAGAGTTGTATTTGGTGATACTACCTAAAGCCCTGAGTGCCATAAGTGGCTATGGTGAGATTGGCATGTTCTCAGTGGCGCCGCGCTAGTAGTGTCAGTATCAGGCGGGGGTATCAACTTTGTACTTATTTCTTGATTTTCTATATATTTTTTTGAGTGTGTTAGCCAATCTCAAAAAATATGTATTTACAACTCGGACATTTAATGGTGGTTGCCTTGACTGAACTGGCACCTCCCTCGCTAGCAACGTCATTGAATTAGTGACGTTTATCCAGAGATATCATAT
>TARA_R110002074_G_scaffold32472_1_pt1 | contig 31100 bp, 38 predicted proteins | sample TARA_R110002074 | Tara Oceans TARA_R110002074 (sample SAMEA4397215) | marine metagenome | biome: Polar Biome; feature: [MIX] marine epipelagic wind mixed layer (ENVO:01000061); material: water (ENVO:00002006), including particulate matter (ENVO:01000060) such as... | depth 10-100 m | reverse complement strand
ATATCAAGTACTTCCGCTATAACATTAACAGAAACCACAAGTTATGACCCAAACATACCGATACAATCACAAACTTTGGATGAATTGGTGGGTAATAATAATGTACAATTTTCTAAAAACTGTGACTTTAACCCAAGATGTGGTTCAGAGATAACAATACCGACCATGAAACCTAAAGCTTCAGCGACTTTACAAACATTTAAAGAACCTACTACTATATTAGAAGGTTTGACCAAACCAACTGCAGAAATAAAAGATTTAAAAATTATAAATTTATCAGGTTATAGTGGTAATACAGCAATTATTACAGCTAATACTTCTGGGCACACTTCAGATTTGTTATTAGAAAAATGTTTTTTAAAATTAAACATTCACTCTTATGACTATAGTCAAAGTAGATTAAAAACTAAACCAGAATACAGTTACCTTTTTAACACCCTAAGTGAATTATCAAACTCACAAGATAGAAAAAAAGGAATATCTTTAAGTTCAACAACAATGTTACCTTTATCAGGTTTACCTACTGGTAATACTTGGGAATACGTTATAAAACCCTCATACATCTTTAAAGATAAAAGTACTAAAGACCCAATTTGGGTAGATAACGTAGATAATGTTGGTGGTGTAACCATAGATTCAAATACTGATTATTATATGGCTTTAGTTCGACCACCTTCAGAACCAGATTTATTAAATGGACAAATTAATTATAGTAATTTTTTAGGAGAAGGTTCTGTTAGATTGGTTACAAAAAGAATTACAGTTAGTGATGTGCCAGATTTTTCTGGTTCACAAAGTGCTTTTACCTACTCTGCTTTAACAATGCCATACCCACCATTAAATAATGTACAAGTGGTTGTTAATGGGGTTACTATGATACAAAGTAATAGTATTGCTGTTACTAGTTACAGTGATAATCAAGAAGCTTTTAGTAGTGGTGATTATTATTGGAATGGGATTAGATTGGTTATGAGTCCTAGGTCGGTTAAAGATGGTGACATTGTACAAGTAATTTATCCAGCTAAAAGTAATAGAAATTATTATAACCAAAGACTGACAGTAGGAACAGTAACTACAGATTCTAATAGTGTTATATATAAAGATAGTGCCAATTACTACATTAATTTACAATACCCAGCATTGGGTGGGGTTCAAATGGTTTTAAATGGGCAAACATTAACCGAAGGTGTAGATTTTGAAAGGGTTACTGAAAAAAGAATACAGTTTTTAACTTACGTAGTTGGAGGAACAACTGATTTTATATCTTCAGATGTTATATCCATGTATTATTTAACACAGTATAACGTAACCGGACTAGCCAGTACAAAAAATCCAATAGTTAAAGCTACTATAGATAAACATGTTTACCTTATAGAAGAACTTAAGTTAGTTGTTTACGACAGTAATGGTGATATAGTACAAGAAGAATTAGAAACATTTGACACAACAAAAGAAGGTAGGACCACTTCTAATTTTATAATTTCTGTACCATTACCAGGAACTTACAGTTATAATGTACAATCTAAAAGATACTACCCACTTATAAATGGGTCAGAAATTAGTACAGAAAATAGTACAATGGCTATAACATTTACAATAGATAAAACAACTTTTTATTCACCTTATAATACAAGAAGGTCAAGACCGGGTTCAAATTCTGGTGGTTATTAAAAATTGAATAAAAAATTATAAACAATATTTATAATAAAACAAAAAAATTATGAGTTATATATTAAAAGACACATCACAAGGAATAATATCGGTAAAACTTACAGACGCCGGTAGAAAAAAATTATCTAAAGGACAATTAAACATAGAACTATTCCAAATAGGAGATAGTGAATATTGTTATGATTGTAATGGTAGGTTACCATCTTTAAATAGTGGTGTTAATATAATGCAGGCTAATTTTAACGCACAGAACCTAAACCCAATCCCAGAGAAAAATAAAGCACATGTAAAATACCCATTGCCTATGACTAGAACAGCCCCAAACCAATTGTTTGGAGCTGCTCAAGCTGCTCATGATTATGAGGAAGTTTACAATAGAGCGGTACAAAGAGGTTTTTATAGTGGTAATACTGGAACAACTTGTGGTTTTTCAGCTATGACTGGTTCAGCTTATACTTTAAACTCTAATTTCTTTTTCCCACTATCAGCTATGACTGGGGGAAGTAGAATGACATTACTATCAGCTAATACATTCCAAGGTCAAGCATTTTCAGCTCAATCAATGCCGGGATACACACCTGTGGTCGGTGATATTCTAAGTGTATCATACTTTTTCCAAAGTGGGTCCACAGGTACTACTAGTTGTGAAACCCTACCTTGTACAGGAGCTTCAGCTCAACTTTTTTATCAAATAGTGGGTGGGAATAGTAATTCTGGTAGGACAGGCACCTCTTGGTCAGGTAGTACAGCAAAACCTTTATGGTATACCGTAGATAGAGCTTTACCAAACTTTATGGACTACTCAGCTTCAACTGGGGCTTATGCGGTGGACATAAAACAATATTCAGGAAAAACAGGTGCTTTAGTCGGAGCTTGTGTAAAAGTATACCCAAATGTTACGGGTGGAACTTATTCAGCACAATCCACAAATCCAATGTTAACTTGGTACGGAGCCTCACAACCAACACCATATTGGTCTCCAGGTTCATTGTCTTTTGAAAATAACTGTGATGTTTCAGTAAAAGATGTTAAAATTTGGAATATGAATATAAATTGGACCGAACAGGTAGCTGGTGTTAGAGATAGTAGTGTGGGTGAAGGTTTTGAAACGGTAGATTATTATGGTTCATCAGGTTACTGTGGGACAAAAGAATATTTAGGATATCGGAGTAATACAGGGCAAGTAGATACTGGAACTGTCCCAGACACGTATAACCCAACCATGCAAAGTTCTTCGTGGTATTATGATTCTTATAAAAACCCTAGAGTTGTCACACCTAAAAGACAAAAAGCGATAAGTATATTACATTATACAAATCAAACTATATCTAATTTTTATGGTGAAAAATTTGCACAATTACAAGATACAGCTACAAAAACAGATATTGGTAAAGCTAAGAACTTTAGATTATGTTTTCCAGGATTAATGTGGCATAAAAAATATGTAGATAGTTTAAAAAATGGAACTTCAGAACAAACAGGTTGTATGGGTGCTACAGAATACGGGCAATGTTTTTATACAGACCCAGCTGGATTTGATATGTTCCCATCACAACCTTATATAATGAAGTCTACAGTTAATAACAACATGAATGATGATGGTTTAAGGTATTATTATTTATACGATGATAATGCTGGACCACAAACTACTAATTTAGGTCAAACAACCGTAGGCCCTAATCCAGTAGGTAAAGTATTTCCAGATTTAAAAATGGTTACAATTCATGATGAAGAATTAATTGCAGCTATGTCTTACAAGTCAAATAGAAATTGGACATTACCAGCACCTAGAGTTACTAAAATTCCAGCTGGAACAAATTGTGCTGGGGAAACATCGAATGTCGGAGTTTTTAATAATAGTGCTATTGACGAAACACTTTATTTAAGTTATTTACTTGAAAGTAATAGCGGTTACACTACGGGACTACATTGTAATTATTATATCCCAACAACTAATGTACCAAATGCTGACCCTGTAGATTTAGAAATAGATTTTGGTGAGGAATTTCCATATTTAAAACCTTTTGATTTAGGTGGTCCAGGTAATATGTCAGGTGGTACAGGGTGGCAAGCGAACAGAATGCACCTACTATACCAAGTAGTTAATCCAGGTGAAGACCCTAGTCCTAATTTATGGAAAAAAGTAGATGTTACAAATCAAATAGGTGGTACTAATAGTACGTTTAGGACAGGTACTACAGCAAATGTACCTTTTAGTGGGTGTCAATTAAGTAGTGCTTCTACAAAGTTTTATTTAACAGACTACCTTAAAAGAGTAGCTACAACATATCAGTTAAACGATTACATAACAATACCTTCAGCTTCTACAACAACAGGGGCAGCTAATTTAACTGGACCACAGACCTTACAATTTGGGGATGAATACTTCCTAAATGGTCAAATACAAACTGATATTATGGCTACAATATATGAAATGAAGTACAACGTAAACCTAGCTTCATCCCAATTTGGAGGAGGGACTGTTGGTCAAGGAACTTCATTAAACCCTACTTGGGAAAGTCATTATGAAAAAAATAGTGCATACCCTTCGTATAGTTATATTACAGAAGTAGGTTTATTTGATAATAAAGATGGGCATCCGGATTTAATGGCTATAGGAAAATTACAAAGTCCTGTTAGAAGGAATAGTGCACAACAATTTGTTATAAAAATAGATTTTTAATGGGATTTATATCTACAGCAAACACTAATACCTTAGAGGTTAGTCTTACAGATTATGGTAAATCTGTACTATTAGGTAATGCTGGAGGTGGGCTAATGGAACAAGTTGTAAAGTTTGGATTAAGAGATGGTGATATAGACTATAGAAGGTTTACTGGTGATAGTACTACACAATCTTATGGTCCTTGTCACGACCAGTCACTTTCCGTGAACCCTAACATGGTTTCATTATCTGGTGATTGTTTCTATAACTATCCAGATATTAGGGGTAGATATGGTATGGAAGTTTGTGATTTAGCAGTATTAGACGGACCTACAACAGATGGTATTACTATATTGTATAACCCGCCTAAAACGGGTAATTTATGGTACTCTACAAAACAAGATTTAGAATCTAAAGGTTGTTTTGAAAAAGGTGTTGATATAAGAAGATTAGGGTTAAATGAATATGGTTGTAAGTGTTCACAATTTGGAATATATAGAGATGATATAAATGATAATGGTGGTATAAAACCCGGATACCCAACATATACCGATGTAGTTCAAATGTTTAATTACGTTAAAAACCCTAGATATTTTACTGATGATGATTTTAAAATTGGTGATTTTACAGGTGAAGGTGAAATAAACTGTGATGATTTTTGTTGGGTAGTTTCATGTTATAGTAAAGGTATAAAAGAAACAAACGGTGGTCTAAGGGGTGAAATGACAAATTATGATAAAGAAAATTTTAAAAGTATGATGTTAAGTTTGGGTTGTAAATGTGAAGGGTATATACCTAAACCAAAAATAACACAAACTTTTAGATGTCCAGCTAATAAACAAATATATCCTTTAACAGACAGGAATAAAAGAATCTGTGAAAACTTAATGGAAAATTTAAGAAATAAAACTGTTTCATCAAGTAATAAAACAAATAGAAATACCAATAACAACAACTCAACTTTACGAGCTGGTGGTTATTAAAGTTTATTTACTAATGAAAACTAATAATTATAATAATTATATAATAAGAACAATATAACTTATGGGATTTGTATCATCAGCATCTTCAGTTTATTTAGACGTACAACTAACGAATTACGGTAGAGGCGTCGTGCTAAGCGGAGATTTAAAAACAAGAATATCTAAATTTAGTCTATCAGATAATGATATTGACTATAGACTACCAACCAACACAGGCCATACAGCGGTTTCACAAGCTGGTTTAATCCCTGATATTAGTGGTAATCATGTAGATTGTGCAAGTGGAGTAAACGACGGATTTAAATGTTCATCACACATACACCAAACAGTCAGTCCTAGAGATTTAGGGAATGATGATGTTCAGGTTGTTGTGGGTATAGATAAAGATTTAACAGGTCATAAAACATACTATTCTAATGTTGAAGTTGAGGTTTATATGCACGACTACTACGCTTTGTGTAAGTTACTTTCACATGTTTACGCTGAAGACCATAAATTACTGTACGAAAGTCTTGGTGGTGGTGGTAGCTCAACATATACACAATTTAATGATACTTTTTTAACTTCATTTTCAAGTACATCTTCCATAGCTTCTGGAACTTGGACTAAACAGAGTATTAAATCAGCTCTAGAAATGGTAGATAATAAACACAGAGGTCAGTTTATTGATTTTTGGGATTGTGTTAACGTTAACTACCCTAACCTAGGGTTGGTAGAAGAAAAAATTTCTATAACATCATCTGACCAAATATATATGAATAACGCAGCAGCATTAACAGGTAGGTTGTCACTACGTAGTAATGTTAATGTTGGTAATAACTATGAAACTGTACAAAAAACATATTCTTCAGGGTTACAAACTCTAAAAGGAAATACTATTGGTGTATCCACATCCCCATTTACAGTGGCTTTTTCTAGTGGAGAAAAAAGTACTAAAAAAGGTGCTGGTCCAGCTGGTTTAGGTTTTACAACTACAGAATTTGGTTATTTAGTTTTAGGTGGTGGTGTTAATTGGGGAAATAACTCCGGTTACAAATATTACCCATCTACTTTTCCAGACTATAGTAATGATTACAATTATGACACTACCAAATATTTCTTAGGTTTTGTACACCCAGTTGAGTTTGAAAATGCTCCTGAATTAACATCACAAGTACCTACAGGGTTGGGTTCACCAATAACTGTTAAGGGTTATGACGAACAAGACACTTTAGCACAAAATACTTACGGTATGGTTAAAACGGTATTGCCTACTTTAAAATATGGTATAACACAACCACCTTTAGCTCCTAATCCAGATAGTGAGACTGAAGAACAAATAAATAAAGTTTCAAACCTATACGAACAATCCTATAATAATTCTAACAGTAGTTCTAGTAAAAAATACTCCAACTTTTATTACCCAATAAAAGGTAATAGAGCTGATAATATTAAAGAATTAATTAAAACTAAACTACCAACAATACCAGAGTATCATCAATCTACATTTACTGACCACACATTAGATACTTTTTCATTATTGGGTACAAATTTAGAATATACGAACGTTACAGTTGGTACAAATATGATTGGTGTTGCTGGTAACACAGTACCTTCAGTAGAAAAACTTTATACTATAAACGCTGAAGATGTTAAAGGAGGTAAACATTATTACAACTGGTTTGGTAGAATGATGATTGAAGGTGATAGATTCTTTAAAGCTATAGCTGACAATTATACCAATGGAAATAACACCTACCCAACTCATGTTTCACAATATAGTGCAAGAACAGGGACACAAGGTAGTGCTGAAGAAATTGATGATTTTAACGTTAAAATACCTATAGAATTTAAATTATATTCTGAAGAAAACCCACAAGCACTTCCAGCCACTTGTAAAGTTACAATTGTCTATAATAAGAGAGCTGCAAAACAAAGTATTGGGTATTCTGGTTTTAGTGATTTTGCTACTGGAGACCCACATGTACCGTATTGGAGAGTTTACGATAGAACTATACCTACTGGTGGTAGTGCTTATAATGATAGAAAACCAAGGTTCTACGGTGAAAACGGAGAAACCATAAACGCTTATACCTCAGACCCAACAGATGTAACCACAGCAGGTAACAATACTACGGGTAAAAGGATATTTAGAAAAGTTGTAGCTGGAGGAACAGTTATACAGTAAAAAAAAATTAAAATGGCTTTAAACAGTAATAATCAATTTGAAAACTTTGTAAATGGAGCACCATTAACACACAGTACTAATTCACCAGTTACTCTAGACTACGTAACCCCTTACAAATACCAAGACGATAAAACAATGTCAGGTGTAAAAAATGTAGGAGCTTATGCTGGTGAAAGACAATGTTGGAAACAGAGTTCTAATTACACCTCACTATCAACAAATAAAATGAAACACAGTAAATTATTTTTTGTATTAACAGAAGATATTTTAAATGCACCAGATGCTTTTAAATCCACTCAGATGGATACACCAGCAAATAATACTTTCCATCCGGGGACTGTGTTGGGTCTTACATTCGCTGGTAGAGACACGCTAAGGTACATACCTAGCATTAACCCACAAGTAGATAAATTCAGTTAATTATGCCTATATTAAAAACAATACCAAGTAGTTCTAAAAAAATAGAAAATAATGTTGTACCATTTAGTGGTAATGGGTACACCACAGTTAGTGGTAGTAACCTAACATTTACAACAATACAAAGAGACCCAGATAACGGAAGACAATTTTCAAATCTTTACAGTTCTTTTAAATTACCAGTCACTAGTAATAGTGGTAACACATGGCCAGGAATACCAAATAACTCTTACTTTAGTGGTTTAAATCAAAGTGAAGCTATTGTAGTTAAAATAGCTAAAGACACCTATGGTGAATTAATTGACGGAAGAACTATTCATTTAGTAGTCCCAACTGGGTACACTAATGGAGCTACGGCCAATGGAGCTTCAGGTGGTACAATAGACATTTACAGTAGTTATATTAGTGAAGCAAATTGGTCTTCAGATAATCAAGCTTATGCTGCGGGATTTGGTCATTCTGTAAACCCTACTAGTGCTGATGTAGGTAAACCAAGTACCAACGTAGCTTTTCTATTTACGGATAGTGTAACAAATAATGACGGTAACTATACAACACCATCTAATAGTTGTTGTACCACTTGGGGTGATGGGTTCCCAACAACTTGGTCATACACTACTGGTACAGAACCTTCAGACCCACCAGTAGGATATGAAAATGGTAATACAAATTATTATAATATGGGTATTAACGCTTCTACTAGAAAACCACCTGTTAACGTTACTCAAAGTGGGGACAAACCTGTGGGGATTGCTTATTTAGATAAAGGATTTTTAGTTATAACCGACCCGGATATTGTAAGTAGTTTTTTCTTTTCTGGTTCATCTAGTGGTGCGACAGGTTATCCATACGGTTCACAAGGGGAAGGTTCTTACACTGGAATGACACAAGTTACGTTTACATCCTCTACTTCAGCTAGATGTGAATTTTTTACATTTGAAAAAGAATGGTTATTAAGTGTTGATTGTGTTGCTAATAATGGTGAATTTTTCTCCACAGAAAATGTAACAGCCTCACCAGAAATACAAAGTGGTGCTGGTGGAGCTGTAACTTCAGTTCCTGGGGTTTATAGTCTTACAGGTGGTACACAAAATTATAGTGCTTACATAACAGAAGTTGGGTTGTACGATAGTCAAGATAATTTACTAGGTGTAGCTAAACCAGATAGACCTATCGCAAAAGCAGCAAATACCACACAAACCTTTACTTTGAAGTTTAAATACTAGATATTTTGTCTATGGCAAAAGTAAAAAACACACCAAAAGTATTAGGTCTAGACGTATCAACTAAAACGATAGGTTGGGCACTATTCGATTACTCAACAAAAGAATTGTTAGAGCTAACACATTTTTCACCTAAATTAAAACCGTTACCAGAATCTAAAACTGAACAATTATTATTAAAATCAGATTCGTTTAGGGAGGTAGTTGAAAAATATAGAGGAGTTGGGATTACAAAAGTTGTAATAGAAGAACCTTTATTAAATTCTAATAATATTTTTACAGTGTCTATTTTAATGAGGTATAACGCCTTTATAATGAAAACTATTCATGATGTTTTAGGTGTGATACCAGAATTAATATCTACATATGATTCTAGAAAATTTGCTTTTCCTGATTTATTTGTTGAAAATAAAAAAGGTAAAAAAGTTTTATTTGGTGGTTATGAAAAAGGTTGTGATAAAAAACAAATTATTTGGCAAAAAGTATCAGACCAACAACCACACATAACTTGGAGTTACACTAGAAACAATACACTTAAAAAAGAAAATTTTGATATGACAGACGCTTATGCTTGTGTACTAGGTCACATGCAAAAAAACCAACTATGGTAATTGATATCTTGTAGATTCTTTATTAAATTTAATTTATGGAAGAATCAGAACTCATAGTAGAATTATTAACCGACATATTAGGAAATCCAAAAAATCATTATTACAATAAAGGGCAAATATCTTTTGATTGTCCAGTCTGTTCAGATATGAAAGGTTTAGATAGTGGTGATGGTAAGGGTAATTTAGAGGTTAACTATATGAAAGGTGTTTATAAATGTTGGTCTTGTTCAGAAACCCACAACACACATGGTCGTATAAATAAATTATTTTGGAAGTGGGGAAATAAAAAACAAAAACAAACATGGGATTTAATTAGTCCTGATGAGTTTAAGATAAAATCTAAAAAGTATGAAAAAATTAAATTACCAGAAGATTACATATCTTTTGAAAAAGGTAATAAACTAACAATACCATATAAAGAAGCTATAAACTACCTTCTAAAAAGAAATATATCCTACGACACAATGTTAAAACACTCAATTGGGTATACAACACAGGGTATCTATAGAGGTAGGGTAATAATACCTTCTTTTGATGAAAACGATAAAATTAATTATTTTGTAGCTCGTTCTTATATAAATCATAAAATGAAATATAAGAATCCTGAATTCCCTAAAGAAGAAATAATATTTAATGAATCTAAAATAGATTGGGAAAAAAACATTTACTTAGTAGAAGGTGTTTTTGATATGTTATTTTTAGAAAATTCTATACCTATTCTTGGAAAAACAGTATCCGATAAATTATGGTCAACAATCTACGATAAATGTAAAGCAAATGTTATTATTTGTTTAGATGGGGATGCTTGGGACGACTCTCAAAAACTATATAGAAAATTAGACGGGGGTAAACTTAACGGTAAAGTAAGACTTATAAAAATGCCTGAAGATAAAGATGTAGCTGAATTAAAAGGGGTGGTAGGGTTAACAGAAATTACGCTACTTTAAAATATTAAGAACTTCCTCTCTAAAATCATGACATTTAAAAACCTTATAATTGTCATTTTTTTCATTAACCCAAACAATATAAGAGTCACCTAACTTAAGATTAGTGTTCTTTTCAACAATATACTTGTAAGTAGAAAGTTGTAATGAGTAAGTGTTAAGTTCACAAACATCTAGATGACCTATAGGGTCTTTAAATTGTTGCCATTTATTTTTATTATCTATTTTTTTGTTAGTTTTCCAATCCCATATTTCTAATTTACCACTTTTTTCGTTCCAAAACAGTTGGTCAATCATACCACATAAACCTAACTCCTCATCACCAACAACAACCTCTGCTCTAACAGGTATTAGTTTACCATAGGAATCGTCATAAAACTTCTTAAACAACTCTATAATCGTTTTTACAGCGGTTCTACACTCTAACATGTTTTCTGTACCACCTAAAACTTCAGTCATTTCTTCTTCTGGGAATGGAAATACTTTATTAAATAAATAATTTTCAGCAAAGGCGTGAAACGCTGAACCTTTCTGTGTTGAAAAATCAGCTTTGTACTTCCACTCTTTAAGGATTTCCTCTTTTAAAATTCCTCGTTCGTTTGCTTTTTTTTCTGACCAATAGTCACTATCAAACGGCTGTTTGTATTTACCAATAAGTTGTGTAACAGAAGACATCTTTGTGTCGTTCATATAATACTTATGTTCCTTATCGTGAAATTTTATAGTATTAAATTTTGCTAGTTCTCTTGTAATTTCCATATTACAAATATAAGTAAAAAATGATTAAGGAAAAGAGTTAGATTAAACCCATTGCTTTTTTAACATAATACGCAGCTAAATTAGTTCTACCTCCAATACTCCAATAGTTAATTTCATCAGGTTCTAGTTGGTATTCTTTATAGTCGTAGATGCTACCCATAGTACCATCAGGAAACTTAATCACCCACTCAACCTGTACTTTATCATCAGCACTACCTTGGTCCCATGTGGGTGGACCAAAAACTTTTTCTATATCTTTTTTATAAACCCCATCAAGTTCACCAACTCTATGTGTCCCACCAAGATTAAACCTACCAGTTTTAAATGGAAATGGTGAAGGGATAATTAAATCAGTAAATTTATGGTCTGGGTCATTAGCCAAATTTTCTTTAAACAAAGTGAATACAAAGTCTTTCTCATCATCATTAAACCCATACAACCTATATACAGGCTCTATAATTTCTTTCATAACTTCATTTTGCCACTCATATTTAGTTTTATCCTGATGAACTAAAATACCAGCTGCTGAAGTATCCCCAAAAAAACCATCTTCATACGCCTCTTCTACCAACCAAGGAGCTCTGCTAATCATATCTTTTAACATGGTCCTTATTGTTCTTTCTTCGTTATCATTTTTTTCTAGGTTTTGAGCTTGGTGTTCAGTAATTTTAATTTTCATAAATGACTCTACAACTGGTTCTTCTTCACTCTCACATTCTTTCTTTGGAATATTTAGTGTCGCTATAGGTTCATCAATAAAGAAATAACCATAACCTAGAGGTAATACTTTTTTATCACCATACGCAAAATTCTTTTCCGCCCAGGTCCCAGTAACCTCTTGTTGTCTAGCAGATACAATTGCTTTACCACCTAAGGTACCATAACCAACCCAGTCTAAATTTTGTTGTTGTCTAATACTTAATTTACCCCCAGGAGAAACTCGATACGCACCACCCTCCTCACAAGTCTTTAATGTTGTTTTTGCTTGATGTTCTATTCCAGCAACTTTTTTAACTTGACAAGTATAGATGTTACCACCTTTAGTAACTATTAAATCAATAGCTAACAACACATCAATAGGGTCACCACCACCACCTTGATGAATGATTTCATACCCATCTTGTATTAATGCGTCAGCAACAAAGTTTTCCACTTGTTCACCTTGTTCACTATAGTATGTTGCCCATTTATCATATTCGGTATCATCTTTTAAAAAGGCATCGAATATAGCACCTTCTTGATATGTTTGTAATTGTTGAACAACATACAACAGAGTTTTTCTGTCATTGTTTTTTAACTCATCAACAATTGTTTTAACCATATCTAAACCATAATATTCTATGATTATATCTGTTATAAATTTAGAAGCGTCCGCGTAATTACCGTCAAGTTTATTTACACTTAACCATTGTTTTACATCACTATTATCTACATCATATAAAAAAGCCTGGTCCTTTAACCTATCTTTAAATTCTATAGGTGTACCATTTTTGTAGGTAGCTCTTTTACCAGCTGTTAAATCATCTAAGTGTTCAGGCCATCTATACTGTTTGTTTGGGTCTATATCGTGTAATTTATCTAACACATCATGAACTCTTCTTATCTCATCTTCACCAACAGCATCAACCCATTTATCCTTTTTGTGGTTTACTATTGAACTAACCAAAGGAAACATAATACTTTGTTTGTATTTTTGTTGATTTCTTTGTAATTCATAACACAACTCAAAAGCTGGAAGCATTTTTTCAGAAGTTACAACCTTAACCCCTTTAGGTTCACCAACTCTATTAAGTTTCCTGTTTTGGGCATTATTCGCGTAATACGTAGGTTTAGTATCACTATAGTACGCTTTACAAGCTTTGGGTATTTGTGGTGTGTTTTGTTCTTTTAATAATGACACTAACTCTATTTGTTTTTCACTTAAGATAATCTTCATGGTAATAAATATTTGAAAAATGTGGTAATTTTACTATAATTATAACATGATAAAAACTATTGTACATTATTCCGACTTACATCTTAAATTATACAAGTATCACGAACGAGATAAGTCTATATTGGAAACCGCACTTAAAGAGTGGAAAGAAATTAAACCAGACAGAATTGTATTCACAGGTGACCTAGTCCATTCCAAAAATCAAATGACACCAGAATTGATAAGGTTATTAAGTTGGTGGATGACAGAAACGGCTAAAATATGTCCAAACATATATCTAATTGGTAATCATGATTTTTTAGAAAACAATCAGGATAGGTTAGACGCTATTACACCAATAGTTGAAAACCTAAACAACCAAAATATAACATATTATAAAGATAAGGGGTGTTATGTGGATGATAATGTAACGTGGTGTGTCTACTCACTAGTCCAAGAAAATGAAAAACCAGAAATTATGGTTACTGATAAAATTAAAATAGGTTTATTTCATGGTCCAATAGTTGGATTAAAAACAGATATAGGTTTTGAATTTGAGGACGGTTACAATGCTGAAATATTTGATGGTTGTGATTTGGTATTAGCTGGTGATATCCATAAAAGACAAATATTTGATATACCGAATGATAAAAAAGCTTATATGGTTGGTTCCACTATATGTCAAAATTATGGTGAAAATATAAAAAATCATGGTTATGGTGTTTTAAACTTAAAAGATTTTTCATATACTTTTAATGACTTAGAAAACCCACAACCATTTCTAAGTTTTAAAATAACCGATATAACAGACATTGATAAAGAAAAAGAAATATTAGTAAATGATTGAAATACCTACGAAACTAAAAGAAAATATAGAAGCTTATTGTAAATTAAATGAAGTTGAGGATGTTAAAGAATTCATAATAAAGTGTGCAAAAGATGGATTAACACTTGATAAATACGGTGTATCCCCATTCTTACCTAAATCACAAATACAAGAAGTCCCGGTCGAAAGAGAAATTGTTAGGGAAGTTATAAAAGAAATACCAGTAGAAAAAGAAGTTATTGTAGAAAGAATTGTAACTAAAGAAGTTAAAGATACACAACTAATAGAGGAATTAGAAAAACTTAAAAAAGAATTACAAGAAAAAAATATGTTAATAAAAGAACAAAAAACAAAAATAGAAGAAATGGAAGACATACTAGAACACTTTAAAAAAGTAACGGTCAATAGGAGAGCAAAATATCTAAAGACATCAAACTTAAATGACACTTATATAGATTAATTATGAATACACTTATTTGGATTTTAGCAGCTTACGGAATGTCCCAAATCATAGTATTTGGTAGTATATTTCAAAACCTAAGAGATTGGTTAATTAAAAACTCTACTTTTTTTGGAGATTTAGTACAGTGTATGATGTGTACCTCAACGTGGGTTGGGTTTTTCTTCTCGATAGCATTTTATTCACCAACAGAAACAATGATAGTAATACCATATACTAGTATATTTTTTGATGGAATGTTAGCTAGTGGTTCAGTTTGGGGAATTAACGCAATAATAGAATGGTTTGAAAAAAATGTACCAAATGAAGACTAGAAAATACCTACCAACACTATCAGAATTAGTGGATAGATTATCTATCGCTCAATTAAAAGAAGTGTTTATTACTGAACATAAAGAAGAGTACGCAAAAGAAATACAAGATATAATGCATGACATAGACTTAGAGGGTGTTGACGCTGAACTTATTAGGGCGGTAGTTGTCCTATCTCAAATGAATCTACATATATGGCACAATGAATCAAACTATAGAAAGGGTATAAAAGATGGAAACAATCTTGAATTAACCCATGGGTTGAATGGCATTAGAAATACCGCAAAGAATATGATTCAAGAAAAAGTAGGTGGAAGAAAAGATTACAAAATAGATTGCCTAGCGGCTGAATTTAAAGATTGGGAAATATCATGGAAGAAAAAATAATTTGGACAAATGGTTGTTTTGACATTTTACATGTTGGTCATATTGAATTATTTAAATATGCTAAGTCAATGGGGTTTAAATTATACGTTGGGGTTGACTCAGATGATAAAGTAAAAAGTGATAAAGGTGAAGATAGACCATTTAATAAACTATCTGACCGAATTAAAGTTTTAGAATCTATAAAGTATATTGATAAGGTATTTTCGTTCGACAGTACTGAAGGGTTAAAAAATTTAGTAAAAAAACACAAACCACATGTTTTAATTGTGGGTTCTGATTGGAAAAATAAAACTGTAGTTGGTGAAGAGTATGCCCAACAAGTAAGATTTTTCGATAGGATAGAAGGGTACTCAACAACAAATATTTTAGAATGGAAATAGATAAATTAAAAAATCCTTTTATTAGGGTTATATGGGAAGACATACCAGGTAATTTTACAAAAGAAAGATTAAGAAGGGTTAAGTCCTATTTTAAAAAAAAATATAATTCTAAAAATGTAACAGTCGTAACCAAATCCAAATCAATAGAAGGGGAGGAATTAAAATTAGGTTTAGACACTAACATAATCGACCCTATTTACCAAAAATCCCTATTAAAAGAATTTATAAAAACTGAAAAAATAGAAGTTAAATGGGCTAACGTATCTAAATTGGATGATACGGTAAACACTAAACTAGAAGAGGTTGGAAAGTTACATAATGTTTATAGAACTCTAAAAATAAAAAAAATAAATTTTTCTAACTTTCTTTCTTTTGGTGACAATAATACTTTACAATTTTCTAAACTTAATGGTATAACAGTAATAGACTCTGACCCACCTAATTATGGTGGTAAAACAGTATTAGCTGTAGATTTGTTATTATTTTTATTTTTTAATTCCACAACTAAAACAACAAAAGCTGAAGAAATATTTAACAAGTTTAGAGATGTTAATGAAGTTTCTGTCCAAGGGGATGTTGAGATTGATGGGGAAGATTATGTAATAGTTAGAAAAGTAATTAGGAAAAAAACCAAAAAAGGTGGGTGGAGTGTAAAAACTAGTCTAGACTTCTTTAAAAAACTTAAAGATGGTAGTTTACAAAATTTTACAGGTGAACAAAGAAGGGAAACAGAAAAATTTATAAAAGAAGCTATAGGGAACGTAGATGATTTTTTACTAACTATTTTAACAACAGGGTCCAACCTAGAGTCACTACTAGAAGCTAAAGCTACTGAAAGAGGGAATATTTTTTATAGATTTATAGGTTTAGAACTATTAACAGAAAAAGAAAAAGTTTGTAAAACTATGTACAACACTTGGTCTAAAACAATGGTATCTAACATTTACGACATTGAAACTTTAAAACAAGAAAGTGAAAAACTAGAAGACGAGTTAAAAACTACACTTACGGGTATAACTGAAGCCGAGAATAGATTAGATACCTTAGAAGAAGAAATAAAAAAACTAGAAGAAAACAAAGACACAATACTATCCTCAAGATATTCTGACATAGATGAAGATGTCGTAAAATTAGACTATAACTCAATACTGTTGGAGATTGGTAGGTTAGATGGTTTAATAACTAATAAAAAGGCAGAAAAAGATTCTATAATAATTAAAGAACCTAAAACATATATAGATACGATAGACTTACAAGAAAAAAGAGAACTACTTAATAGTAAAAAACTAGAATTTGGTATTTTTAATAATGAAATAAATTCTAAAGAAAAAGATATTATTAATCTACAGAATTCTGAAATATGTCCGGTATGTAAAAGAGGTTTAGACGATGTTAATCATACAAATGAAATATCTAAAGTTAAAAAAGAAATTAAAACTGATAAGATAAAATTAACAGACATTGAAAAGGAAGTACAAAGACAAGAATCAGAATTAGTAAACTTAGAAGTATTAAAAGATGAATTAGATTTGTATGATAAAAATAAATTAATAAAAGAAAAAAAGTTTTTAGAAATAGAGTCTTTAGAAAATACACGTAAAGATAAAAAAACATTAACTGTAAAATACGAATCTAATCAGAACAAAATAGAACATAATAAAGAAGTAGAAATTAATAAGTTAAAAATACAATCAAACCTAAATTCTGTTAAATTAACAAAACAAACTAATTTAGATATAAAAAATACATTTTTAATTAAACAAGAACAATCTAAAAGAAAACTACAAGAAAATTTAGATAATATTGAAAAAATAAAAAAAGAGGAACAAGTACAACTTATATTTAAAACTTATTTAACCGCTTTTGGTAAAAACGGAATACCAAAAGTAATCTTAAAAAGTTTAATGCCGGTGATTAATAATGAACTAAGTCATTTATTATCTGAAGATTGTACATTTGATTTGGAGGTTAAAGTTAATGAAAAAAATGAAGTAGATTTTTGGATGATAGATAAAGAAACACATATTTTAAAACCATTAACCGCTGGTTCTGGGTATGAAAAAACAATAGCTTCACTCGCACTTAGAGCTATCCTAAGTAAATTCTCTTCACTACCAAAACCAAACGTAACGGTTTTTGATGAAGTATTTGGAAAAGTTTCTAATGAAAATTTACACATGGTAAGAGATTTTTTCTTAAAACTTAAAGAATATTTTGATTGTGTATTTTTAATCACACACAATCCATTGGTTACTGAATGGGGTGACAATCTAATCACAGTTAAAAAAAGTAACAATGTATCAAAAATATAATATTTATTAATATGAGTAAGATTAGAAATAAAAAATATTTGCTTTTCATGTTTGGAGCTTGGATTAGACTTGAAGATAATGTTGAGTTATATGAACATATTAAAGATGTGTTAGAAACTATATTGGCTGTACCAGAATTATCTTTTGTTACTGGTGAACATACATTAATAGCGTGTATAGAGTCACAATCCTCTTTTAATGAAATAAAAGATTTATTAGAAGAGTTTTTAAAACCAGATATTCCAGCCTATTTTTTAATGCCTAAACCTAGAAATTTAAGTTACAGGTTAAACCCATTACTAGAAAATCACTTATTTGGAAAATCTAAAACAAAAAAAATAGAAGAGCCAACATCGGAAATGTTAAAAGAACTAATAGATTATTTTAGGAAAAGAGCGATGGATAATATGAATTTTTTTGAAAGTAAATTAGATTTAGAAATGATAAAACAAACATATGAACCACCTACGGCATGGCCTAAAAGTGATGATGAAATACTTGACATTGATATTATTTTAGATAAGATTAATGAAAGGGGCATTAAGAGTCTTACCATAAATGAAAAAGAATTTTTAGATAAACAAAAAAAATAATGAAAATAGTATTATATAGTGAAGCTGATTGTCCAGACTGTGTTGAAGTTAAAAAAGGACTGAAAGAAAATAACATAGAATTTGAAAATAAAGATTTAATGGAAAAAAGTGATAATCTAATGAATCAATACCCTAACAAATGGGAACATATAGATTTAATTAGAGACAATGAACTACCACCTTGGGTTCCTACAGCTGTAATTACAGATGGGGACAAAAAAATATTTGTTTGTTCTAGTAATAAAACTGGAAATAAAGGGGATGTTTATATAGCAGAAGAACCAGAAATAATGGTAAACCAAATAAAAGAAATAATAAAATGAAAAAAACACTAGGATGGATGTTAGTTTTTACCATAGTATGGGCAATAGTATTATCTATGTCAGGTTGTTACGTACCATACTACACAACAGATACAGAATATTCTGATATAAAAGAATCACATACTTCAGTAACATACCACCAAGGCGAACTATATTGGGGGTTGAATAGTGGGTGGTACTATTATTATGGGACACCACATTATTATCCTTGGTACTACTACTATAATAGTTGTCCACCATCACACTATACACATACAACACACGTTATAATTACAAGACCCGTTAATAGACCAACTCATAGACCTAATAGACCTAACACACATAGGCCAAACATTAGAACTAATAACAACACAAAGGTAATTGTTACACCAAACAGAAGTACAAAGGTAAAAACTAACACAAATTACACCCGTCCTAACAACACGAAAATTAAAACGAATAGAAGTAACAAATCTACAAATAAAACGTTTAATAATAGAAGTAATAAGACAAATAATAGAAAAAATACCAGAAGACCTAGATAAAATCTGACATATTGTCACCTAACCTACGAATGGTACACTAATTGTATAAAATACTTGTGTGTACCATTTTTTTTATGTAAATTTGTACCCTAATCTATAAAAATAAAAATATATGAATAATAAACAAGCATTTATAAAACAGGATGAAATATCTCATTACTTAAGAGATGTTAGAAAAATAACAGTAATGACCCCTGACAGGGAAAAAGAATTAGCTAAAATTATAGCAAACCCCGAATCAACACAGGAAGAGATAGAAAAAGTAAACAATGAATTAATCTATGGTAATTTAAGATTTGTTATAAGTGTTGCTAAAAATTATCAAAACCAAGGAGTAGATTTACCAGATTTAATAGCTGAAGGTAATTATGGGTTATTAAAAGCCATCAGACAATTTGATTGGTCAAAAGGTTATAGATTTATATCTTATGCTGTTTGGTGGGTAAAACAAGCCATACTACAATGTCTAAATGAACACGCTAGAACGATTAGACTCCCAGTTAACGTTGTCCAAGAACTGCAAAGACAAAAGAAAAAAATAGGAAAAGAAATTACCGAATTAGACACTAAGTTAGCTACACTACCCACAACCATTAATTACGACAGACCAATAAACGATGAAGGTGATACTCTAATACAAATTTTAGAAAATAAAGATGCTGAAATGCCTGACGCTATATTTGATGATGAATGTAACATAAAAACAGAATTAAAAAAGTTAATGAATTCCTTAGACGCTAGAGAAACTGAAATTGTAGAAAGGTACTATGGTTTAAATTATACACCACACACACTACAAGAAATAGGTGAAATATTTAACCTAACTAAAGAAAGAGTTAGACAAATTAAAGAAAAAGCTTTAAGAAAATTGAGAAATGATAGTTATTCTTTACTTGACTACCTAACTAACTAATATTTATACCATATAGATTATGGTATGAAAAAAAGAATATTCCCTTTAATTATCGCTTTATCAGCGTTAGCTGTCTCAGGTTCAGCAGCATTTTATTCAGTCTTTGGGTTGAGTAAATTATTTGCTGGAGCTAGTCTCCAAGTAATTATAATGGCTGGTTCATTAGAATTTGCTAAACTAGTAGTCGCATCACTACTATACCAATACTGGGACACAATCAACAAAGCCTTAAGGTTGTACCTATCCATAGCTTGTTTTGTTTTAATATTAATAACATCTGGTGGTATCTATGGTTTTTTATCTGGAGCTTATCAAACTACAGCAACCCAATCAGAACTATTAGATAAGTCATTAATGGTTCTTAATCAGAAGCAAGTTAGGTTTCAAGAAACAAAAGAAGACCTAACACTCGAAAAAACTCAAATAAACAAATCAATAGCAGACCTAAGAATATCGTTATCAAGCCCAACATCAGTATCATATTGGGATGAGAATTCCCAATCTGTAATTACAACTACATCTAGTTCTACGAGAAGGGCACTACAATCAGAATTAAAAACCACAATTGTAGATAGAGATAATATTAATATTAAAATAGAGGCTATAATGGATTCTATTAATAAAACTGATATGTCGTTATTAGATAAAGAAATATCTAATGAAGCTAAAAGTGAATTAGGACCACTGAAATACCTATCTCAAATAACAGGTAAACCAATGAACCAAGTTGTTAATTGGTTTTTGTTACTTATAATCTTTGTTTTTGACCCGTTAGCTATAGCTTTAGTGGTCGCAGCCAACTTCGCATTCTCACAACTAAAACGTAAAGAAGACGACACCGAAGAGTACTTTGATATAAGAAATAAAGAATTGGAAAGGGTAATGGCTAAACCCACTAAAGAAGTTAAGATAGAAAAACAGGATATTGTAATGGACGATATGGAAGAGGTAAAAAAATACCCAAATACAGAACCAATAGTTGAATGTGAAGAGATTGATGAAAGACGGATGGATATAATTGGTCAAAACGGTAACGACGGTTTACACTACGATAAGATAGAACCTACGGTTGAAGAGTTAGATAAATTAGATAGTCATTTAAATAATTTAAAAGATAAAATTGATGAATTATATTTTGAAGATGAGCATTTCGGTGAATTACATAGAATGACAGACACTACACAAACGTTAGTAGTTGATAAGCCAGAGAAAGAAAAAAATGAAAAAAGAACTCTTAAATATAGAAAAAGAAAATAATTTATTTAATTCTATTAAAACTAGAAAAACACAAATAATGTTAGGTCATACTTCTAGAAATGTAGATGATTATGTAACGTCTGTAGAGTTAAGGCATAATGGTAATTATAAAAATTCACCCCACTATGTAATATCTAAAAGTGGCGTAAAAACTAATATAGTTAACCCTGAATATACTACTAATTTTTTTGGACATGAAGAAGTTGATAATAACATTGTAACCATTTTATTAGAAAATGAAGGATGGTTAGCACCTAAAAAAAACAATCCCAGGCTGTGTGACTGGTTGGGTAATATTTATAAGGGAGAAGTTTTTGAAAAAAAATGGAGAAATAAATATTTTTGGGCCGTATATACTGATAAACAAATAGACACTTTATTAGATTTAATAAATAAATTGTGTCATGACTTAAAAATAAACAAAGACTTTGTAGGGCATAATGTGAGGGTAAGTGGTGTAGAAAAATTTAAAGGTGTAGTTAATAGAAGTAATTATAGTGAGTATTTTACAGACCTTAGTCCAGCATTTAATTTTGAAAAAATAAAAGAAATAATATGAAAAAAAGAACATTAAAAATAAAAGATTACTCAGGTTACCGAGCAACCCAATACGATGACATGAAAAACATGTTAAACATTGTAAGGAATTTAAATGAACAAACTGAATATGATATTGATATAGATGATGAGATAGATGTTAGTAAAGAAAGAGAGAAAGAAAGAACAAAAACTTACACTATATCTTCAGGTAAATTAATTATACATGGAGATAGGCAATCTGAATTGAACATAACAGATGATGAAAGAAACTCCTACCAAGAAACCATGGATGATTTTTTAGAACAGGTTTCTGACCTAGTTGATTATAGAGCTCTACAACTATATAGAAATAATGTAGAATGGGGTGGTAGACTAATAAAAGAAGATTTAGATTTCTTTTTTAGTTTAGGTGAAAGTAATGGTGTGTTTATAAGTGGAAACATGGTAAGGGTAGATAACGATTTTGTAGAAACTATAGAAAAACTTAGAAGTTTTTATGATATATTTTCAGCAAAATGGGCAAAAGTATTAGCAAATAGAAAGGTGACTGATACTGAAGATTTATAATAATATGGAATTTTTAAAAAAATCATGGAAATGGGTGTTGGGGTTTATAGGGTTCTTTGTTGGTCTTGTGTGGATGGTAAACGCAAACTCCACTAGAAAAGTTAAAAAGATTAAAAAGAATATTAGAAGTAACGAAAATAAAACCTCAGAAGTTGACGGTAAGTTAAAGTACATCAAAAAGAAAAAGAAAGTTACAAAAAAGAAAATATTGGAAACAAACCAACAGATTGAAAAGGTTAAAAAGAAAAAACCTAAAGTTAAAAAAAGAACTGGAAAACAATCAGTTAAGTCACTAAAAAATAGACTTAAAAAAAATAATTAAATATGAAAATAATTAAACTAAAACAATCAGAATTAACTAAGTTAATCGAAAGAGTAGTTAAACAAAATTTATTGATAACCGAAGCTATATCGTGTCACGTAACGGACAATCCCTGTAATGTCGGGACCTGTCTATTTGACCCAAATTCAAATTCAATGTGTTGTGTGGAGAACACGGCTTACGGATGTATGGATGGTAGAGTAACTAATGACTACGAACTAGAGAAAACTAAAGGAGGTACATCTAATGAAGTGACACCTTTGGGGCCTGGTATAATAAAACCATTTGCTAAACCAAAAGGTATCACACAAAGACGTAAAAATACTGACATAGATACTTTAAATAAAAAAGGTAAAATAATAAATTACACTCCAGACGGTTCGTCAACTTCTTCTTATGGTAAGGAGACCACTAAGTTGAGAGAATCAGACCTTAAAAGAATAATTAATAAAGTTATTAATGAAGCAAAAAAATGTACTTATTCTTTTGAATGCAAAGGTGGTAAAATTTGTATTGGGGGGAGATGTAAGAAAAATAAATATGAGAAAATTGTTTCACCAGGCACCAATAAGAAAGGTTACAAAGGTGGGTTTAATGAAGAAGATGAATCACCTAATCTTATGTTGATGCAACAGTTAGCTATGATGCAGGCGATGGATGATGAAGGTAGAGTTAGTGGTGAATCAGACTTAGGAAGAAAAAAGAAATATACTAAATAATGAAAAAATTAATATTATTATTATTATTGTGTTTACCTGGGTTGGTTTTTTCACAAACACATACCTTCACAGATAAAGAGGTGGTAGAGTTGGATTCACTATTCCAAGTATATGAACAAACTGATAGTTTACATAAAATAGAAATTAGTCTTCTTAACACACAAATTTTAAATTATACAAAATTACATACGCAAGACAGTCTTCACATAGCTTTTATGAATGAAAAGACAGACCTATTAAACCAACGAATAGACTTGTATATAGATTTAACAAAAGAATTAAGACCAAAATGGTATAATAAACCCATAATACACTTCTTTTTAGGTGCGGCAACAATTGTTACATCATCTTGGGTAGTATCCAACGTTAAATAGTATTTATAGATATGGCATTAACACAAACAGACAAAGATACAGTAGCTAGGATAGCTAGGAAGGAAGTAAAAGACTTTATGTCTAAACCACAATTTAAAAATGAAATTGAGACAATAATAAGCCAACATGTCAAAAGTAATAAAAAAACTAGAGGTGAGATAGTTGATATTGTGAGTAAAGTAACTTTAGAACTATACAAAACTTTTTGGTTTAGAAGAAGTATGTGGCAACAAGAAATTAAAAGAGTTAACTAATGGGAATAGAACAAAACTTTAACAAAAATTTAAAAAAATCTACAAAAAAGCAGATGACTAATCTACCAAGTGGAAGTAAATTTATATTCCAACAACTATTAAATAATTCACACCACATTGAAGAAACTTTAGAAGATGAAACTATGGTAGAAATTAATGTTGGTGACCTTAGGAAGGTAGTTTCTGAAGAAAAGAAGAAAATGGGTAAAAGATGTAAATCTTCAGAATGTGCGGGTAAACATGGTGTGTGGAGTAAAAATCCTGGAGGTATGGGTTGGTTTTGTGATTGTGTAAATGGTCCACACATCCAAGACATATATGAAAAAGAAGAAATGTTACAAGAAAGAAAATGGTGTTCTAATAGAAAACTAGGTAAACCCTGTGATGGTGGTGACGGACACAAACAAGGTGTGTGGTCTAATACGGTTGGTGGGTGTAAATGTCAGTATGGAGGAAAAACTCCTGGTTGGATGGTACGTCCAGATGGACCAGAAATACCTGATGGAGTTAGGGATTTAGGTGGTGATAATCAGAAAAAAGAAATGGGAGAAGTTACGAGTACATCTTCATCTGGGTCGTATTCAACACCAAGGTTCTGGGCTAAAAATAAAAAGAACCAAAGATTTGCAAGTCAAAGGTTAATGCCTGGTGCTAAGTACGTTAAAGTAAAAGAGAAATGTAAAAAATTCCCATACTGTAATCAGGGTGATATAAACGCCTTAGAAATGTGGGAAAAAGAAATAATGAGAGAGTCAGCAAAGAATGTAGCTAAGAAAACGGGTAAGTCAGAAAGTGAAGTTAGAGAAATAATTGAAAAGGAATTAAAAGAAATAATAAAAAGAAGTTTTTACAAATCACCAGTCCAAGATTTAGTAGGTGGTGGTAAAATGAATACACCTATAGGTAAAATATTCACTATGAGTGGTAATAAACCGAAATACGAGAGTTAATCGGTATTAACAGATATTTATAATAAAAAGAAAAATGGCAGATATATTAGCAAGAAACCCAAAATTAGATGATGTGATTAGAAGAGCGGCAAATCGCTTAGGTGAAAATCATGGATTAACCAGAGATACTCACGGTATGATGATTGACAATGATGGTAATAGTGTGAAATACGTGGGGTCTAACGGACAACACCCTTCAAGACTAGGTCAACCTAAACCTAACAATATTGATGGATGGCATAGAACATTATCAGAAGAATTAGATGCTGTGGGAAAAGAAGATGACGATATTAATAATGACGGTAAAGTTGATAAATCTGACAGTTATTTAAAAAATAGAAGAAAAACCATATCTAAAGCTTTAAAAAAAGAAATAGACGAACAATGTGGTGAGTTAGGTGAACAATGTGGTGGAATGAACTCAAGTAATGTTTTTGAGTATATGGAGATGGATGAAATTATGGGAACATTTGGTGAAACTGGGGAGATGGAAATGGAAGAAGTTACCGGAGCTTCATCATCTGGTTCTTTTGAAGGACCATTATTTGGACCAATGACAGAAAGTGAAAAAATACTAAAATCTGTCATTAGAAAAGAAATATCTAAAAAAATATCAAAAACACAACTAAAAGAATCACTTAAAAATAGAATAACAAAAAATATTTTAAATGAAAAAGCCTTTTACAACACTGGTAACTTCAAATACGAAAAACCAACAAAACTTCCTGGTGAAATAAAAAATATTCCAGGTATGAAACAAACCGACGCGTCACTTAAGGTTTCTAAATCAGAAAATGATAATTATCTAAAACATTTTGACAAAAAAATAAAAGATTATTTAGATTTTGAAAATAACTCACATCCAGATTTTCCACATCAGAATAACTCTAAAACAGATTACAAATCTCCTATGTATAGAAATACAGCGGAGGATGAAGAGTTTATAGATGATTTTAGAGGTATGGGTCTAGAAGACGCAAATGGTGCTGATTTATTGGATAGAATGGATGACTATCTTTCAGGTTCACAAGAGACTGGAAATGCACAAACTGGTAAAGATGGTGAAGCTTTAGGTAATGTAGTACCAAACAAAGTAGGTGAAAGGATAGCTAAAAAAGTAAAAAGAAAAAAAGAAAAAATAGCACAACAAAAATCTAAGATGACAAACCTAAGAGGTATGACACCAGACGTACAAACTACAAAAAGTTTAAAAGAATCTAACATAGTAAACGAACAGAATTCACAAATGTTGGCATTATTCCAAGCATCTGCTGGTGGAGACGCGGGGGCTCAATGTCAATTATGTAAAATGGTGTACGCGTTCAGTTCAACAAAAAGACAACAAAATTGTATGTGTTCATCAAATTGCCCATGTCATACAAACACATGGAGCGCATCGCTACAGTGTAAATTATGTAAAATGGTGTACGCATTCAGTTCAACAAAAAGACAACAAAATTGTATGTGTTCAAGTTGTTCTTGTACCGAAGAACACCTTTCACCCACGAATCCATTAGGGGTCGATAACACCTTTAAAGGACCTAAAGGACCTAAAGAAGATATGCCTTCCTACGCAGATGATAAAATGATGACACCAGACGTACAAACTACAAAAAGTTTAAAAGAGTCCAAAGTCAGTAAAGACATTAACAAAATAAAACATTTGTTTAACTATACCGATAAAACTCAATAATAGAGTTATAGTGTATCTTTTCTATTTACGAATATTTTAACATATAATATATTTTAGGTATGAAAAGAAGAAAACCATTGTCCCCATCAGACTTCATAAAGTACGTAGCAAAACCCATAGACTCAAAAGAAATGGATTTATGGGTAAAAGCTAACAATATATCTATAGAAAAAACCCAACTATTTTTTGATTTCATAAGGTCACTTTCAACTATTATGGAAGACACCTATTTAGGTAATGATAGTATTTCCACAAAAGAAGATGTTTTAGGTCACTTTAACTGGTGCTGGAATAAAAACATTGAAAATTTCTCCAAAGAAAATATAAATTTTAACACTAACGGAGAACATAAAAATTATCTGTGTAATTTTTTTGAAGAATCGTTTTATAAAGACTATGAAAATTCAAATATTAAAAAAGTAGATTTTTATCTAAATAAATTATTTAAATTATATTTAGAAAAAACAAAATCTGAGTTGGATATGTTAAAAGACATCTATGTGGTATTAGATAAGTCTTTAATAATTGACAATAAGTAATAAGTTTATTATAATTTGATTATGACAAGATTAATTGAAATAATAAATAACACTTTGGTGGTTAAAAAACAAATATTAGAACAAGAATTGGAAGAGATTATCAACACCAAAGAAAATAAAGTACAAGGCAGGGTCGACGAAGGTATTCGTATTTTAGAAGAAATAACTAAGATAGCGGAAACAACAAAAACTTTAGAGACATACATAAATAATAATAATAAATAACAAAATGGAATTAATTGAAAAAATTACAGAATTAGTAGACGCGATTAAGGTAGACGCGAATAAGTTTTATGCAAGTGGAAATAAAAGTGCTGGTATTAGAGCACGTAAAGTTGTACAAGAACTAAAAAATAACTTACAAGAATTAAGAAAAGATATTTTAGAAAAATCTAAACAATAATGAATACTTGGTATTATACTTTAATATTTATATTTTCATGTTTAACATCACTTAGTTTGGCGGTTAAATTTATATTTAATTTAATTTCTAACACACCAGGTAGGTTAATTTTAACTGATAATGAAAAAATAATATATGGTATTAATTTTGCGTACCTATTAACTTATTTAATTTACACATAATGGGAATACACGATTTAATAGGTGGATATGGTGAATACTTTCATAGTATTAGGTTACATGATAATATATTATTATTGGATTTAAAATTGCCTACAAAATGGGAAGTTAAGTCCTTACTTTCTTCATTTGGGAGTACTACCCAGATAAAAGTTAATGATACTACAGATAGAGTTACGCTCATATCTTTTTACTGTCCATTTGATGGTAAAGAAACCGAAACCCTAGTTAGTGACGTAGATAACATTATTAAATGGAATAAAGATAGAGAAGAAAAAGATAACCTTTTAAATATCAAAATTATAGAATTAGAAAAAGTTTTTGAAAGTAATAATATAGAATCTTTAAGAACTATAAATTTTGATTTTAGACAAGAACAAAATAAATTAAAATTAGATGGAGAGGAACCTAAGGTGGCTAACTAAAGAGTTTGCGAAAGATAAAAATGAAATACGCTCAACCAAAAAGAATTTCATAAAACAGATTTTAAAAACAGAAAAAAAAGAAATAACTAAAGGCACCACAAAAATAAAAAAAGAAAGTGTATGGAAGAAAATACTCAAGAAACTTACGGGCCTCTAGAAACATTAGCGAATATTGCTGACCAATTCACATTATTCACACCAAATAGATTAATAACTGAAGTTAAAATTAAATTAGAATCTTTAGATTATATGTCTTTAATTAGAGACGTTGAAAACATAACTAATGTTGGTGGTGACCCAGACTCAAAAAGATTTTCAATAGACATAGATAATGTTACGTTTATCTTTATAAGAGACTAATACGTATATTGTTTATACAAAAATTTTCTATCAAAACCCCTATTTTCTAAAAGTTGATACAGTTGTTTTCTTTGTGCGGTACTAATGTCCGGGACAAATAAAGAGTCAATACGACCAGAATTTATAAAAATTTCCTTAATAACATTTAACAATCTAGAACAATCACTCACGTTTTTTAATGAAAACATTTTAAAACTATCTTCATTTTGTATTATTAATTTATTATTTAAACTAAAAACTTGTTTAAAATTTTTTTTAGGTAAGTAAGTGTTGGTTAGTTCATCTAAAGGTATTCTACGTTTGGTTTGGTGGTCATATATTAACTCTTCACACCAATAGTCTGAAAACTCCATTAGATAATAATCCGGTAAGTTAATGAGGACCTCAACGTTCTTACCTAAGGTATTCTTCCTGTAAAACTTATAATTATCATTTTCTTTAGAAAATATAGCCAATTCAAATTGACAAAATTTTCTTTTTACGTACTTTCTATTAAAGAGAGGTTTTTTACTATTAATAAATTTAGTAAATTTATTGTAAGTCGTCCTTTTTACGTTTGAACTAAAAAGGGTTTTCTTAGGAACATTGTTCTGTAGTAAAATAATTTTATATTTTTTTAACATATGAAAAATTATTACGAAATATTAGGTGTAAGTAAAGAGGCAACACCAGAAGAAATAAAAAAAAGCTATCGTAAATTGTCTTTAAAGTATCATCCGGATAAAAATCCACAAGGTGAGGAAACATTTAAAGAAATTTCTGAAGCTTATGGCATTCTTAGCAATCCAGATAAAAAAGCTAAATACGACTCAGGTGGGGGTATTAGAATGGAAGACTTTTTTAATGATTCAGGGCACAATCCCTTTGAGTCCTTCCAATCATTCTTTTCAAGACAGAACCAGAACAGGGGTCCAAGAAGAGAAAAAGGTAGAGATTTGTCTATGACAATAGGTTTAGACCTAGAGGATATCTACTACGGTAAAGAAAAGACTGTTAAGTACGTTAGACAAAAAATATGTGTACCATGTCAGGGTAGTGGTGGTGTTTGGCAAAAATGTACAAATTGTGATGGTATTGGGACTAAAAGAGTGGTGTCAGGTAATAACTTTTTTAGAAATGTACATACGATTAATTGTGATAGGTGTAATGGAAAAGGTAAACTACCTTTAAATCTTTGTACGAAATGTGTGGGTAATGGGACCATTGGTAACGAAGAAAAATTCACATTTAAAATACCAACTGATATTAAACCAGGACAAAGAGTTAACTACCCAAGTTACGGGGATGAAAAACCTAACGGGGTTACCGGTAGTTTATTTGTTGGTATAGAACTAAAACCAAATCAAAAATTTGAAATGGTTGGTAATGACTTAGTATATAAAACTTATATAACTCCGTTAGAAGTTATAATTGGTAAGAAAATTAAAATACCACATTTTGATAGTGATTTAGATATTGATATACCATCTTCAGCTAATATATATAGAGATTATGTTTTAAGAGGTAAGGGTATGAGAAAAGTGTATGAGTATGATGGTAATTTAATAGTTAAATTGAATTTAAAAAATATTAGTGGTGAACTAACTGAAGAACAAAAAGACAGAATAACTGAAATAAACAAAGAAGTTAATTCTAAAATAGACCAATTATAAATCTAATTATCGTTATGTAACCTATAAACAATGGTATAAACCCCAGAGACCAAAGTAGTATGTTTTCTATATCATTAGGTTTTACTTTATCTAAAAGACTTTGAACTTCCGGAGTTTTTAACCACTCCTGTTGTTCTTCTCTATTTTTTTGACAACTAGTTTTAGGTTTTTGCGGGGTACTAAAAATGTCTTTCATTTGAGAAACCATATTTTTAGCATTCTTTTTACAATTCTTACAAGCCATATCTTTTTTTTATAAACCTAATGGTTAAAATAATATTAATCAAGATATTGCTTTTTATATTTTTTTTACTATATTTGTATTATGAATGAACAAACAACAATATTTGACATTATCGAGGCTGAGGATTCTTTTAACTTTGAGGAGAATAAACAAAACCTAATAGATAATCTAGACATGCTTAAAGAAATGTCAGTAGAAAAACAAACACTTTATAAAAAGTGGCAAGAAATGAATAAG
>TARA_R110002074_G_scaffold136415_3_pt1 | contig 31107 bp, 16 predicted proteins | sample TARA_R110002074 | Tara Oceans TARA_R110002074 (sample SAMEA4397215) | marine metagenome | biome: Polar Biome; feature: [MIX] marine epipelagic wind mixed layer (ENVO:01000061); material: water (ENVO:00002006), including particulate matter (ENVO:01000060) such as... | depth 10-100 m | reverse complement strand
AGAACACGCAGGACCGTCATCAATCCTTTCACACTCATCGGGTAGTTCGCTCGCATCCCCCGAACTTCTTTGCGACTCCAGATGGCCTTCATGAAATCATCGGACATTTCCATGCCCTGCATTTTTTGCGGATAGCCTGGAACGTCGAACTTGGCCGAGCGTGAAGCGTCGACTTGGGGCCGGCTGCTGAGATTCGCGAGGTACTGATCAACCGATGCGTCATCGCGAATTCGCGGTCCGACTTGTTTGACCATGTGGTTCATCATGTGGTGGACCATGTGGCAATGAAAAATCCAGTCGCCGGGATTGTTGGCGATAAGCTCGAAGCATGAGGCCTGGGCGACACCGACCAATTCGTTGTTGCGGGGAACCCAAGCACTCTTGGGAATGCGAGCCCCTTCGTGACCGGTCACCCAAAAGGTGTGTCCGTGCAAGTGGACTGGGTGGTGTTGCATCGGGGAGAAATTCAACAGTCGCACACGAACACGTTCGCCATGTTTGCAGACCAGCGGTGTCGTGTAGGGGCCACTCTTACCGTTGATCGTGTGCCAGTTCCAATCCATCGCCCACGAATCGCTAATCGTATGCGTCGGTGGAATGTGAAAGTTCTGAAACAGCAATCCAAAGTCGCGATCGACGGGCGGGCCGAAGACTTTCTTGGGATGGACAATGAACCAACCGACCTGACCAAACGCTTCTTGCATCGCTACGTGCGAGTGATAGAAGAACGTGCCCTCTTCATGGATGTCAAACTCAAAGACTTTCGTCTTGCCCGGCTTGATGGGATTCTGAGTCAGTGTGGCGGCACCGTCATACTGAACGGGAAGCTCGAAACCGTGCCAATGCATGAAGGTATCTTCGGGCAACTCGTTGGTCACGATGATGCGCACACGATCGCCTTGAGTGACTTCGATCGTCGGGCCGGGCATGCTGCCGTTGTAGCCGTAAACGTTCATCTTCACGCCGGGATGAAACTCTTGTTCAACCGCCATCGGTACGAGTTCAAACACCTTCACCCCGCCGTCCATCTTGTACGGCAGCTTCGGAACGTCTGGAGCCTCAAACGGTGCGGGGCCATCGGAAGCCTTGCGAAATCCCGGAACCAGCTTGCCGATGTAGTAATTCGAATCCGGATCAAGTCCGCGACTGGGTTTGAACCGCGAGAATCCGTCGTATTCGGAGTCTGGGAGTGAAGGAGAAGGGGAGTTGGGAGCGGCCTGTTGGGCTGTCGCATTTCGGCCGAATAAGTTGCCAACGAAACCGGTGGCCGCGGCGATGGATCCTACCTTGAGAAACTTTCGGCGATCTTCTGGACTAGTCATGGCGGTAGTTGAAAGTTGAGGGTTGAAGGTCGAAAGTAGAGCTTTGTAGTCGAAGGTTGAAGGGCTGGTCGTGGTTTATTTTTTCGTTGCGGGACAAGTCAAAATGTTTGGTTTTGAGAAGTTGGATGTTTGGTCGAAGTCGGTCGATTTGGCCGATGTGGTCTATCGGTTGACGAAAGACTTTCCAGATTACGAAAGGTTTGGGTTGGCGAATCAAATGCGCAGGGCGGCGGTGTCTGTGTCATCCAACATTGCAGAGGGCAGCAGTCGTGAATCGAGAAAGGATTTTGCAAGATTCATACAACTCGCGTTCGGGTCGTTGATGGAAATCGTCTCTCAATTGCACATTGCCCAGAGACAAGGTTTCATCGCCAAAGACGAAGCTAACAAGCTCTACGCACAAGCCAAAGAAATCTCCAAAATGCTCAGCGGTCTCAAACGAAGCCTCGGAAACTGAACTTTCAACCTTTCACGATGGACTTTCAACTCTCACCTCGGCTTCGCAACCGCGTCGATGTGCCCCGGCGGAGTTGGACCAGGTGCCGCCATCAATCCGCCGTGCAGTAGGTAGCCTCGGACGAGTACTTCGTTGGTGCGGACTTGCTCAAGATGCTGCACACGAGTGAGACGCGAGTCGAAGTAGTCCATCTGTGCGTCCAACACGGTCGGCCAATCAACGCGGTTTGCTTTGTAGCTTTCGAGCAACTCTTGATATGCCAATCTTGCCTCGGGGATGATGACGCGATCGTATTCGGTCGCGATTTGCAATGCCGTCAGATATTGTTGGTAGACATTGGCCATCTGTTGCCCGAGCATCAACTCCGTGCGGCGAATCTCTTCCTGTTGACGGCGATAATCCAACTGGGCTTGCCGAATCGTGCCTTGGTTGCGATCGAACACGGGCAGCTCGATCGACACGCCCGCGGCAGCGGTTGTTTCTTTCGCCTCGAAGTTGTATCCCGCTCCGCCCTCGGCAACGATATCGGGAACCCACTCAACTTGTTCGCGGCTTAGCGTGACGCGGTCCGCCGCCAACTTCGCCCGGGCCGCAGCAAGTTCTGGGCTTTCCGTCAGCACCAATGACATCGCTTCTTGATAAGAAAGCGGTTCACCTTGTGGCATCAGGTCGCCAGATACGACACCGTCGGTCAAGTCGACACCCACGATCGCAACCAACCGTCGAAACGATTCTCGGTAGTGATTCTCTGCGGACAGCACATCCAGCCTCGCCCGCTGCAGTGCAATGCTCGACTTGCGGACTTGTGGTCGTGTTGCTTGGCCTTGGTTGTAAAGTTCGCGAGCGGTGACAGCACTGTCTTCGGCTGTCTTGAGCAGTTCCTTTCGCAGCTCAACGATTTCGCGAGCGGCCAATGCGCGATAGAAGTGGATACGAACGTCATTGCACACGCGGAACTGTTGAGCCATCGCGAGGTGTTCGGAGACGTGAGCACGACGCATGTATTTCTCACGACTCAGCTTCAACTTGCCGGCGGTGACGAAACGTTGTGTTACCGTCATTCCCTGGAACTCGCCGGGGGAATCCTTGTCGCCTTCGACATCAACTCCGATCTGTTCGCCGATGTAGTTCAGCGTTGGGTTGGGATACAAACCAGCCTGCAATGCCTTGGCGGTCTGTGCTGAGATCTGCAGTCGAGCTTGACGGATCGTGGGATTGTTCTGAGCCGCCAGTGTCAAAAAATCTTCTAGCCGATACCCTTGGACTTCGGTTTCCATCGGGAACTGTTCGGCGATCATTTCTCCGTCGACGTAGACGGGAGCCGGTGTGCCACCGAAGTCACTGCCGTCGATGTGAGCACCTGGAAACAACGGCCCGCTGGGATCGAGTTGCTCCAGTCCATAGGGTGCCGATGGCATTGGCGGTGGAGGCATGAACGTGCGACCGATCGCCGAAGCCGGGCTGTCCATTGAAGGCATCTGAGCACTGGCGGCGGTACAAAACATTCCGGCAGTCGCAATGACTGATAGTCCGGACTTGAACAAAAATGATCGCACTGAAGTGACTCCTTTGATCTGAGCAGCGGCATGTCGGCTTGCCTTTCAGATCGGCAAGATACCTGCATGGGGTATCTTTGCATCGGACTATCTCGATCCCATTTGCAGAGCGGGGGTCCAATTGTGCGGTTTGCTGAGCCTATGCGGTGTTCGCAAATCGACCAATCGGCACGATGTGATCTGGGCTGCCCGCAATCTCACTGCAAGCGCAATCACCGTCACATCACTCAAACTCTCCGCGGACACAGCAAACATGGAGGATCGCAGCATGCGACAGATCGGAGACAGCAAACCGCCGCTTCATGATCCTCACTGCGTTTGAAGTCGGACAAGAGATGGCGGTCATGATGGGGCAACACTACATGCCCAGCGAAAGACTGCTGGTGCGAAGGCCGCGTCGGACTTGGGTGAGACGGAGTAGGCGAGTGCCTTGATTGACGCCTCGGTTGTGGCTGTTGGTTCTCCGTTCGATCTCGCTCCGCCGTGCATCGTTTGGAGGAGGGGCCGACCGCGGTGCTGGGCTCCAATCGGAGGCCACTGAGATCGATGCTGATCTGGCTGCTCGGACGCCGGTCAGGCGCGGATCGTTTGCGGTACGACTACCGTTTAACGGTAAAATACCCTGAATAGTACCGCAATCAACGCCGTTGATTGCAATTTGCTTTGCACCTGATATGATCAAAACTGTCCCGAAAGTGAGTGTTTTCTCGCGTGAACAGTGATTTAGCTAAGGGCGTCGAATTTTTTTCACACGGCAGAGGCCACAGATTCGAATTCTGTATCGCCCATTCCCAAAAACCCAGCATTTCTAAAGGATTGCTGGGTTTTTTCGTGTCCTGACCGTCTGCTGGCTTTGCATTGGAATCGGTCAGGGATGGACAATCTTGTCCCATCCGGACTGGAGTTGGTGCATCCATTGGTGCATCGGCGCCAACTCGTAACGTTGGCAACTGTTCCACCGCTGCCGACGTCTCCAAGATCCGTTCATCGGTGTAGGTGTTCATCGTCAAGGCAATGTCACTGTGACGCATCACGGCTTGCGCCGTGCGAGGGGAAACCCCTGCGGCTGAAAGATGAGTCCCTGTCGAATGACGCATGGCATGCAGGTGGATTCGACCGTCTTGTGAATCAACCTTTTCGATACCAGCGGCCTCGAGATCCCGGTTCAGGATTCGAAGCATCCCGGTGGGGACATTGAACACGGGGTCGTTTGCCGATAGTCCGTCGCACCATCCCTTCAGGTCGGCAGCGAGGTCGCTTTTCAATGGCACCGTCGAACCCTTGCGGTTCTTTTCGTTGCAAGATCGCAGAACCAGAAACGGAACTTCGCCGAACGATAAGTCACCAACCCGCAGCGTCCGTAGTTCATTTGTACGCAGTCCGGTCAAAATCAGTGTCTTGTAGATCAATGCCCTTTCGACCCCGAGGCGTCCCAGCTTCGCTCGTCGAGCCTCCGAAACCTTCGCGACCAACTTGCCCTTGTTCGGCCCACGTCGCACCGTCAACGCGTCTTCCAGCGGCCGACGCTGGGTGTTGTTGAGTAATCGCTGCATCTCCTCCAACGTCAGCGCCCGAGCGATCCGCTTCCGGTCGGCCTTCTCGTCCCGTTTGCCAAACCCGTCAAACGGATTTGATTGCAAGCGACGCTCACCGGTCTGTGATGGGCGTTTGCCATCCAGGCGAATACCGGTCAGCCAATTGCCAAACGCGGTCCACAACGTGACGTGCCAATTGTAGGTTGCAGCCGACATACCCTCTTGTGACCAAAGCCACTTCCGCAACGGTTCCGCCTTCAGATCACGCAACCAGCGGAGTCCACAACCGTTGCATGCCGCGTTCAATCGCGTTTCGCTCGTCTTGATCCGGTCTGCATTGACGCCACGCGTTTTCAAGTCGGCGATGTACTCGGCGACATGATTGGCAAGCGGCGTCTTGTTGTGGTCGCCGATTTCAAGATCAGTCGTGGTCAGTGAACCAACCCGCACTTTGTCTGCTTCTGAAAGCAAGTCATTAAGCTTCTTTTGTGCGGCTTGCTTGTCACGGCAACCGGTCGCAACTTCTCGAATGATACCTTCCCCGTCGCGGTACTTGGCCGTGTAGGTCGATGATTCGGTCTTGATGCGTGGTGAGCCATCTTTGCCAGCAGTAACCTCTGCCGATCGTTTGTTGCCGTTGCGATTGGTCCACAGTGCGATCTGCTTTCCTTTGCGGGTGACGATCGTCGCGTTCGGCGGCATCGGCCGAACACTCGTCTTTTTGTAAACGCTAGCCATTTTCGTGTTCATCTCCACGATTCATCAGAGGATGGAAATAGCAACGGCGGGCCGGCTGATGAAGACCGGTTTTCGGGAGCTTACCCCTAGCCGTTGCTGTGTTGATGATAGTTGCGAATTGTTTCGGCATTTCGCAACCATCGTTGGGTTTCTTCGTGGCGGTATTTTGCCGATGTGTCACAACGCGAACAGTGCCAAGCACTGTCCATCGTTTCAGTATCACTCAGTCGTCCGCATGTTGCACAAATAGGCAAATCAGACGGGGCGAGTTGGTCCATTGCCAGAAGGCGCGATGCTGATTCGTCGACGGGCGAGCCCTCAGCCAGCCGAAGCAGACGCAAGACGCCTCGCTTTTGATCTTTCAAAGCACGCAGGTCGTCGTCGGTAAGGACTCCTGCTTCAGCATCCAGCTCGATTGAACCGCCGTCCGCCGTGACTGAAACTCCTCGAGCTGCCAAGTTGACGAGCAGAAGATCGGCAGTCAAATCCGCACCTTCACTCGTTCGACTTGATCATCAGGCGGCGACACCGGCGACGGTGACAGTTGTGCTGGTTTCTCAACACTTTCGTCAATAGTGTCGCAGATCGGGGCAATATGTGTCGCCGGTTCAATAGCGACATCTTCAGGCTCGTCCGGCGACACTTCAGTCGAATCAGTAACGCTCTGACCAGAGATGTCACCGTCGCCACTGTCGCCAGCATCAATCAGCACCAATCGACGCGTCTTACGGCCTGCTTCCCAGGTAGCTCGTCCAGTGGCGACCAACGCAGCACAGTCTTCGTTGAGACGCTCCTGATTCGTTTTGCTGCGATACCGCTGTGGTCCACGACTGATCTCGCGTTCGGTTGCAGATCCTCCATGGGAAGCAAGCCATTCAGCGAGTCGGTCAAGGTGACGATCGGGCTTGATCCCGTCTGTGCCCTTCTTAACTCCGATGCGACTGTAAACTCGCTCGGCTTCGTTGGCGAACCATCGCGACAGCTCGATCCCGGCCTCAATGCTCTGGATGCCAACCGGGCCATTGGCGTCGCAGTTTGGATCGCCCGAAGCCCAGCGAGCCAAGTGATCCACCAGAGCAAAACGCAGGGCGTAGCCTTCAAGCTTCGACCAAGCTGCAGCCAACGCATCGTTGTGCTGGATCGTTTCGACACCATGTGCGTTGACGAATCGGATAAAGCGGGCCTTGGCTTCGTCGGTCAGCGTCAACACGACCGCTCGAGGATGCCCATCAACGGTTTCGTGTTCAAGCGTTCTCAGTTCATCGATCAACCGTTGCATCGCCAGACGCGTGATTTCGGACATTTCGTCGTCGGTCCACTTCTTGGCCTGTGGTTCAGGCATGACCAACAGCATGCGAGCGAGCAATCCGCTCTCGACCTGACCCTCGCTAACCACTTTGGCAAGGGTACCTGGTTGGATGGTACCGGAGATGGAAACGCCTGCCATAGGAACATAGATTCGCTCGCGATTTGTCTTTCGGTCAACGCTGAATGGCCGACCATCAAAAAACGTCAACCAGCGAGCCTCATCTCGTCCACCGCTAGAAGAGTAAAGTCCCATCCCGTCGAAGAATCCACGCAATTCGTCAGTCAACAAGTACAACCCACGCGGGTTCTCCGCCAGCAGAACGGCGACGCTCTCCAAGGTTTGGTCATCCACCACGAGACGTGCTGCCGGCGAAGGAACCGGCGCGACTGGTGGATCACTTCCGTCTTTCAACTTGTTCCACTGACTCAACGCTTTGCGATGTTGCAATTCGTCCTGGTAAAACTTTTCCAGGGATTCCGAGTGTGCTTGGATACTCTCGGCTTCAGACTTTTCCAGCAATTCGCACGACAGGTCATATCCAACGGATTTGACACTGCCAGATCGGGCGACGACGGCACCCCAGATGATCGAAGGAGCGGTCCATCCCTTCTTAGGTGAAATTCGGCGAGTCGTTCCGATGCAAGCTGCTAGAGTCACGATAATCGGCAAGGCAACGTTTCTCAGGTCAGTGGCCCGAGATTTCGCTCCCTCGACCATGTATCGGCGCACCACCGGCGGCATCAAATCGATTGGGAATGGTTCGGCTTTCGAATCGATATTCACGTTCGTCGCTTTGCCCGCACTCGCGTTGCCCGCTGCCAATTCCATCAACTTGGCGTTGATATCGTCTGGCGAGACGGCAGCACCGCACGCAATCGCTGGAAACTTTGCAGCCAATCCTTCAGTGAAGCGGTGACGTTCGTCAGCGCGGTCAATGTAAGGATCATCTCGGTAGATCTCTTTATCTCCAAGAGAAACCACGATCGTGTGGCGACGATCCGAAGCGATACTCTCGACGGTCAGTTTCAGGTTTTGATCATTCATTGGTCGCCTCCCTGAGCAAGCGACAGCGACTGAACGCCAACGGATTGGACCAGAGACAAAACGTCATTCGCGGTGGCTCCGCTGGCAACCCAGTCGCGAGCATCGTTCAAGCCAGTTGGCGGAAAGATGATACGCACTCGGGGACACACGACAATCAATGCCGTCGCCAGCGACTTGGCACCACGCTCGCCAGCGCGGTGGCTGTCATTGTCGGCGACGATCACACACTCGTTCGGACGCATTTGCTCGACCAGCTTGGCCGTGGTACGGACCGCGCCATTGCACGACGGACGGCCGATGCAATTGAATCCGATGGACAGCATGGCGGCCGTGTCGGTCGGTCCTTCCGCGATGAAAAGGCGTTTCGTTTCTTTGGGCAGACCAACCGGAAGAAACACACCGGAGGTTCCACCCTTAACGCTCCATTTGCGTCCAGTCTTCATGCAGCGAAGGCGAATGCCAACCACGTTCCCGTCGTGATCCATCATGGGCCAGGTTGTCGCCTTGTCATCGGCCGACCAACCAACTCGCAAACTCACCAGTGCTGATGCGGGCAGCCCCAAGCTGGTCTCGAGTCGCAACCACCATGGCGGCTCCATCGCCTGATGGCATCGCTCGGAAACAGATTTCAGGTCAGCGATTTCCGTTGCTGGTTTCTTCAGCGGCACCGTTCGTTGGAGCGGCGGCGGCCGGAAGCTCACATGCGAACTGCTTAGTCCCAGCCAATTCGCGAGCCACTGGCAAGCCGAACGGAAATCGCATTTCAACAGCCATTGCAGAGTAGCGATTCCATCGCCTGGTTTGGGAATGGCTCCCTTGGTGAAGCAATTGCGACAATGCACGGCGCCACGCTCTGCCACGTCATTCCACGCAGCGAAGCGGTCGCATCCACCGCACATGACGCACGGGTGTCCTTTCCCATCGAGATACTCGGCCGGGAGACCAGCGGAGACGAAGATAGCGATCCACAGTCCATAGGCGGCTTGTTTCAATTCAAACGGTGACAGAGACCGGTTGAGAGCTCGTCGTTTCTTGGCGCGGGCGCGTTCGCCGGCAGCCACGGTTTTCTGATGGCTCATTGCCCACCTCCCTTCGAAACCTGACGGATTCGCGGGCAACCATCTTCAATCCATTGCTCGATCACGGTTCGGCGAAATCGGCTAAGCGATCCAAGCTTGATAGGCCGCGGCATTTGCCCGGAGTCGGCAAGTCGGCGAATGTGGCGTTCGGAGCAACCAAGTTGTTCCGCAATTTCGGCTGCGGACAACATTGCCCGGTCGTGACCATCACCAACCGAAGTCGGGAGTTGTTCATTTGGAGTCATGATCTTCCAAGATTTGAGTACATCGCAGTCCCGCTCAGTGCGGTGCTGTCAGCTCAGAAACTCGGGGATCACGCGATTCAACGCGAACTATGGAAGTATGGAATCAACACTTTTTTCGATGCTTTTTGAGGTCCGAGGCAAAGTAATAAACCGTTGAAGTCTCCGTTTTGTTTGGGTCGCGACGCCATCGCCGACCGTCTTTGTCAACGCCGAAATACGCAGATAGCTTGCGTCCCCCCTTGCTTGGCAACCTGTATGTAGAAAGCGTTTTTGGTGGGTAGCCGAGCTTTTCAGTGTTTTCTGCTCGAGCTGCTACCCAATCGACACTTTTTGTATCGAGGGGCGGTGTAGATTGCTCTAACTCCTCGATTGTGAGCCGCTGGTGCGGTTGAGGCTTGTCCGTCCCACACCCTTGGGGCGGTCGGTTGCCTTCCGATTTGCTGACTGGCGATTCCGTTTTATCGTTGCCGTTATCGGCAACAATTTTCCTGGCACGCTGATAAGTTTCGTCCGATGTTTCGATCTCAGTCGCCAAGAGATGCTTCCACATTGCGATTCCATGAACACTCATTGTCTCGGCTTGATTCAGTTGATCGAGCTCCTTATTGACCGCGGCTAGCTTGCGTTCCCAAAACGACTTTGGCTCCCCCGTCTCGGTGTATTGCGAGAGCATCCCCAATGCGTTCTGTCTCTGTTTGGTCAGATACTTTGCTTGGTCAGCATCTTCGTGGGCATAGAAATACTCCGTCGGATCAACGCTCTGGCGAGGAGCACCAAAACTGCCGCTCTGTCTTAGGCGTGTTAGATAGATCGCGTAGAGCAATACACATTGCTCGTCAGTCAGGTTCTCGACATTCTGCAACGGAGTGTGAGCAAGACTGTCTGCGAGATCGGCTTCTAGCTCGCACTCGGCTCGGGCGATCACACGGATCCGCAAACACTCGTCCCACTGTTTGTCGGTCATCTGCTCTGTCTCGTAAAGTAAGGTCGGCTACGGAATCGTCGCGCGACGGTGCGATAATGGCGTGCTGGCGAAGCGAGCTACCCGCTCGCCGTAGGAAAGCGATTTTCAATTTCAGGGTACAAGTCGCGATTCGTTCTACAAGCTGGTGTTTTTTGTAAACGACCCATCTTGCAGCGGATTTCCTGAAATAGTTCCGTTACCACTCGGCGTCTCAAATGATTTCTCATGCAAACGTGAGGACAGGCTCGCAAATCGGACCTTGCTCAGTGTGCACCTTGGATCGCAAAGACAGGCAGTGAGCAAAGTGGAAGCTGCCGACGACGCGTTTACCGTGAGCGAAAAATCAGTGAGCCAGCGCAGTTGGTGTGGACTTTGAAATTGAAAGAAGCCGGTTGTCCCTTTTACCCCGTTGAGTCGATGCGACCTTGCAAGACCAACATCGTTCTCGATCGACGATGCGCACGAGTGATCAGCAATTTTGCTAAAAGCACCCTAGAAACTATCCGGGATGTGGTGAAACTGCTGGCGCCGCCGAGCATCGACGCCGACCAAGATCACTCGACGGTGAAAGAAGCATTCGACCGAGAGAGCTGACTCAAGCTGCTCAGCGTGGACTCCAACGTACATCCGCATTCGAGATAACGCATTGAAAGTTATCCGGCCCAATCGAAGCTCCGCGGGGAAGTGGTAAATCTTTCCACCGCAGGCGAAAATGTCACGCTTTTTTGGGGCCCGTTTGTGCATGATTCGATGGTTTCACCTGATTTTGATCGCTACTGACACGTGGAAACTCCGTGGCGTGGCTTCCGCAAACTCTGTCACATCACAAAAGACATGCCCCCGTTTGAAGAGGTCTTTTGCTCGCCACCTACGCCGTACGCTCGTTTGTATCCGACAAGACACGAATAGAATCGAGCCACGACACTTAACAACCAGCCGCGTCAGCCGCCACGCGTCAGCGTCCGGTTTCAACGCTTGCCTCCTCTTCCTCGCGTATTGTGGGGAGAGGGTTGGGTTGAGAGGGCAAAATCATAATCCGCCGCGACCGTAAGGCCGCACGCCTATTCAGCCTCATCCAAATCCGACGTCAACATCGCTACTAGCAATCGTTCGCTGGGCACATAGCGTTGCCCCATCGTGAACGCCGTCGGCTTGGCTGACTTTGAGCGTTTGTCGTTCTTAATGGGCTGCTCCAAGGTGATCGTATCGGGAGAATCCGGAGCCGACAGCATCATGACCTTGAATCGTTCCCCTTCGGGCCGATACCCTTCGTCCACCAAACGGTCGACCAATTGCCCCAAGGCTCCTGCCTGTGAGTTCTTCTCCATCACCACATCATCGAACAAAGCCGTGATCCGCGGGAGCAACGGATAGATCACGCCCTGAGAATAGAACCCCATCCGATGCACGATCTGAAACGACCGGTTGGGCTGACAGACGTAGGCATGCAACTCCTGGTATTCCGGCCAAGCATTCCGAGCCGCCACGACCACGGTGTCATTCAGGCTGGCCGTCAATCCCTCCGCTTCCAACATCGCCTGCAATTCACGCAGCAGAAACGCCTCGCGTTCCGAAACAACCTCTTTGGGATCTTCCAGGAGTTCCTCGATCGCTTGATCGAGCATCGTGAATGATGCCCAAGCGACACGATCATCGTTGATCGCATCCAGCGTTTTCGGACGCACATCATCCGGCGTCAGCATCAGCAGAGTTAGGTTAGTTTCGCTGGCTTCATCCAAACGAGCCAGGTGACGAATGACCTGGTCCTTTCGAACCGTGTTCCGCTGAGTCTTGGTCTCGATCAGCAAACGCAAACTGCTCTGGATGATCGCATCGGGCACGCCTGCACCACCCTTAGAGGGTTGGTTTTCAAAGCGAATCAACTGGAACTCCGATCGTTCCAACAGAGCCCCGATCAACCGCTCCATCCGGTCAATCGAAAGCGAACGAAGAACGGCCAAGCAAGAAGCTGTGACCCGATTCTCACCGGTCGAATAAGTGGAAAAAATGCTGGGCATGGATGTTGAAACCAGTGAGTGTTGATGCGGGTCGAGGCAGGCTACGCGGGAAAGCACACGAAGCAGCCGGATAACAAATCAGTCATCCATTTCCTCTGTTGAAGCAGGAAGCTGGGCCTGATGCCAGTCAGCATAGGTCTGGCGGGTACCCTGTACTCGCCAAGCTGTTCTTCCATTCATGCTCCCTGCGTTGACCGTCGCAGCGGCAGCACTAGGACTACTGAAAGTGACATCCTCAGCGAACACGAGGAGATCTCTTTCAGCATTCAACACAAGCTTTTTGGTGTCGATCAACTGGGAACGCAATTGACGGTAACTGTCTCCCTTTTTCAGCTTGGTCAGCGCCGTCGAATCTTTAAAGATTACAAACTCACCATCGATCTCCTGTGCTTTTGCCGAGGCTTCGCCACAGTAGTATTCGAAAATCGGCGATCGGTTCGAGACGTCCGACGATACAGACGCCGCAGCAGGCCGTGATTTGAGGAAACTGAACCCCAAAACCGGCAGCACGAGTTCCACGTGCTCCAGAAACCCTTCCATGTCGGCCACATCCGCCTCAGGCATCGGCGGAAGTGGAGGTGCCGTCCCGTTTTGAATTTTCGCCCGACCAGATTCGCAACCGATCGAGATCAGGCGGCTTTCCAGGTACCTGACATGTGCCTTGGTGAGATTCAGGTCCTTGCTAATCACGGCGACACACCGAGTCCAGAATTCCTTCTTTTCGTCTTTGTCGTGAGCGGCTAACCGCTTGTACACGTTGTCGCCTTCACCAATGTAGGCCACCTCGCCAGCCGGGTTTTCTGGATCGGCTCCAGTCAAAATGTAGATACCTGTCCGGGAGATTTCCTCCCGCTTCGCAAGCTCCGCCAACTTGGTACGCGGAGCCACCAACATCTTCCCGCTCCAGTTCATTACCTCAGCGGTGAGCAGCCCGGAAGCATCACCATCAACGAGGAAAATACGTATCGATCGTCCGTTCACTTCATTCTCCATTTTACCATTGAACACGTCCAACATATCGCTCGTGTCCACGCCTTACGTCCTGCGAAAACAGCGTCGAACATCGGCCGACGGAACGCTCTGATCACACCTCTACCCGATTGTGCCAAGCCCCCCAGCGTTTTACCCTGTCTCAACTGAGGAACAGATCATTTTGAAGCGCCGTGTTCTGGAGCAAGCTTTTGGACCATCATCGAGTGACGCGTTCAGACACCCTAGCAGACGACATCAACAAGCAGCTGATCGAGTGAACCAACTGAAGCGATTCGTTCGACCGACTTTTGTGTCACGTTCTTTTTTCGATTGGCTTGTCGACAGTTGATCGGTAGGCCTGTGGCGTCCAGCCAGCGAGGCGGTTGAAAACGCTTTGCGATGAGAAAGTTCATACTCGGAAGTCCATTGCTGGTGGTGAGATTCGAAGGAGACGCCGTTGCTTAACCAAAGTGCGTGCAATCCCTTCGCAGATTGCGTGACGCCAAATCCGGTATTGCTAGCGCGTGATGAAGAATCCTCTGCGCACCGATGTAACTTCAACTGGTTGAATTGAAAAGCTACACAACAAAATGGACGTATTTGAACTACACCGGGACGTCATCAAGGATTACTCAGCCTATACACGAAGCTTTATCCGTATTGGCGACCAGCGAATTGACGATGCGGTGCGTCATGAGATCGACGAAGGGTTGCTTTGGCCTGAACCGCTGCTGCAACTGAACCCATCGTTCGAGCCTGGCGAGTCCATCGAGCAACTGATCCAAGAAGGTGTGCTCCACGAAACCTGCGGTCAAATCTTTCGCATTAAGAAAGATGATGGTGATTTCGGCAATCCGCTGCGACTTCACACGCACCAATCCAAGGCCATTCGCGTCGCGGCGAACGATCAGCCCTACGTCCTGACGACTGGCACCGGTTCGGGAAAGAGCCTTGCCTACATCATCCCCGCCGTGAACCACGTGCTGATGCACGGTTCCGGGCGTGGCATTCAGGCGATAGTCGTCTATCCGATGAACGCACTGGCCAACAGCCAGCGAGAGGAACTCGACAAGTTTCTCAAGCGCGGATTCGGCAGCGACGGTTCGCCGGTTACCTACGCACGATACACGGGCCAGGAAAGCGAAGAAGAACGGAAGCGGATTACAGACAATCCGCCTGACATCTTGCTCACCAACTACGTCATGCTCGAGCTGATCCTGACGCGGATCGAAGAGCAAAAGCTGGTCGCAAAATCGAGCAGCCTGCGATTCCTCGTGTTCGACGAGTTGCACACCTACCGGGGCCGGCAAGGTGCGGATGTCTCCATGCTGATCCGGCGTTGCCGCGAAGCGTTCAAGAGCGAAAACCTGCACTGCGTCGGAACATCGGCAACGATGGAATCGTCCGGCACAAGCGAAGACCAAGCCGCGGTCGTCGCAACGGTTGCGTCCAAAATCTTCGGCGAAGAAGTTGCCCCAGAAAACGTAATTGGCGAGAAGCTCCGTCGAGCGACTGACGAACTTGACTTCGATGATGAAGCGGTCTGTTCGCAGCTCGCGAGCGTTGTCGCAGACGCCGGCGACCCACCGCCCGAGTACGACGACTTCAAAGCCGATCCTTTGGCCTCTTGGATCGAGACCACATTTGGTATCCGGCGGGAAGAAGGGACCGACCGACTTGTTCGTCGCCAACCACAAGCCTTGCGTGGCAAAGACGGAGCCGCCGCAGTTTTGGCTGGACTGACCGAAACAACCATCGAGCAATCCGAGCAGGCCATTGAGCGTTATCTGTACGGCGGCAGTCGTTGCAGACAACCCGAAAATGGATTTCCGGTCTTTGCGTTCCGTCTCCATCAATTCATTACCCGCGGCGATACCGCTTGGGCCAGTTTGGAAGCGGAAGACAAACGAGAGATCACGCTGCGTGGTCAACGCTATGTCCCCGGCGACCGAACACGAATCTTGCTTCCACTCGTGTTTTGCCGCTCATGCGGCCAACCTTACTATCGTGTTCATCGCCCAGAGAATCATCACGACGGCCACATCACCCCCAGAGAAGACTTCGGTTCGGGATCAAATGCTGGGCTTGAAGCGGGCTACCTCTACCTGTCGACGGACGAACCGTGGACAGGCGACGAGCAAGACGTTCTCGCTCGCGTCCCCGAGGATTGGATCGAACATCGTCCCAACAAGCCCGACCGAATCAAGCGAGGGAAGCACGTCCCCGAAGTAATGACATTGGACACGGGTGGTGGACACGACCGAGAGGGAATCCCAGTTGCCTTCATCAAAGCCCCCTTCCAGTTTTGTCTAAATCCAAAATGCGGCGTCGCCTACAACGCGCGGCAACGAAGCGACCTTGGAAAACTAGCAACGCTCGGCGTCGATGGCCGAAGCACCGCAACGACAGTCCTTGCTCTGTCCACCATTTTGAAACTGCGATTCGATCACACGCTTCAACCGGAAGCTCGAAAGCTACTTAGTTTCACCGACAACCGCCAAGACGCATCGCTTCAATCCGGCCACTTCAACGATTTTGTCGAAGTCGGTCTGATTCGCAGTGCATTGTTTCGAGCGATGAGCCGTTTGGGTGGCAGCGGCGTTCGCTACGACGAATTAGTCGACCATGTCGTGCGAGCAATGGACTTGCCGCTGCACCTTTACGCCAACGATACCGAGTTACGCGGTGCCGCACTCGAAGAGACACGGCGAGCGCTCAAGAGCGTCTTGACTTACTTCTTGTATCGCGATCTCGAACAAGGCTGGCGAGTCACCAGTCCCAACCTCGAAAAATGCGGCTTGCTGATCTTTGACTACCTCAGTCTCGATGAGCTTGCATCGGATCAAGCCTACTGGACGGAGAAGAACGCACACGGAGCACTCATTGCGGCATCGCCCGAACAACGCAAACGCATCGTTCGAGTGTTGCTGGATTACTTGCGACGTTCACTGACGATCAAGCACGATTCACTTTCGCCGGAATATCAAGATCGGATCAGCGAGCAAAGCCGCCAGCGTTTGAGCGGACACTGGGTTGTCGAAGAGGCTCGCGAGATGGTCAAGGCTGGCATCGCTTGGCCGCGTTCGCGGATGGACCGAGAGCGTGCCGAAGACATCTTCGTCTCGCCGCAGAGCAATTTTGGGATGTTCCTCAAACGTCCGGGGGTGTTACCCGACCTGGGAGCCGCTTTGAAAACGGATGACGTCGGTGACATCATCCTGGATCTTTTTCGCTGTCTAAAACCCTTCGGCTTGGTGGAAGAAGTTCGGTCGCCGCGTGACGGCAGCCTCGTCCCCGGATACCAGATCCCGGCATCCGTGATGATCTGGCAATGCGGTGACGGATCACGAGAAATGCTCGATGAACTTCGCGTCACCCGAGCCACCGAGGCGGACCGAAGCGCCAACGAGTACTTCATCGAATTCTATCGCGTCTTTGCGGAACTCGGCGCGGGACTCGAAGGACGCGAACACACGGCACAAGTCCATGCCGAAGATCGCGAGCAACGCGAGCAGCGATTTCGCAGCGGTGAACTCGACGTGCTGTTCTGTTCGCCGACGATGGAATTGGGCGTCGACATCGCTCAGCTCAATGTCGTCAACATGCGCAACGTCCCACCGACGCCGGCCAACTATGCTCAGCGCAGTGGTCGGGCCGGTCGCGGTGGACAACCCGCACTCGTCTACACGTATTGTTCCGGCTACAGCCCTCACGATCAGTACTACTTCAAGAACCCGACACGCATGGTGTCCGGCGCGGTCACCGCGCCGCGTCTGGACCTATTGAATCCCGACTTGCTTCGTGCCCACGTCCATGCCGTTTGGCTGGCCGAAGCCAACCTCAACCTCAAACAGACGCTTGCCGAAGTCCTTGTCGTCACCGAAGACAACCTGGCTCTTCCACTCAATGACAACGTTCAAGAAAAATTGAACGACGCGGGCGTTCGCGGACGAGCTTTGACACACGCTCGACGCCTGCTCCAAAGCGTTGGCCCAGAGCTGACGCAAGCATCCTGGTATCGCGAGGACTGGCTCGACGATGTGCTTCGCCGAATCCCGCAAAGTTTCGATGAAGCCTGTAATCGCTGGCGAAGTCTCTATCGCGCCGCCGTTCAGCATCGCCGCGAGATGAACAAAGTGATCGGCGATCACACGCGACAAGAAAGCGATCGCAACCGTGCGAAGAATCTGCGGGCGCAAGCGGAATCGCAGTTGTCACTGTTGACCGACGCCAAGAACGCAGCCGAAGGCGATTTCTACAGCTATCGCTATTTCGCCAGCGAAGGATTTTTGCCTGGTTACAACTTCCCACGGTTGCCGTTGTCCGCCTTCATTCCCGCGCGGCGTGGGCGTCGCGGCCGAGACGAATATCTGTCGCGGCCACGTTTTCTGGCGATATCCGAATTCGGCCCTCGGGCCATCATCTATCACGAGGGCGTTCACTATTGTGTCAACAAAGTGAACCTTGCCTTCGACGAAGCCACCGAGGAACTGACTCAATACACGTTGAAAGTATGCTCTTCATGCGGCTATGGGCATTTACTCCGCGATGACTTTAATCCCGATGTTTGCCAAAGCTGCAGCGATCCGCTTGTTGCACAAGACGAGATCCGTGAACTAGTTCGGCTGCAAAACGTCACTGCGAAACCTCTTCGCCGAATTTCATCGGATGAAGAGGAACGGCAACGTATCGGCTACGAGATTCGCAATTCTTTTCGCTTCGGCGAGGTCAACGGTGAACCGGACTGCCGAAAAGCAGAAGTGAGCGTTGGCGACCGAGAACTCGCTACCGTTGTCTACGGTGAAACTGCCACGATCTGGCGAGTGAACATGGGTTGGCGACAACGGAAGAACGACGCCGACCGAGGGTTCCATCTCGATGTCGAGCGAGGCTACTGGGCTACAAACAAAGCAGCGGCCGATGCAGCGGCAGCTGGCATGGACCAAGAAGATCCGATGTCGAGGCGAATCGTCAAAGTCGTGCCCTACGTTGAAGATCGGCGGAACGCTCTCACGATTGAATTCAATACCAATCACGACGTCGCCACGATGGCAACGCTGCAATCAGCAATCAAGCAAGGCATCCAAAAAGTTTTCCAGCTTGAACCCAACGAGCTAGCCGCAGAACCGTTGCCGAGCCTCGATGACCGACGCCGACTATTCTTCTATGAGGCCGCCGAGGGTGGTGCGGGCGTGCTGCGTCAGCTTGCCGAGGATTCCGATGCGATGGCGCAGGTCGCAAAAGTGTCATTGGAGATTTGTCACTTCGACCCAGTAACTGGCGAAGAGGTCGAATCTGAGTCAGGGCAGAAGATTGATTGCGAGGCTGCGTGCTACGACTGTCTGCTGGAGTATGGCAATCAACCGGATCACCCGCACATCGACCGCAAACTGATTCAATCGTTGTTGTTGGACTTGTCAAAATCAACCACGGCAATCTCGGGCAGTTCCCGTTCAAGGGTCGATCACCTCGACGAACTCATGCGGCTGACCGAGTCTGGATTGGAACGCAAGTGGCTGAAGTACGTTCACGACTGCAAGATGAAACTGCCATCGCACGCCCAATACCGGGTTCCCAACCTCTACGTCGAACCCGATTTCTTCTACCAAGACGACAACACGGTCATCTTCATCGACGGTCCACCCCATGACTCACCGCAGGTGCGTGAGGAAGACCAAGCTCACGACGGCAACCTGATGAACGCCGGCTATCTCGTCATTCGGTTCCATCACAAAGCGAACTGGGACGAGGTTTTTGACCAATACAGCGATATCTTTGGTCGCCGAGTTCCCCTCGAGACAACAGCCACCTAAACACCATGTCGACTACAACCGAACCACAACCGCACTTCACCCCCGGAACGCTTGTCAAAGCCCGCGGTCGGGACTGGGTCGTCCTGCCCGATTCAACGGACGACATTTTGATGGTCCGTCCGATTGGTGGACTCGACGATGAAGTCGTCGGTATCTGCCGCGCCATCGAGAATGTCAGTTCCGGCGAATTTGATCCCCCCGATCCAAACCAACCCGGCGACTTCAATTCATGCCGGCTACTTCGCGATGCCGCCCGGATCGCCACACGCAGCGCCGCCGGACCGTTCCGTAGCTTTGGAAAAATCGCTGTCGAACCTCGGCCCTACCAGCTCGTGCCGTTGTTGATGGCCATGCGTTTGGATCCCGTCCGAATGTTGATCGCCGATGACGTCGGAATCGGCAAAACCGTCGAAGCATCATTGATCGCCAAAGAGATGATCGAGCGGGGCGAAATCACTCGCATGGCCGTGCTTTGCCCGCCGCACTTGGCCGAACAATGGCAAAAGGAACTCCGCGAAAAATTCCACATCGACGCCGAACTCGTACTCAGCAGCACGGTCCAGCGACTCGAACGTGGTTTGCGTGCGGGCGAATCTCTGTTCCGGCATTATCCCTTCGTGATCGTCTCGACCGACTTCGTCAAATCCACTCGCCACCGTCACGACTTCGTTCGTGAATGTCCCGAATTCGTCATTGTTGACGAAGCCCACACCTGCACCAGCGGCGGCAGGCCCGGCCAGAGTCGCCAAGCACGCTTTGAGCTGATCAAAGCCATCGCCGACGATCCCGAGAGACACCTCATCCTGGTCACGGCCACACCGCACTCCGGCAACGAAGACGCCTTCCGTTCGCTCCTTTCACTTGTCGACAAGAAGTTCAGCGACTTGCCGCGAGACTTGGAAGCCGAAAGTAAATCCGCCCTCCGTGTTGAGCTTGCCAAACACTTGGTTCAACGTTTGCGTGGCAACGTGATCGAGATGGATCGCGAAATGAGCACGACGACCTCGTTCCCCGATCGGGAAGACGCCGAAGACAGCTACAAGCTAACCCCCGAGTACAAAGCCCTGTTCCAACGAGTCGTTCGTTTCGCCGGCGAATTGGTCAGCGACGATTCCGGTAACCAGCGCAATCGTCGAGTTCGTTGGTGGTCCGCATTGGCGTTGCTGCGGGCGATGGCGTCCAGCCCCGCCGCTGCCGCCGCCACGATGCGCAACCGAGCGATCACGGCCGACGAAAACGACGAGAAGCAACTGGAAGAAACCGCCAGCCGCACTGTCCTCGATCAAGACGAATCCGATGACAGTCTGGCCGTTGACTTCACGCCCGGAAGCAACCCGTCCGACGATTCCGCTAGCGAAACCAGCCAGCGTCTGAATCGCCTTGCTTTAAGCGCCGAAGAGCTGTTCTACGAACACGACGCAAAGTTCACAAAACTCGTCAAACTACTCAAGAAACTATTGAAAGAAGGCTACCAACCAATCGTCTTCTGCCGCTTCATCGACACCGCCGACTACGTCGCCGCCGGCTTACGGGAAAAGATCAAGAAGGTGGACAAAGTCGATGTCGAGATTGCCGCTGTCACCGGGACGCTTCCCCCCAAGGAACGTGAAGACCGGATCGCGGATCTGGTCGACTTCGAGAAACGAATCCTCGTTTGCACCGATTGCCTCAGCGAAGGCATCAACTTACAGCACGGATTCGACGCCGTCATCCACTACGATCTTTCATGGAACCCAACCCGGCATGAACAGCGCGAAGGCCGTGTCGACCGGTTTGGTCAGGCCAGCGACAAGGTTCGTGTCCTGACCTACTTTGGTGTCGACAACCAAATCGACGGCATCGTATTGGACGTATTGCTTCGCAAACACAAAAAGATCAAAAGCGATCTGAATATCTCAATTGCCGTACCCGGCGGCAGCGACGATGTTGTCAAAGCACTGTTCGAGGGCATGGAACTCCGAGGACAAGACACAACGCCCCAGATGTTTCTGCCCGGCATGGACCCCATCAAAGAAAAGCTGCACACGCAGTGGGACGACGCCCGCGATAGGGAGAAGAAATCACGCGCCCGATTCGCACAGCTTTCGATCAAAACCGAAGAGGTGCGATCGGAACTTGCCGCAATCCGCGAAGCCATCGGAGCCGGACCCACGGTCAATCGCTTCATCCGCGACACGCTGCACTTGGCCGGCGTCCCCGTCGCCAACAAGCCGCTCGATTGCATCGAAGTCACGGTCGACAACGATACTTCCCGTGCCATGCGCCATGCCATCGCCCGCGACCGCTCGTTCGTTGGCCGATTCGATCTGCCCGTTGAAGACGACACGATCTACCTCAGCCGAACGCATCCGATCGTCGAAGGCTTGGCTTCGTACGTTCTCGAAACCGCCCTCGATGACGTCCAAGCCCAAGGCGAACCACCGCTCGCCCGACGTTGCGGCGTGACCAAGACCAGCGGCGTCACCGAGAAAACGTCTGTAATCGTTACCCGATTCCGATACCAGCTTTACGTCAAACGCAAAGGAGCCAGCGATGACGACCCGATGCTGGCAGAGGAAGTCCGCATCGTCGCGTTCACCGGATCGGCCGACGATCCGCAGTGGGTACCCGACGAAGAAGCACGGGCGCTGCTGGACATCTCCCCCAGCGGTAACCTTCCACCGTCTTTAGTCAAACAGCAACTCACGCATTTCATCAGCACTCTCGAAAGTCTGCGACCGGCCATCGACCGCGTCGCCATGGAACGCGCCGAAACCCTCCGCGACGCCCACACACGAATTCGCAAGAGCGTCCGAATGACCGGCCAAATGCGAGTCGAACCCATGTACCCCGTCGACCTGCTCGGCGCATTCATTCTGCTGCCGTAGCCGACGACCGCATCACGGGCAACAAACATCCAACCAAACGTATCAAAAAGCAATCCGCCACGATGGCCAAATCGAACTCAGCATTCCAAACGATCCGAACCGAGGGAGCCCTTTTCCCGCCCGACATTCTGCAGCGTATCGCTTCACTGAAAGTCAACGGCACGCGGGTGGACGACTACCACCTTCCGCCCGGTTTCAAAGTCAAGGAAGCCATCACCGCATCGTGGACGGCGCTGCGTGCCCACTGGACTAACTTCCAAGAAGCTCGTGCCAATCTCGACGATGACGACACCGGTACCGCGATCACCAACGACCGTTGGTTACTGCCGCTGTTCAAAGAACTCGACTACGGACGGTTGACCACCGACAAAGCCCCGGTCATTGACGAAAAGACGTATCCGATTGAGCGGTTCTACAACAACACGCCGATTCACCTGATTGGATGCAACCTCGGGCTCGATCGACGGACCAAGGGCGCTCGCGGAGCCGCGACGGCCAGCCCGCACTCGATGATGCAGGAGTTCCTCAACCGCAGCGACGATCACCTGTGGGCGTTCGTCAGCAATGGAACCCATCTCCGCATCCTTCGTGACAACATCTCGCTATCGCGGCAAGCGTTCGTGGAGTTTGATCTTGAAGCGATGATGGAGGGCGAAGTCTATTCCGACTTCGCGCTGTTGTGGTTGCTGTGCCATCAATCCCGCGTCGAAGCCGACCAGCCCGAGCAATGCTGGCTGGAAAAGTGGAGCCAACTCGCCCGCGAACAAGGCACGCGGATCCTGAAAGATCTTCGGGGCGGCGTTGAAAAGTCCATCGAAGCCCTCGGCCAGGGATTCATCAGTCATCCCCGCAACGACCAGCTTCGCGAAAAACTGCAGTCGGGCGAACTGACCAAAGACGATTACTACCGCCAACTGCTCCGCATCGTCTACCGGCTGCTGTTCCTGTTCGTCGCCGAAGACCGCGAGCTACTGCATCCAGTCAGAGAGGAGTTAGGGAATAGCGAGGTAGGAAGTAGGGACGGATTGTCGCCAGAAGAGCTTTACGATCGGTTCTATTCAACTCGACGACTGCGAGAAATGTCGTTTCGGATTCGAGGCAGCAATCATTCTGATTTATGGCACGGAATCTCTGTTGTTTTTGATGCACTTGGTCGCGACGAAGGCCGTCCAGAGCTTGCGTTGATCGGCCTTGGATCTTTCCTTTGGCGGCCCGACAGCACACCTGACCTGCAAGGTCCAATCGAAGGGAATGGGGAGTCGGGAGTAGCCAGTAGTGCGTCAGGCTCCAATGCCCCACCTCCCTACTCCCTACTGGCTAACTCCTACCTCCTCTCCGCCATCCGAGCACTCGCCTACGTCGAACAAGACCGCGTGCTCCGCAGCGTCGACTACCGCAATCTCGGCAGCGAGGAACTTGGCAGCGTTTACGAATCGCTGCTCGAACTGCATCCCCAAATGCACGTCGAAGCCAAAACCTTTTCGCTTAACACCGCGGCCGGCAACGAACGCAAAACCACTGGCAGCTACTACACGCCGGATTCGCTCGTGCAGTGCCTCCTCGACTCCGCACTCGAACCCGTCGTCGAACAACGACTCAAGGATGCCAAAACAATCGGCCGCCGGACGTTAGTCCCCGGTTCCCTTCCCGACGACCTGCCCGACTGGATCGACCGCATCCCCGCCGACCGCCGCGACGTCATCACCTCCGGCAACTACACCCAAATCGCCGAGCAAGCGATCCTGGCCCTTACCGTCTGCGACCCCGCTTGCGGCAGCGGCCACTTCCTCATCGCCGCCGCGCACCGGCTGGCCCGACAGCTAGCCCGCGTCCGCACCGGTGAATCCGAACCCAGCCCCGAAGACCACCAGCACGCCCTACGCGACATCATTGGCCGCTGCATTTACGGCGTCGACATCAACCCGATGGCGGTCGAACTGTGCAAAGTCAGCCTATGGATGGAAGCGATCGAACCCGGCAAACCGCTCTCGTTCCTCGACCACCACATCCAATGCGGCAACAGCCTGCTCGGAACGACTCCCAAACTGCTCGCTGACGGCATCCCCAACGATGCCTTCAAACCGATCGAAGGAGACGACCCGCAAGTCTGCCGAGAACTTAAAGCCCGAAACAACAAAGAACGCAGCGGCGCGAAGCAGGGAGCATCGCAACAAGAGCTTTGGAACCGCGAAGACGGCATCAAGCTCGGCAATATGACCGAAACCTTCGCCCGCCTATCCGCTGGCGACGACGACACCGTCGAAGCGATCCGCCAAAAAGAACTCGAATACGCTAATGCCGTCCGAGGCGACAAATACAAATACTCGTGCCTCCTGGCCGATCTCTGGTGCGCCGCATTTCTGTGGAAGAAAGACGAAACCGACCTCGGGCGTCTGTGTCCCACCCAATATTACCTCAAGGAAGTCGAGAAGAACCCGCACAGCATTCCAAAGGCGATGGAAGCGGAAGTCAAGCTACTGGCTACGGGATTCCAACTGTTTCACTGGCACCTTGCGTTCCCTGAGGTCTCCCGACTGGTAACTGAGCAAAGGAAAGGCAAACAACCAACTCAACACGTCGTCTCATCGTTTGACCTTCTTATCGGAAATCCACCTTGGGAGACCATCGAGTTCAAAGACAAAGAATGGTTCGAGCAACGAATGCCAAGAATAGCGGAAGCCAAAAATGCGGCCAGCAGGGACCGGTTGATCCTCGGTCTCAAAGATGACGATCCAGAACTGTTCTCCAAATACAAAGTCGCGCGTCGCAAGCTCGAAGCGCTCAAACACTTTTTCAACAACAGCGGTGCCTACCCACTCTGCTCACGTGGAAAGCTAAATACATATCCTTTGTTTGCTGAGTTGACGAGAACGGCATCTGGCGTAGGCGGCACGGTTTCCCAACTTCTCCCTACAGGAATCTTGACGGATGACTCGACTAAAGAATTTGCTCGCGCGCTTATCGAAAACCTTGAATTGATGACCTTTTTTGATTTCGAGAATCGAAAACCTCTATTTGTTGGGGTACAGGGAAACTTCAAGTTTTCGCTGGTTACCTTCTCGAAAAATGCCGTTGGCCGTTGCCAATTTGCCGCCGAACTTACTGCCCCAAGCGATCTACTGTCAGCGGATCGCATCTATGAGTTGACTCCTGATCAAATCAAGGCATTGAATCCAAATACCTTGAACTGCCCAACCTTTACTCGTGCGACGGACGCTTTGCTTGTTGCCTCCATACACGCGAAACACCAAATTCTTGAAAGGATTCGTGAAAAGGCGAACCCCTGGAAAATGTCGATTCGGCAGGGGATTTTCAACATGTCGACAGACTCGGAATTGTTTGTAACTCTCGAGACTGCCGAGGATGACGGCTTTATTCTGGATGGAAATCGCTTCTATCACGAAGGCGAAGGTCGCGAAACTTTAGTTCCGGTGTATGAATCGAAATTTGCAGTCCAGTACAACCATCGCTCAGCGACGTTCGACGGAATCGAAGTTGCCGATCGTTTCAAAATTCATGCAGGAACCAATAAACCTCGAATAGACGACCTTCAAAATCGCCAGTTCCAAATTCTGCCGAGATATTGGGTGGCAAAGACGCGACTCGAGGCGGAATTGAACGAAAGCCAGCGGTGGTTCGTGGGCTTTCGCAACGCGATTAGCTCGGTTGCCGACTCGCGGAGCTTAGTGGCCTCTGTAATTCCATATTCAGGAGTCGGGCATTCCCTTCCTCTCGTCAGCCTTGAACAACCTGCGACGATGCAGCTTTGCTTCCTGGCGATGCTAAACTCATTCGTTCTCGATTACGTTCTTCGTCAAAAAGCGAGTGGCGGCAATCTCAAATTCTATATTTTCCGGCAGTTGCCAGCTGTAGATCCAACGCGATTGAAAACCACCGGCGATTGGCTTTCGACGCCACTGCACTTATGGATCTCGAACAGGGCCCTTGAGTTGACTTTTGTCGCTGATGATGTCTCTGAGGTGGCAGCCGACCTTGGTTACGACGGCGAGCCGTTTGTTTGGCGTAGGCAACGCAGGGATATGATACGCTGCGAGTTGGACGCGGCATACTTCCATCTTTTTCTTGGCTCCGCCGAAGAATGGGGAGTCGATAACCCAACGCTTCGTGAAATGTTCCCGACCCCACGCCACGCGGTCGAGTACATCATGGAGACGTTTCCGATCGTCAGGCGGAAGGACATCGCTCGCAAGGAAGTCAAGAACGAAGCCGGCGAGGTCGTCACGCCGGGTACCTACATCACCAAAGACACCATCCTCGAAATCTACGACGAGATGGCCACCGCGATCGCCACCGGCGTTCCCTACCAAACCCGCCTCGACCCACCACCCGGCCCACCCACCGACGAAGCCGGCAACTTCATCCCCATGGCCCAGTGGGACCAAAACAAATGGCCCTCCCACATCCACCTACCACGCGAATCAGACGTTGTCCCGGTACCGGTGACGCCGGCCCGGACTGCTACTCCAGCACCGGTAACCCGTGTCCCCGGTATCGCCGCTTCCCTCGGCGGCAAGTTCCCCGCCAGCGATGCACAAAAGCTTGCCGTCGGCCTCGCCGCCGATCTCGCCGTCCGGTTCTCAGGGTCGCAGGAGAAGGTGATCCGACAATATCTCGGTTTGGCGACCAACCCCGAAGCCATCGGAAAACTACTTTCCGGCGAAGACAAAGCAGCAGAGCTTGCGACGGCAATCAGCGAACTTCCGGCCGCGTTTCGACAAATCAATGCCGGTGACGCGCCATGGCCCAAGGTCTTTAACACGCTGCAGAAGAATGACGCGATCGAGGCTACCGATACCGAACCGGCCATCGTGTCCGCTGGCCTGGAAAGCAAAGCGGTGATCGAGCATTTTGGAACGCTGCCCGGCGCTTACATGCAGTTAGTTGCATTGGCGATCAAGTCGCTTCATACGGAGGTGGCGGAAGCATTGGGCGACGATGACGTACGCTTCGTCAGTGAAGCTCAGACACCCTGGCTGACCGAGTCCACAGGATAAGACCGAACTCACGGAGGCTCCCATGAATCTGTTCGCAAAACTGAATGATCCGAAACATTGGCGTGAATTGCCAACTGTCTGGGTTCGCCGCTTGGTAATCCACGACGGCACTGGCAACGATCCGATTCAAAACGTGTCGCTGAAACCTGGCATGAACATCGTCTGGGGTCGTGAGACAAAGGAAACCGACACAAACGCGTTCCAACCCGGTCACGGACTGGGAAAGACCACCTTTTGTCGGCTGATTCGCTTTTGTCTCGGTGAAGAATCGTTCGGTCAGCCCCGAACGGTCGCGGGTGTGCAGAACGGTTTTCCAAACGGCTACGTCGATGCCATCGTGGAGGTCGGCTCGAAGACGTGGTGTGTGCGCCGCCATTTCGCGGGCGGGCACAGCAGCTTCGCTCGGCAAGCCAAATCGCTCTCATCTTTCGTTCGTCGGCCACCATCGCCGGACACCGATCCTTACGCATCGTTCCGCAATCACGTTGCAGCGGTAACGCTCGGCGATCTGGATGAAAAGCAATTTCTCGCCGGCGAAAAGTCGTTCCGGTGGAAACACCTGTTGGCCATGTGCTCCCGCGATCAAGAAGCACGATACGTCGATCCGCTTCAGTGGCGTAGCAAACGAAGCACGGCGGAACTGCCAGCGTTCGCACAACCGAAAGCCGACGCGATCCGCTGCGTGTTGGCGTTGCTGGGCATCTACACCGACAAAGACCGTGAACTGGATGATCGAGAACAGACGCTGAAGAAACGCATCAACAAACTTCAGCAGCGTAAAACAAAGGGCGAGACACACCTGGAGTATTGGGAAGACCACCACCGCGAAACGCTATCCAAGGCGGGCGTCGAGGAAGCCGAAGGCCGTTCGATGGATGCGACCAGCCTGTTTGCGTTGGAACCGAAGTACCGTGACGTCCACGACAAGCTAGTGGCCGAGATCGCCGCTCTGGATCAACAGATCACCGAACTGGAGATCCAAGTCGGTTACGCGGCGGCATCCTTGAAAGAGCGCCGGGAAGCCAGGCAAGTGAAAGAAGGTGCGGCCGAGACTATCCGCTCGCCAGCCGAAGAAGCGATCGAAGAACGCAATCGACTGGCCGCCGAGTGGACCAGCACCCTGCAAACTCTGAAAGAGTTGAAGTTCACACTTTGCGAATACGGCAACGAAAGCATCGGCAAGTGTGTTCACGCCCAGGATTACGCTCGCGAATTGGAAGAAGCACGGACCAGCCTGCCGGTGATCGACCCGGACGAACCGAATTCGCAAATCGACTTGGCCGAAAATCTAGAAGCCACCGCAACACGTCTGCAAGAATCCGAGGCTCGAGTTGCCGACGAGATGCGGAAGATCGTCGAGCAAAAGCAAACCGCCGAGCGCAAGCGTCGCCGCAAAGAACGTGAACAGGAAGACATCGAAAATGCGTGGAAGGAACTGGAGCGGATCGAATCGGCCCGGAAAGACACCTCGGTCGACAAGTCGCTCTCCAAAGTGACCAATCAACTGGCTGACGCAGAGTCCGACTTGGAACAGGCCAAGACGGAACGCAAGCAAGCCACCAAAATGCACCAAAAGCAGTTGAGCGACTTGGAAGCCGCCTTCGATGTCTTAGTCAAACGTTGCATCACCGATGAATACGAGGGCACGATTCGTCTGTCCGAAGACGACCTAACCTTCCAGATCCTTCACGGCGAAACCGGTTCAGGCGAAGGGTTCGAGATGCTGGCGATTTTGCTCGGCGATCTGGCACTCGCGATTCTGGGCGCGGCAAGGATGTCCACGCATCCGGGATTGCTGATCCACGACAGCCCCCGAGAAGCCGACCTCGGCCCACTGGCATACCAGCACTACCTCACCAACATCCAAGATGTTTTCGGCACACTCGCCTGCGACCAAGGCATACCAATCCAGTACATCGTCACCACCACAACCCCGCCACCAAAGCCACTGCGTCCCAAAGCTCACACCCCGCTCAAGCTAGGCGGCAAAGCCGGCATGCTCTTCGGCAAACCCCTCAAAACCGCCCGGCCCCGACTGGTTAACATCCCCAACTTCGTGGACGAAAAGGAAAGGGAGCCGAGTCAATGAACGACGCCGACCAACCCGTCGTGATGGTTTCCTCCAGCGTCTACCAGAACGAAAGTCTTCTGGATCAGATCTATGGCTCCCTGATTGGATTTGGCTATTCGGTGTGGATGTCACACAAAGGCACTATTCCGGTCAATCCAGGAAAATCCAATTTCGAGAACTGCATAGAAGCCGTCGAGAATTGCGATATTTTTCTCGGACTCGTCACGCCCTTCTATGGCAGTGGCAGGAATAGCGACGGATTCTCGATCACACATCTTGAGCAACGCCGAGCGGTTGAGCTTCGGAAGCCCCGATGGTTTGTTTCCGACTATCGAGTGAACTTCGCTCGACAATTGTTGCGGCAATATCGCTTTACGAAGCAAAATAAACCAAGACGCAGTTTCAAGTTTGCTAAGACCCCAGTGATGGATCACGAAGGTGTCTTGGATATGTACGAAGAGGCGGTGCTCCTGGATTCAGGGCTGCCTGTCGAACATCGCCCTGGGATATGGGTTCATGACTATCGTCGTCCCGAAGAAGCACTTTTCTACATCAGCGAACAGTTGCGAGATCTCAATCGGATCCAGTCGTTTTTGAATACCAAGGAGGCTGAAGATGGTGAATGATCGTTGGGCCGGCAGACTCGAACTGCCCAAGAAAGAATCAGCAGAGGTTGAATTCGAGCTCTCCGCGAAGGACGTGGATGCGATTGCTTCCACGGTGTGCGCACTCCTGAATTCAGATGGAGGACGAGTTTGGATTGGCGTTTCTGATGATGGACAGATTGATGGCATCGAAGACGGGGACGTCGTTGCGCAGAACCTTCGGATCGCTTTGCAAGAGAAAGTGACTCCGAAGTCGCTTTGGTCGGTTCATACCGAGTCAATTGACAATAAAGAAGTTGTCATTGTTGAGGCACCTCCGGGAGAAGAACGCCCTTATGTCTGTTCCGGTGCTATCTACCGGCGAGACGGTTCGAGGACGATCGCTGCGGATGCATCTTTCATCCATCGCATGATCGAAACACGCTACCGAACTAGGTCGCGCTGGGAGCGAGAGCCAAGCCCTGGGATCGAGATCAAAGATCTCGATGCTAAGGAGCTTAAGCTGACAAAGTCAGAAATTCGTGAAGTCGGACGTTATCAAATTGAAGTCGATTCAGATAACGAATCTTTCTTGAGCTCTCTCGGGCTCATGCAAAGTGGAGTGCTCACGAATGCGTCAGCGATTTTATTTGCGAACGAAGTTGGTCACTATTTGCCTCAGTCGCGCATTCGCGCGACGGTATTCGAGAGCGGCAAAACCGGTCGAATACTCGATGATCGACAATTGGACGGACATGCGTTTGACTTACTTGAGTCTGCGATGCAATTCTTGGAAGACCACGTGAAGGTGATCAGCGAAGTGACATCTTCGAGCCTGGAGCGAAAGAAAGCTTCCGAGTATCCGATGGTTGCTCTGCGTGAAGGAATCATGAATGCAATCGCGCACCGGGACTATGCGGGTTTTGATAGCGGGATGGCAATCAGTGTCTATCCTGAACGAATTGAAATTTGGAATTCGGGACGGCTTCCAGAGGGATGGACACCGAGTCGACTAAGTCGGCCTCACCCATCCATGCCTCGGAACCCTGATCTCTGCCAGGTTCTGTTCCTTAGAGGGCTGGTTGAACGTATCGGATCAGGAACCTTGAGGATCTTGGAAGTTTGTCGTTCCAGCAAGCTGCCAAAACCACAATGGAACTCTGACATCACCGGAGTGACATTGACTCTTTTCAACGGCAAGCCTCTCAGCACCCTGACACTCAACCAGAGACAACTCGAATTACTTGGCTCTTTGGAAACGGGTCAGGAACTGAAGCCAAGAGACTACTACTCCCAAAGAGGGGGTGAAGCAAGTCAGAGGCATCTTCAACGAGACCTATCTGAGCTGATGGCAGGTGGTTGGTTGGAAAAGAAGGGCAAAGGTCCATCTACCACCTACATCAGAACTAATGCACCAAAGCCCTGATCCAGACAAATTCGGACTTATCCAGACATCTCTGGCTGATCTGTTGAAGCTTTCCTAGAGCCATTCAAATGTGAAAAAGCAATTTGCTTTTT
>TARA_R110002074_G_scaffold265101_4_pt1 | contig 31324 bp, 23 predicted proteins | sample TARA_R110002074 | Tara Oceans TARA_R110002074 (sample SAMEA4397215) | marine metagenome | biome: Polar Biome; feature: [MIX] marine epipelagic wind mixed layer (ENVO:01000061); material: water (ENVO:00002006), including particulate matter (ENVO:01000060) such as... | depth 10-100 m | reverse complement strand
GTTCAATAAAGAAATAAATAGGTTCATCATCATGATACTTAATTTATTTGTTAGAACTTTAGCTCTAAATGTGACGTTGTATTTCGCCACTCGTTTTGCCACAGGCTATGGCGCAGCATACATTGCAGCTTATACTATGGCTATAAATTTATGGTTCTTTGCCGCTTTTTTTATTGATGGTTACGCCAGTGCTGGAAACATTTTATCAGGAAAATTACTGGGTGGGAAAGAATACAATTCACTTATTAAACTTAGTAATAAACTCATAAAGTACGGCGTAGTTATAGGCATTATTCTAGCCACTATTGGCGGTATGCTTTATTACCCTTTAGGTCGTCTTTTTTCAAACGACCCCGAAGTTTTAGCTCTTTTTTACGATGCCTTTTGGATCATGCTGGTCATGCAACCTTTTTGTGCTTTAGCTTTTATTTTTGATGGCATTTTTAAAGGTTTAGGTAAAATGATGTTTCTAAGAAACGTATTATTATTTTCAACAGGTATCGTTTTTATCCCAGTCCTTTTTTGGTTAGATAGCTTAAATTATAAGTTGTACGGCATTTTCATTGCGCTTATGTTTTGGATTATAGCAAGAGGCATCCCTTTAATTATAAAATTTAGGCAACTATTTTTGCCACTAGCGCAAAACAATTAACTTTGTAACATTAAGCAGAAATAACCAACATGGCCCTTTTATTTGCTTTACTTCAACAACCAGACATTGAAGAAAAAATCAATACTGCCCCCGATAAAGGCTACGAAATAGGCATTTTTATTGGATCTATGCTGCCATTTGTTGTTCTTGTTTTAATAGCATATTTAATTTACAGATACAACAAAAACCGAATTAATAAAGAATAATATGGATATCATGTCCTTTTTAAGCGGAAACGGTTTGTTTCTCTTACTAGCCTTAGTTTTAATAATCGTTTACGTGGTAAACAGAAGAAAAAGAAAATAATGAGTGGTATTCGCATAACAAAACAGTTCTCTTTTGAAACCGGACATGCCCTTTATGGGTACGATGGCAAATGTAAAAACGTACACGGTCATAGCTATAAACTATCGGTTACCGTTTTTGGTAAGCCCATTTCAGATAACACCAACGTTAAATACGGTATGGTTATCGATTTTAGCGATTTAAAAAAAATCGTGAAAGAAGAAATTGTAAACGTATTCGATCACGCCACCGTTTTCAATAAAAACACCCCACATGTAGAGTTGGCAAAAGAACTTGAAAACAGAGGCCATAATGTTTTATTGGTAGATTATCAACCCACCAGTGAAATGATGGTTATCGATTTTTCTAAAAAAATTAAAAAACGCTTACCGTCTCACATATCGTTACATTCATTAAAATTGCAAGAAACCGAGAGCTCTTTTGCAGAGTGGTTTGCTTACGATAATATTTAGGGCGCCTGCCTGCCGGTAAGCAGGTCTTTCTTGTGCTTAAGGTGTTTATTCATAACTATCTATTTTAAATTAAAGTATTCATGAATCTCCGATTTCAGCATCTCATCAAGCATTTCTGTTTATTCAAAAATCAGTTTCAAAACAAACTTGTAGTCAAGCACAAAAAAGGATGCCGCATCCCTAACCAAAACCGTAAATAACAATTCAACTTTTTAATTCATTATTAACTATTCGTGTAATCAGATTCTGTTCACTTTAAGCCATATTACACAAACCTATATAACTATTTGAATGATTCAGTAGTGTTTGATTTTAAATGTAAGTCCATTTGCGGGAAAGGTATAGCGATGTTGTTTTCCTTAAATTTTTGATTGATATTTCTGCGGATATCGCTTTTTACTTTATTTATTCTGAATATATTCTTGCTGAAAAATAAAACCTGAAAATCTAATGATGAATTTCCAAAATCGACTAATCGGGCTTCAGTCAATTCCCTGTCAGATACATCTGCTTGCTCAAATGCACTTTCTTCTAAAATTTTTATAACTAAATCAACATCGCTGCCGTATGCAACACCAACCTGAATTCTAAAACGCGTTTTTTTCGTCTGGTGACTCCAATTTATCACCTTGCTGGTTGTAATTAATGAATTAGGAATTATAATGGAGATATCATCGGTATTTAAGCCTTTGGAGGTTCGTAACCCGATACTTTGAATTTTTACAACATCATCATCAATTTCTAAAACATCATCAATTTTTATAGATTTTTCCGAAAGTAAAATGATACCAGATAAAACATCGTTAAAAGTTTGTTGCAGCCCTAAGCCTATGCCAACAAGTAAAGCTGCAGACCCTGCTATTAGTACCGTTAATTTTACACCAATAGTTTCTAAAATTAAACCAATTGCAATAACCCATATTACATATTTAATGATGTGATATAGCGCATAAATATTACCTCTGTCAAGTTTCCTAAGCTCACTTCTACGAAAAAGTGATTTCTTAATTACCCATAATATTAATTTGGTTAACAGAAAAATTGATACAATTGCTATTAAAGTATAAACACGTATTGTATTCTTACCTAAAGTAATTAACTCAAAATCTAAAAATTCCATTACTATTTCCATATGATTTTTCTACTACACTACTTTTTTGTAATTGGTTTGATGTTACAATTGTTTCAGAGCCATTTACGTTTTCTGAAATACAAGATCATTCCGATAGCAATAATTATCATTACTCCCAACATAATAAAATAACTATACTGATATTTCAGTTCGGGCACCACATCAAAATTGGTTCCGTATATGCCCGCTATAAACGTGAGGGGAATAAAGATAACGGAAAAAATAGTTAGGAACTTCATAACATCATTCAACTTACTACTAATTGTTGTGTGATAAATATTTAACTGGTCAGATAGAATTTCACGATAGGTTTCTGTTGAATCTATGGCTTGATTAATATTATCGAACAGTTCTTTCAAATGAATATGGGTACCTTCATTAATCAATTCGGATTCTATTTTAGATAAAGCTAAAATCATTTCCTTGGCAGGAGTAATATTCTTTCTCAGAAAATTCATTTCCCTTTTGTACGTGTAAATTTCATCAATCACACTTTTTCTTGGTTCTTGTAACAATGTTTCTTCAAGGGTTTCAATTTTTTCTCCTAGAACACCAACGATATAAATGTAATTGTCAACAACAATGTCTAATAAAGCAAAAGCCAAATAATCCGTTCCACGATTTCTAATTCTTTTTTTCTGATTTCTAATACGTTCTCTTACAGGTTCAAAAACATCGCCTCTTTTTTCCTGAAACGATAATAGTACAGATTTAGTTATAATAATGCTCAAATTTTCAACAGCGACATGTTCAGTTTGCTCATCTTGTTGCAACATTTTAATAGAAAGTAAAATACAATTGCTGAACTCTTGAACTTTAGGGCGTGTATGTAAATCCATAACATCGGCAAGTACAAGCTTATCAAAATTAAACCCTTCAGCTATATCTTCTATAACTTGCGCGTCATGAAGCCCATCAATGTTAAACCAGGTAACTGTTGGTTGTTTTTGGCGTTTTAATACCGTTTCAACTTTATCGATAATTTTTTCTTGAAGTTTTTCGGCATCATAATCAACCATTCGCAAAAAAACCTTATCCATTTTTTGTACACCTCTAAAAGACATATCATCAGGTGAAAGACCAATGTCTTCTTTTCTTTTTTTTACAAATCTTGCCATATTTATTGGTGCATCAAAAATATTTTTTGTTTTAAAATTCATTTTCTTTAACTTAAAAGTGATGCTTCAAGTTAGTATTAAATTATGAAACATTAATAATTTCAAGTAATAAATCATGGCTTAACCCAACAGATTCTTAAATCTAATTCATCTTTTGATTTTTAGTGCTTCTTCTGTTTTAGCCACTATTCTTCAATTGATATATGAATAATGGCATCACCTTTATTAACTATGGGTGCGTGATTTATACAAAAAACATAGCCCTTGTTAGGTGCCTTTATGTCTCTTTCAAAAAACCCGAAGGGATCCGATATACTACCAATTTTATCGCCTTTATTGTATAATTTCCCTAGTATAGCACTAGTACGGAACATGCCAGAATATCTTGCTCTTATCCATTTGGATTTTTCAATAATTATAGGAGATATGTTTGATTTAGTAATTTTTTTAATCTCTTTTGAGAAATCTCTAACTCCCAAATAATGCATAACATTTAATGCACCATTAATACCACTTCGCGTTATAGATTTATTAAAATCCAAAGATTTTCCACCCTCAAAGAGTAAAACTTTTTTGCCTAATTTGATGGCAGATTCTCTATAGGATTTCTCTCTTTGTTTTGATTGTAAAATAAATGGAGCGCCAAACGTTTTTGCTAATTCTAAACTTTCGGTATCGCCCTCATTAATTCGTATTTGAGCTGCATTAAAACGATTTCCTCCACCAGTATGGAAATCTAAACAATAATCGGCAAGCGGTACAATTTCCTTCATTAAATGGTAAGCAAAAATACTTGCTAAAGAACCTCTTTTAGACCCTGGAAATACACGGTTTAAATCTCTGCCATCAGGAAATTCTCGGCGTAGACTAAGAAAACCAAAAACATTTACCACAGGGATACAAATAATCATCCCTTTTTCGGGTTTGTTATAGCCATTAGCTATTAATTTCCTTACTATTTCTACGCCATTAATTTCATCGCCATGAATACCTCCAGTAATTAAAATTGTCGGCCCAGGTTCCTTAGCGCGTTCAATTATAATAGGAACTTCAATTTTCGTGCGCGTATGTAGTTTTGCAATATCTAAGTTAATTTGCAATCCTTTTCCACGAGAAATTGATTTCCCTAAAACTTCAATATTAGTGCTCTGCATTTCTTTCTAAATATTTTATAATTTGTGTGGCAATGTCCTTACCTGTGGCAGTTTCAATACCTTCCAACCCAGGGGAAGAGTTAACTTCTAAAATTAAAGGCCCTCTTGCCGATTGTAACATATCAACACCAGCAATGCCTAATCCCATAACTTTGGCTGCTTTTAAGGCTGCGTTTTCTTCCTCATCCGTTAATTGAATAATATCTGCTGATCCGCCCCTATGTAAGTTAGATCTAAACTCACCTTCCTTACCTTGACGCTTCATTGCTCCAACAACTACACCATCTACAATAAAAGCACGCAAATCTGCACCTTTAGCCTCTTTTATAAATTCCTGAACAATAACACGTGCCTGTAAACCATTGAATGCTTCTAAAATAGATTCCGCAGAATTTTTATTGTCTGCTAGTACGACGCCGAGACCTTGGGTTCCTTCCAATAGTTTTATAACCAATGGCGCGCCGCCTACATGGTCTATAACCGCGCCCACATTTTTAGAATAATTACTAAACACGGTTTTAGGTAAGCCTAAGCCAGCTCTTGATAAAATTTGGAGACTTCTTAGTTTATCTCTCGACCGAACTAAAGCCTGTGACTCAGTGGCTGTGAAAATTTTCATCATTTCAAACTGACGAACAACTGCCGTTCCAAAAAATGTAACTGAAGCACCAATACGTGGTATTACGCCGTCAACGTCTAATATTTCAGCACCTTTATAAATAACACTAGGTTTCTTTTTTTCAATAACAAGATCACATTTAGTATGATCTATAACGATCATGTCATGACCTTTTTTTTTGCCTGCCTCTAAAATTCTTTTTGTTGAATACAGGTTAGGATTTGCGGATAAGATTGCGAATTTCATTTAATTAATTTTTAGATTTAAATTATAGCTAAGTTTATAGGAAATAAATGATGTTCGCTAACGAAGCATGACAATACGAACGGAATTTTATAATATACCACAATATAATTATATTTAATGTAATTAAAGAGAATTAAAAACAGTACTTAAATATTCAAAATTATATTTAGTAAGTGTCTGGGAATTTAATCATTAGTAATTAAAACAGCTTCAAAAGCTTCGGCATATTTTAAGTTATGTAGCCAATACTTCGATGAAATAATATCGAAAGACGTAGTGCTTTCTGAATCCTTTTCTTTTTTATATTGCCATAAAATATCTTGGGCTTCTTCAAAATCACCATCTTCAATTTGTTCATCAAAAAGACGATTGATTAAAGTATTTTTCTCCATTCCTTGAACCAACAAACGAATGAGATTAGCCTCAGTATCCTCATCAAAAAAATCATAACCTGATTTTTCCATGGCAGTTATTTTAACTTTGAATTGAATAGCTTCTGGATGTGGAAATTTCCCATTGAATGCTTCGTATAATAATTGGGTAGCATTGAAGAATTCTTCATGCATAGAGAGGTCAGCATACTCCTCCCAAATTTTTTCCTCTTGCATGTCATGCGAAATAGTATCTATTTTTCCTTTTTTTAACCGTTCTCCAAAAATATATTGCAAAACAATTGTCGCTGCTTCGTCGGGTTCGTTATCGGAAAGGTAAAGTAAGCACATGTCTTTTAATTCTTCTAAAGAAAGATCAGAAGTGTCGCCATATTCCATAATATTAAGTAACTCCTCATAGTTATCTTTGTTCCAAGCGTTTGGCAATTCTTCTATAAGTTTGAATGATTCGGGATCAATCTTAAAATGTAATTTCATATACAATTTTATGGTTTCTGTAAAGATAGATTATGTTAGCTTACGGAATAAAAAAACTTTTAAATCTTAAAAGTAATCACAGGGCGTTTCGCATGGTTTACCAAATCCTCACTAATACTTCCATTAAAAAAATGGGAAATACCTTGTCTGCCATGGGTACTCATCCCAATTAAATCAGCAGTAATAGCTTGAGAAAAATTCATAATACCTTTTTCAATACTAGTGTCATTATAAATATTTAGGGTGTATTTTTTAAAGTCGAAACCATTAGCGAACTTTTCCATTCGGCTATTTGCTTTTCCAGAGGTTACAAATTTAGTGGGCGTATTAACCATTAATAAGTGCATTTTAGCACCTAAAGCTTCAGCAAATTTTATAGCGTTTTTATAGGGCTCCTTACTTTCATCTTTAAAATCAGAAGCAAATACAAAGTCTTTTACTTTAAACTTTTTATGTTCGTTTTTAATTACTAAAACTGGTATTTCAGAAGTTCTAACCACTTTTTCGGTATTAGAGCCAATGAGTATTTCCTTAAAACCTGTGGCGCCATTGGAACCCATGATAACTAAATCGATATTTTGCTTTTTGCACACATGAAACACGCCTTTAAATATGTCATGAAACTCAACATGTTCATGTAAAACTAAATCTTTCAAATAAGGCTTATCTTTTAGTTCTTCAAATTGTTTGTGGGCTAGCTTCATAAAGTACACAGCCTCGGGTAAATTATTATATGTACTTAAAGCATCAACTTTGTGAAGCGGAATTTCTAAAACATGAAGTAAATGAATTTCACTATGGTATTTTTTTGCTAATTGGGCAGCTACCATTAAAGCATTTTCGGCTTGTGCAGAAAAATCAGTTGGGACTAGAATTTTTTTCATAATTGGTTTAGTTGAAGGTGTATCTAAATTTATGAAATATTACTTTATAAATCAATAAAATATCATATATTTGCACCGTTGAAAGGCGAATTAAGAAAATGAGGGGACGGAAAGTCCCCTCTTTTTATACTAAAAAATGTTTAAAAATAGGGTTACAGAATTACTAGAAACTGCATTAGCTGAACGCTCGGATTTATTTCTAATAGATTTTTCAATTCAAGGGGATAATCAAATAAAGGTAATTATCGATGGCGATAACGGCGTTTTGGTTGAAGACTGTATGTTTATAAGTAGAGCCATTGAGCATAATTTAGATAGAGAAGAACAAGATTTTTCTTTGGAAGTGATGTCTTGTGGTGCAACTGAACCATTAGTAAATAAAAGACAGTACAAAAAGAATATAAAACGGACGCTAAAAGTAAGAACATCTTCGGAAGAGCTAGAAGGAACAATTACTGAAGCAAACGAAGATAGTATTACATTAGAGTGGAAGGTTAGGGAACCTAAACCTGTTGGTAAAGGTAAAGTAACTGTAAAAAAGCAGGCAAATATTGCTTACAATAATATTGTAGAAGCAAAAGTTATGATTAAATTTTAATTCAATAAGAGATATGGAAAATGTCGCGTTAATTGAATCTTTTTCAGAATTCAAAGACGATAAGCTAATTGACAGAGTAACGTTAATGGCTATTTTAGAAGATGTATTTAGAAGTGCCTTAAAAAAGAAATATGGCGATGACGATAATTTTGATATTATTGTTAATCCAGATAAAGGCGATTTAGAAATATGGAGAAATAGAGTTGTGGTTGCTGATGGCGAGGTTGAAGAACCAAACCAGGAAATATCCTTAACTGAAGCTCGTAAAATTGAACCGGATTTTGAAGTAGGTGAAGATGTATCTGAAGAAGTAAAGCTTGTTAATTTAGGAAGACGTGCTATTTTAGCGTTGCGTCAAAACTTAATTTCTAAAATCCATGAGCATGATAATACCATAATCTACAAGCAATTTAAAGATTTGGTAGGCGAAATTTATACCGCTGAAGTACACCATATTCGTCACAGAGCTGTTATTTTATTAGATGATGATGGAAACGAAATAGTGTTGCCAAAAGACCGACAAATTCCATCTGATTTCTTTAGAAAAGGCGATAATGTAAGAGGTGTAATTGATAGCGTAGAGCTTAAAGGCGCTAAACCCACTATTATTATGTCTAGAAGTTCCCCTGCTTTTTTAGAAAAATTATTTGAACAAGAAATTCCAGAAGTTTTTGATGGTTTAATTACTGTGAAAAATGTGGTTAGAATACCAGGCGAAAAAGCAAAAGTAGCTGTTGATTCTTATGATGATAGAATTGATCCAGTTGGAGCATGTGTAGGTATGAAAGGGTCAAGAATTCACGGTATTGTTCGTGAGTTGGGTAACGAAAATATTGACGTCATTAATTACACAAATAACTTACAACTTTATATTACTCGTGCTTTAAGTCCAGCACGGGTAACATCAATAAAAATTGATGAAGAAACAAAACGCGCTGAGGTTGTTTTAAAACCAGAAGAAGTAAGTAAAGCTATAGGTAGAGGCGGACACAACATTCGTTTAGCTGGTCAATTAACGGGTTATGAAATAGATGTATTTAGGGAAGGTGCGGAAGAAGATGTAGAATTAAGGGAATTCTCTGATGAAATTGAAAAATGGATTATTGATGAGTTTGCTAAAGCTGGTTTAGATACTGCTAAAAGTATTTTAGAACAAGAAGTTGAGGATTTAGTTAAAAGAACAGACTTAGAGGAAGAAACCATTATAGATGTGATTAGGATTCTAAAAGAAGAATTCGAAGAGTAGTAAATAATAAATGCAGATTTGCATTATTTTATGCCTTAATTGGTATAATACATATTTTTGAGTATTTTAAAGGCGATTTATGGCTGAAACAATTAGATTAAATAAAGTATTACGTGAGCTTAACATCTCTCTAGATCGTGCTGTAGAATTTTTAGATTCTAAAGGCGTTGATATAGAGAAGCGTCCCACTACAAAAATTTCTGAAGAAACATATAAAGTGCTTTCTGATGAATTTCAGACAGATGCTAACAAAAAAGTAGCGTCTCTAGAAGTTGGCGAAGCAAAACAAAAAGAAAAAGATTTGTTGCGTGAACAACGCGAACGTGAACTTGAAGAAAGGCAAAAAATAGTGGCTAGTAAAGAAGAAGTTGTAAAAGCCACTAAAACACTTTCTGGGCCAAAACAGGTTGGTAAAATTGATTTGAATCCAAAAAAAACGGATTCCAAACCTGTTGAAGTTGCAAAACCTGAAGTTAAGGAAAAAGCAAAAGAAGCCGCACCAGAAAAGCCTAAAGAAGTTGCTGCAAAAGCAGAAAAGCCTGCTGCCAAACCTAAGCAAGTTGAAGATACCAAGAAAACTGAAGCAAAGTCTGGTGTAAAAACAGAGGAAATTGTTGATGCCAAACCTCGTATTGTAGATGGTGAAGTTGTTGTTCCTGATGAAAAGGTTACAACACAATATAAAAAACTTTCAGGACCAAAAATTGCTGGGGATAAAATAGATTTATCAAAATTCAATAAGCCTAAAAAGAAAAAAGAAGAGAAAAAGTCCGCAGCCAAAGCCGGTGATGCTAACAAGAAAAAGCGTCGTCGTATAAGTAAAGCTGGTGCCCCTCAATCAGGTACTAACAGACCAGGGGGTAATAGATCTGGGGGTAATGACCGCTTTAAAGGAAAACCAGGACAAGGGCGTCGTAATATCGTAAAAGAAGAGCCTAGTGAGGAAGATGTAAAAAAACAAGTGCGTGAAACACTTGAAAAACTTCAAGGTAAATCCAGTAAAGGTAAAGGCGCAAAATATAGAAGAGATAAAAGAGATCATCACAGGGAACAATCTGAGATTGATGAACAAATAGAAGCAGCAGAAAGCAAAATACTAAAAGTTACAGAGTTTGTAACAGCAAGTGAAGTTGCTACCATGATGGATGTTGGAGTAACTGAAATTATTTCGGCATGTATGTCGCTAGGAATGATGGTTACCATGAATCAGCGTTTAGATGCTGAAACATTGTCAATTGTTGCTGAAGAATTTGGATATCAAGTAGAATTTATAACTGCTGATATAGAGGAGTCTATTGAAGAAGTTGAAGATAAGCCAGAAGATTTAAAACCACGTGCGCCAATTGTTACCGTAATGGGCCACGTAGATCATGGTAAAACATCCCTGTTGGATTACATTCGTCAGGAAAATGTTATTGCAGGTGAATCGGGTGGTATTACACAGCACATAGGAGCTTACGGTGTTGAGTTGGATAACGGACAAAAAATAGCATTTTTAGATACCCCGGGTCACGAGGCTTTTACAGCCATGCGTGCTCGTGGTGCTCAAGTAACCGATATAGCCATTATTGTGGCAGCAGCAGATGATGATATTATGCCGCAAACCAAAGAAGCCATCTCACATGCTCAAGCAGCAGGAGTACCCATTGTATTTGCTATTAATAAAATAGATAAACCAGATGCTAATCCTGAAAAAATAAAAGAAGGTTTAGCTCAAATGAACTTATTAGTTGAAGATTGGGGAGGGAAAATCCAATCGCATGATATTTCAGCAAAAGTGGGTACTGGTATTAAGGAATTATTGGAAAAGGTATTGCTTGAAGCGGAATTGTTAGAACTAAAAGCTAACCCGAATAAACCCGCAACGGGTACAGTAGTAGAAGCTTTTTTAGATAAAGGACGTGGCTATGTATCAACTATTTTGGTGCAAGCAGGTACTTTAAAAGTTGGAGACTACGTTTTAGCGGGTCAGCATAGTGGTAAAGTAAAAGCGATGCACGATGAACGTGGAAACGATGTTCAATTGGCAGGACCTTCTATTCCGGTTTCTATACTTGGCTTAGATGGTGCGCCACAAGCTGGAGATAAATTTAACGTATTTGAAGATGAACGGGATGCGAAACAAATAGCTTCCAAACGCGCACAATTGCAACGTGAGCAATCCGTTAGAACACACCGTCATATTACACTTGATGAAATAGGTCGTCGTATTGCACTTGGAGATTTCCAAGAATTGAATATTATTCTTAAAGGTGATGTTGATGGTTCGGTAGAAGCATTAACAGATTCATTCCAAAAATTATCAACTGAAGAAATTCAGGTTAATATCTTACATAAAGGTGTTGGAGCCATTACTGAAAGTGATGTATTATTAGCTTCGGCTTCTGATGCTATTATTGTTGGGTTTAATGTGCGGCCTGTTGGAAATGCAAGAATGATTGCTGATAAAGAGGAAATTGATATCAGAACATACTCAATTATTTATGATGCCATAAATGATCTTAAGGATGCGATGGAAGGTATGTTATCCCCAGAACTTAAAGAAGAAATTTTAGGTACAGCCGAAATTAGAGAGATATTTAAAGTAACCAAAATAGGAAGTATAGCAGGTTGTATGGTAACCAATGGTAAAATAACCAGAAACTCAGGAATCAGATTAATTAGGGATGGCGTTGTTGTTTTCACTGGGGAGTTAGCTTCGTTAAAACGATTTAAAGATGATGTTAAGGAAGTAACAAAAGGTTACGATTGTGGTATTCAAATTAAAAACTATAACGATATTAAGGAAGGTGATATTATTGAGGCCTTCCACGAAGTTGAGGTTAAAAAGAAATTAAAATAATAATAAGCATAAAAAAAGCGACCAATTTGGTCGCTTTTTTTGTTTTGCATGCAATACTAAAATTAGTTTTTAGGCTTTTTTAGGCTTAAAAATAAAAGCACTAGGGAATTTTCTTTTAATTCGTTTTAATGCTCTATCTGCCTCTAGGCGTGTTCTGAAATTGCCTGCCCAGGTTTTAAAATTTGGCGGCTCATATACTACTTTTAATCCCCAATCTGCAAAAGACTGGTTAAACTCTTTTTCAGCAGCGTAAGCACCAGTACGATCTCCATTATAAATTTGAATTTTATATCTATCAGAATCTTCCTCATTTTTATTCATCTCTTTTTTAAGATTCAATAATTCCGTAATTTTTTTATCCTGATTTACGGTAACGGTGCCTTCTTGCGAGAAACTTAAAGTTGTAGATATAAAAAAACTCAAAACAACTAAAGTGCTTATTTTCAAACTCAATATTTTCATTTTTTAATTATTTATACAAATGTATAGGTTATAAACTTAATTGTGGCCCTTTTTATTATTTAGAATCGCTCTAAATTATCAATTAAGGTTTCTTTACCATTTCGCAAATCGACTTTAAGTATTACTTTTGCGAGAGATTTTTTTAAGTGTATTCTTTTTTCAATTGTTACATGAAAAAATCATACCAAAGTTTAGAAGTTAATTTAACCAACAATATGGAATGAGCAATAACAGTATATTAATGCTTACAAATAATATAAATTGCGAATTACATCTGACCACTAAAAAAAATAGATACCAACAGATGAAACAGGTGATTCACCGTATATTAAGCAATAGCATTCTTCGTGTGAGCTTAATCATTTTATTAGCGTTTACTACGTCTCTTTCTGCTCAAGATGGAGATCCAGAAAAAGGAAAATCATTATTCAATGCCAATTGTGCTGCTTGTCATAAATTAGATAAGAAAATGACCGGGCCAGCTTTACGTAATGTAGAGACTCGATTAGCAGAAGAAGAAGGGTTAGATAGAGAATGGCTTTATGCTTGGATAAAAAACAGTGCAGGCATGATTAAATCCGGTGATGCCTACGCCAATAAAATTTACAATGAATATAGTGGTGCAGCAATGACTGCTTACCCACAATTATCAAATGAAGATATTGATAATATTTTAGCTTATACTGCTGAAGAAAAAGCGGCTCCTGCAGTTGGGGTTAATGCTCCTATTGTAAATGATAATTCTTCAGGATCTTCTAGTGGAATTTCAAATGAAATCATTTTAGGTGCGTTGGCTATTCTATTTGCACTTTTAGCAATAGGGTTATACTTAGTAAACAAAACATTACGTCGTTTTGCTTCAGCTCAAGATAATTTTGAGTTACCCGAAGCATCCAAAAGAAGGCCACTTTGGAAAGCTTTCGTGCAAAATCAATTTTTAATGATTGTGGTTGCGATATTCTTTTTATTATCAAGTGCTTATTTCGCATATGCTTATTTCATGCAAATTGGTATAGATCAAGGTTACGAGCCAGTACAGCCTATTCATTATTCACACAGAATACATGCTGGCGATAATGGTATTGATTGTAAATACTGTCACGCTTCAGCCAGGGTAAGTAAACATTCAGGTATTCCATCTTTAAATGTATGTATGAATTGTCATAAATCAATTTACGAAGTGGCGCCAGAAACGGCAACTGAAGAATACTCAAAAGAGTTTTATGATGGTGAAATCAAAAAATTATACGCAGCAGTTGGTTGGAGTGATGAAGAACAAAATTATACAGGTGAAACACAACCAGTAAAATGGGTTCGGATTCATAATTTACCAGACTTTGTTTACTTCAATCACTCACAACACGTTGCTGTTGCAGGTGTTGAATGTCAAACCTGTCATGGCCCCGTTGAAGAAATGGAAATCATGTACCAAGATGCGCCATTAACCATGGGCTGGTGTATCAATTGCCACAGAGAAACTAATGTGAATGTAAAAGACAATGCTTATTATGATAAAATTCATGAAGAATTATCCAAAAAGTATGGTGTTGAGGAATTAACGGTTGCTCAAATGGGCGGACTGGAATGTGGTAAATGTCACTATTAGATTAAAAAGTTTAATTATATGTTTCGATATATAATTAGAATAAATATAAATATTAAATAGATTAATTTTTTAGAATTACGATTGACGAATTACGATTGACAAAATTTGAAAATCTGTAAATTGAAATCGTAACTCAAAAATCAAAAATCGTAAATAAACAATATGTCATCAAACAAAAAATACTGGAAAAGTGTTGAAGAGCTAAACGAGAATAGCTCTATTGTTGAGACGCTAAAACAAAACGAGTTTGTAGCAGAAATTCCTACGGATGAATTTTTAGGTGATAAAGAAACATTGGAAGGAACATCTACAACACGACGCGATTTCTTAAAATATGTAGGGTTCAGTACTGCCGCTGCGTCATTAGCTGCTTGCGAAGGCCCTGTAATTAAGTCTATTCCTTATGTTGTGCAACCACAAGAAATCATTCCAGGAGTTGCTAACTACTATGCTACAACCATTGCTGATGGTTTTGATTTTGCAAGTGTTTTGGTAAAAACGCGAGAAGGTCGCCCCATCAAAATTGAAAATAATGCTTTGGCCGTTGCCAATGGTAGCGCTAATGCTAGAGTAAATGCTTCAATTTTAGGTTTGTATGACAGTTTAAGGGTTCAAGGCCCAAAAAAAGAAGGAGAAGCTATCACATGGGAAACTTTTAATGCTGAAACTACTGAGAAATTAACAAAGATAGCTGCTGCTAATAAAGATATTGTATTGTTAACACAAACGTTTGCAAGCCCATCTACGAGTAAGTTAATTTCAGAGTTTAAAGAAAAATACGGCAATGTTAATCATGTAGTTTACGATGCTGTTTCAGAATCGGCTGCTTTAGATGCTTATCAAGCTAAATATGGAGAGCGTGCCTTAGCAAATTACGATTTCTCTAAAGCCATGACCATTGTATCAGTTGGAGCTGATTTTTTAAGTGATTGGCAAGGTGGAGGCTTTGATTCAGGATATTCTAAAAGCAGAATTCCTCAAAACGGTAAAATGTCACGTCATATTCAGTTTGAATCTAATATGTCGCTAACTGGCGCGAATGCTGATAAACGTGTGCCTTTAACACCTACCCAACAAAAATTAGCGTTAGCTAAATTATATAGTTATGTGGTTGGTGGTTCTGTTTCAGGAACATTACCAGAACATATAGAAACTGCTGTAAAAAATGCCGCTTCTCAACTTAAAAAAGCGGGGAGTAATGGGGTAGTTGTTACAGGGATACAAGATATAAATGCACAAACAGTTGCTTTAGAAATAAATGAAGCATTATCAAGTAAGGCATTTGACCCAAACACTCCTATAAAAACAAGGCAAGGTAGCGATAAAGCCGTGGCTAAATTAGTTGCAGATATGAAAGCGGGTAATGTTGGTGCTATTATAATGAGTGGTGTAAATCCGGCCTATACATTAGCAAATGCTGCCGATTTTGTGGAAGGATTGAAAAAAGTAGAACTATCAGTTGCGTTTTCTATGAAAGTAGATGAAACGTCATCAGAAGTTCAGTATATTGCTGCTGCACCTCACTATTTAGAATCTTGGGGCGATGTAGAATTAAAGAAAGGGCATTATGCGCTAACACAGCCTACTATTCGTCCTTTATTTGATACCAAACAATTTCAAGAGGTTTTATTAAAATGGACAGGAAATGATGTTTCTTACCATGATTATATAAAAGAATGTTGGGGGACCACTATTTTAGGTGAGAGTTCATTCAATAAAGCATTACACGACGGTGTTTATGTAGGGACTATTGAAACTGAAGTTGAGGAAACTACAGAAGCGGTTGAAGAAACGCCTGAAGCACCTTCAGGAAATGCAGCGAGAGCTTTAGCGTCTTCTGCAAGATCAAACGGCGATTTAGAATTAACATTATATACCAAAGTGGGTATGGGAGATGGGCAACAAGCCAGTAACCCATGGTTGCAAGAATTTCCAGACCCTTTAACTAGAGCCTCTTGGGATAATTACTTAACTATTTCAAAAGCGGATGCTGATGCAAAAGGTTTAACAAATACTCACGTTGCAAACGGCGCTTTAAATGGAAGTTATGCCAACGTAACGGTTAATGGAACATCATTAAAAGTTCCAGTAATGATTCAACCAGGACAGGCAAAAGGAACTGTTGGTTTAGCATTAGGTTATGGAAGAACGGCTGGCCTTAAAAGCGACATGCAAACAGGAGTTAATGCTTACGCTTTTTATCAAGGTTTCAATAATGTACAACATGTAACTGTTGAAGCTGCTGCAGGCGAACATGAATTTGCATCGGTGCAATTGCATAACACCTTAATGGGGCGTGGCGATATTATTAAGGAAACGACTCTAGAGATATTTAACACCTATGATAGGGAAGATCATGAGTACGGATGGAACCAAGTTCCAAAAGTATCATTAAATCACGAAGAAGTACCGGTAACATCACCAGAAGTTGATTTATGGGCTTCATTTGATCGTTCTATTGGGCATCATTTCAACTTATCAATCGATTTAAACGCGTGTACAGGATGTGGGGCTTGTGTTATTGCTTGTCATGCTGAGAATAATGTCCCTGTTGTTGGTAAAACTGAAGTACGCCGTAGCCGTGATATGCACTGGTTGCGTATTGATAGATATTATTCGTCTGAAGAAACATTTGAAGGCGATAACGAGAAAAAAGAAGACACAAAAGGGCTGGGAATTATAGACGCTTTACAGGAAATGGAATCTCCTGCTTTCAATCCGCAAGTAGCATTCCAACCAGTGATGTGTCAGCATTGTAATCACGCCCCTTGCGAAACGGTTTGTCCTGTGGGCGCACCTGTACATGGAAAACAGGGTCAAAGTCAAATGATATACAATAGATGTGTAGGTACGCGTTATTGTGCTAACAACTGTCCTTATAAAGTACGTCGTTTCAACTGGTTCTTGTATAATGGCAATGATGAGTTCGATTATAATATGAATGATGATTTAGGGCGTATGGTATTAAATCCAGATGTTACGGTTCGATCTCGTGGTGTGATGGAAAAATGTTCTTTGTGTATTCAAAAAACACAAAAAACAATCCTGGATGCCAAACGCGATGGACGTGAAATTAAAGATGGAGAATTCCAAACAGCATGTTCTGCAGCTTGTAGCAATGGAGCAATGACTTTTGGAGATATTAACGATAAAGACAGTAAAGTTGCAAAGCTTTTAAAAAATGATCGTATGTATCACTTATTAGAAAGTGTTGGTACAAAGCCTAATGTGCAGTATCAAACAAAAGTGAGAAATACAACAGAAGCATAGAAAGCATGAAGTTTGAAGCATGAAGCATGAAGTTTGAAGCACGAAGCATGAAGTTGGAAGTTGGAAGTTTGAAGCATGAAGTTGGAAGTATTCAAGTCGGAGTTCAAACCTCAATAGAGACCACAATAAAACGAAAAAATGAAATAAAGTCTGAAACCGAATAAAAGGAATATTGATTGCTAACTTCAAGCTTCCAACTTCGAGCTTCAAACTTTATTACTAAATTAAAGTAAGGAATAGATAAAGTTTGAAATTGAAAAAGACGATTGAGAGTAAGTAACTTCAAGCTTCCAACTTCGAGCTTCAAACTAATAAATAAATTAAAGAATCAATTATATAATTATGGCGTCTCATTACGAAGCACCTATTAGAAGACCTTTAGTTACAGGGGAAAAATCATACCACGATGTTACTGTGGATGTGGCAGCACCTGTTGAAGGAAAAGCAAATAAGCAATGGTGGATAGTTTTTTCTATAGCACTTACCGCTTTTCTTTGGGGAATTGGATGTATTATTTACACAGTATCTACAGGAATTGGAACTTGGGGTTTGAATAAAACCGTTGAGTGGGCTTGGGATATTACTAACTTTGTTTGGTGGGTTGGTATTGGTCATGCAGGAACATTAATCTCTGCTGTACTTTTACTGTTTCGTCAAAAATGGAGAATGGCCATTAACCGTTCTGCGGAGGCCATGACTATTTTCTCAGTAATTCAAGCAGGCTTATTCCCAATTATTCACATGGGTCGTCCATGGTTAGCCTATTGGGTATTACCTATTCCAAATCAATTTGGATCACTTTGGGTTAACTTTAACTCACCATTACTTTGGGATGTATTTGCAATCTCTACCTATTTATCGGTATCATTAGTTTTCTGGTGGACAGGCTTGCTTCCTGATTTTGCCATGCTTAGAGATCGAGCAATTAGGCCATTCCAAAAGAAAATATATACTCTATTAAGTTTTGGCTGGTCTGGTCGTGCAAAGGATTGGCAACGTTTTGAGGAAGTATCTTTGGTACTTGCAGGTTTAGCAACACCACTGGTACTTTCTGTACATACCATTGTATCATTTGACTTTGCAACGTCGGTTATCCCTGGTTGGCATACAACCATATTCCCACCATACTTTGTTGCAGGTGCGGTATTTTCAGGTTTTGCTATGGTAAACACACTTCTTATAATTATGCGAAAAGTGTGTAATCTTGAAGATTATATTACAGTACAACACATAGAATTAATGAATATTGTAATCATGATTACAGGTTCTATAGTAGGTGTTGCATATATAACCGAGTTATTTATTGCATGGTATTCTGGTGTAGAATACGAGCAATATGCGTTCTTAAATAGAGCAACTGGCCCTTATTGGTGGGCATATTTATTAATGATGAGTTGTAATGTATTTTCTCCACAATTTATGTGGTTCAAGAAATTAAGAACAAGTATTATGTTCTCTTTCTTTATCTCAATTGTGGTAAATGTTGGTATGTGGTTTGAACGTTTTGTCATCATTGTAACCTCGTTGCATAGAGATTATTTACCATCATCATGGACCATGTTCTCGCCTACCTTTGTCGATATTGGTATCTTTATAGGAACTATAGGATTCTTCTTTGTATTATTCCTATTATACGCAAGAACATTCCCAGTAATAGCGCAAGCAGAGGTGAAAACGATTTTAAAATCCTCAGGTGAACGTTATAAGAATATTAGAGAAAGAGGAGAAAGCTTAGTTGGAACTGGAACTGACGAAAGAACTTCTGGTGGTAATAATAAAGAAATAAAAAACTAAAAGTAGCATATGGAAGCTTCAAAAGTAATTCACGCTATTTATACCGATGATGACGTACTCATGTCAGCCGTTAAAAAGGTTAAGGCAGAAAGACATCACATTGAAGAAATATATACACCATTTCCAGTTCATGGGCTAGACAAAGCCATGGGATTAGCCCCAACACGTATAGCCATTACATCTTTCATGTATGGATGTGTGGGATTAATAGTATCAATAGTAATGATGAACTATATGATGATTGAGGACTGGCCTCAAGATATTGGAGGAAAACCAAGTTTTAGCTATTTGGAAAATTGCCCCGCATTTGTGCCAATTATGTTTGAGCTTACGGTATTTTTTGCAGCCCATTTAATGGTTATTACATTTTATTTACGCAGTAGGATGTGGCCATTTAAAAAAGCTGAAAATCCAGATCCTAGAACTACTGATGACCATTTTTTAATGGAAATAGCGGTTCATGGAAATGAAAGTGAGTTAGCAAGCTTACTAAAAGAAACTGGAGCAGTTGAAGTTAATTTAGTTGATAAAGCCCATTAATAATACATATGAAAAGCTTAATTAAAATATTAGTAATAGCAGTTGTTTTTATAGCAGTATCTTGTAACAAGAGTTCAGCTCCAAACTATCAATACATGCCTAATATGTATGAGTCTGTAGGTTATGAAACGTATGGCGAAGCTGCATTCCCAAATGGTATTGAAGCACAATTACCAGCAGAAGGTTCTATTGCAAGAGGCTATGTGCCTTTTGATATAGAGAATTCTACCGAAGGTTATGAGTTAGCTAAAGCGACTTTAACTAGCCCGTTAGATTCTACCCAAGTTGATTTCGAAAAAGCTAGTCCACTACACGCTATTTACTGTGCTATTTGTCACGGTGTTAAAGGCGATGGGAATGGGAAATTAGTGCAACGGGAAAAAATACTTGGTATTCCAAGTTATGATGACGCTGGTAGAGCAATAACCGAAGGCAGTATATACCATACCATTTATTATGGTAAAAATGCGATGGGTTCTTATGCAAATCAGTTAAATGAAGAAGAGCGTTGGCAAGTAGTTTCGTATGTATTAAAGTTAAAAGCTGATTTAGAAAAGTAAGATTGATAAGATTATTATAGATATGTATACATTTTCAAATAAATTAAAGACATTTTCCTTCATTCTAATGATTTTAGGAGCATTGGGTGTTGGTTATGGTTTTATGACATCTCATAAATCTTTGGATGAAGTAAAGACTATGCTTTCTGAAGAAGCTTCCAATCACGGTGCTGGTCATGGAGAAGAAGCGATGCCTGCAACGAATTCTCACGAGGAACACGCAGTAGAAGATAATCATTCCGAGGAATCAAATCATACTTCTGAGGAAATAGTATCAAGCTATGGCGTTTCAGATACAGATTTAGGTGATGCACACCATGGTGATGCTCATGCAGAACATGTGCAACACCAATTGGCAAACAGACCTTGGTCTGCATTATATGTAGCGGCATTTTTCTTTATGATGATTGCTTTGGGTGTGTTGGCTTTTTATGCCATTCAAATTGCATCACAGGCGGGATGGTCCCCCGTATTATTTAGGGTAATGGAAGGCATCACGGTCTATCTTTTGCCAGGTGCGCTAATTGTTTTAGCAATTGCTGTGGCATCAGGCACTATTGGGCATTATAATTTATTTGTTTGGATGGATCCGGAAGTAGTGGAACACGATAAATTAATCAAGGGAAAATCATCATTTTTAAACCTGCCTTGGTTTGTTATACGTGGCCTGATATTTATAGCGGGTTGGAGCTTGTACCGTCATTTTTCGCGTAAATTCTCAATCGCTCAAGATACGGCTGAAGATAAAAGTAATTTTAAAAAATCATTCCGTATAGCGGCTGGATTTTTAGTATTCTTTATCTACACAGAATCCATGATGTCCTGGGACTGGATCATGAGTGTTGACCCACATTGGTTTTCAACATTATTTGGATGGTACGTATTCGCTAGTATGTTTGTTAGTGGTATTACGGTAATTGCTTTAATTACTATCTACTTAAAATCCAGAAACTATTTAGAGTTTGTTAACGAGAACCATTTACATGATGTGGCTAAATATATGTTTGCCTTTAGTATTTTCTGGACCTACTTATGGTTTTCACAGTTTATGCTTATTTGGTATTCAAACATTCCAGAGGAGGTAACTTACTTTGTCACACGTTTTGAGGATTACCAATTACCGTTCCTAGGCATGGTAGTTATGAATTTTGTATTCCCAATATTAATGTTGATGAATGCCGATTATAAACGTATTCCTTGGTTTGTGGTTATGACAGGTTTAGTGATTTTATTTGGGCATTACATAGATATTTTCAATATGATTATGCCCGCAACTGTTGGCGATAGATGGTTTATAGGTATTCCGGAAATTAGCTCAGTATTACTTTTTGCAGGACTATTCATATTTTTAGTATTTACAGCTTTAACAAAAGCGCCTTTACTTGTAAAGGGTTATCCTTTTAGAAAGGAAAGTGAAGAATTTCATTATTAATTAAGATATAAATAAAGACGAACGATACCAATGACTGCTTTATTAACAATTATAGTTTTAGTATTTATTTTAGTTGCCATATGGCAAATGGTAAAGATTTTCGATTTAGCTCAAGCTAAAAATGTAGATGCTATATCCGGAGTCGCCACCGATAAGGATAATACCATGAATGGGTATTTAATGATGGGCTTTTTAGCGTTCATTTATATCATAACTATTGTATGTTTTGTAAAATATGGTGATTTACCATTAATGTCAAACTCCGCGTCTGAGCATGGGCCAACCATCGATAACCTGATGGTAATTACCATGATAGTTATCTTTTTTGTTCAAACCGTAACACAATTTTTATTACACTACTTCGCTTTTAAATACAAAGGAGAAAAAGGTAAAAAAGCATTGTTCTTTGCAGATAATAACAAGTTGGAAGCCATTTGGACCATAATACCGGTTATCGTTTTAGCGGGTTTAATTATTTATGGTTTAAATGCTTGGATTACCATTATGGGTGTTGATGAAAGTGACGACCCGTTAATAGTAGAATTATATGCACAACAGTTTAACTGGAAAGCTAGATACGGTGGTGCGGATAATACCTTGGGTAAAGCCAACGTGCGTTTAATAGATATTGATCGTGCTAATATTTTAGGCTTGGATGAGGCTGACCCTAATGCACAAGACGATATAATCACTGCAGAATTGCACTTACCTGTTGGAAAACCGGTATTATTTAAAATGCGTTCCCAAGATGTATTACATTCTGCTTATATGCCACACTTTAGAGCACAAATGAACTGTGTTCCCGGTATGATTACCCAATTTGGTTTTACGCCAACAGTAACTACTGCTGAAATGAGAGAAACACCTCAAATACAACAGAAAGTTAAAAGGATTAATGAGATTAGAGTTGAAAAAAGTAAAGCTTTAGTTGCCAAAGGTGAAGACCCTTTAGACCGCTATGAATTTGATTACCTATTATTGTGTAATAAAATTTGTGGTAAATCCCATTACAATATGCAAATGAAAATTGTAGTTGAAACCCAAGAGGAATATGATGCTTGGATTGCTGAGCAAAAAGAATTCAAAAACTCTTTACTTAACTAATTAAAAAGATAAAAACGATATAAGATTATGTCAGCACACGCAGATACTCACGCTCACGACGACGACCACGGACATCATCATAAAGAAACGTTTGTAACTAAATATATATTTAGCCAAGACCATAAAATGATTGCTAAACAGTACCTTATTACTGGTACTATAATGGGAGTTATTGGTGTACTAATGTCCATGATGATGCGTATGCAAATTGCATGGCCAGAAGAGCCAAATGTAATATTTGAGGCCTTATTAGGTAAATGGGCTCCAGACGGCGTTATGGATGCTGATATATATTTAGCTTTGGTCACCATACACGGTACCATAATGGTATTCTTTGTATTAACAGCAGGATTGAGTGGTACATTTAGTAACCTATTAATTCCGTTGCAAATTGGTGCACGGGATATGGCATCTGGTTTTTTAAATATGGTATCGTATTGGTTATTCTTTTTATCAAGTGTCATCATGGTTATTTCATTATTTGTTGAAGCAGGACCAGCGGCAGCTGGTTGGACCATATATCCACCATTAAGTGCATTACCAATGGCGCAAGGTGGTTCTGGTATGGGTATGACCTTATGGTTAGTATCTATGGCTATATTTATTGCGTCTTCATTATTAGGATCGCTTAACTATATTGTAACGGTAATTAACTTACGAACAAAAGGCATGTCTATGACAAGACTTCCATTAACTATTTGGGCGTTTTTCATTACTGCCATAATTGGAGTGGTTTCGTTTCCAGTTTTATTATCTGCTGCCTTATTATTAATAATGGATAGAAGTTTTGGAACATCATTCTTCTTATCAGATATATTTATTCAAGGTGAAGTATTGCATTATCAAGGGGGTTCACCAGTATTATTCGAACACTTGTTTTGGTTCTTAGGACATCCAGAAGTATATATTGTAATATTACCAGCAATGGGATTAGTTTCTGAAATTTTAGCATCAAACTCTCGTAAACCAATTTTTGGTTATCGAGCGATGATTGCCTCAATTCTTGCCATTGCATTCCTATCAACAATAGTTTGGGGTCACCACATGTTTGTTTCTGGTATGAATCCATTCTTAGGTTCTGTGTTTACATTTACAACCTTATTGATTGCAATTCCATCAGCAGTTAAAGCATTTAACTGGATAACCACACTTTGGAAGGGTAATTTACAGATGAATCCTGCTATGTTATTTTCTATAGGTTTTGTATCAACATTCATAACTGGAGGTTTAACAGGAATTGTTTTAGGTGATAGTGCATTAGATATTAATGTACACGATACCTATTTTGTTGTAGCCCACTTTCACTTAGTAATGGGTATATCGGCTCTATATGGTATGTTTGCTGGAATATATCATTGGTATCCAAAAATGTTTGGTAGAATGCTGAACAAAAACTTAGGTTATATCCATTTTTGGATCACAGCGGTATGTGCTTATGGTGTGTTTTTCCCCATGCATTTTATAGGTATGGCAGGTTTACCTCGCCGATATTATACAAATTCCAACTTTCCGCTGTTTGATGATCTGGCTAACGTAAATGTGATTATTTCCATATTCGCATTAGTAGGAGGTGTAGTTCAAATTATCTATTTATATAATTTCTTTAGTAGTATTTTTTACGGAAAGAGAACAGTTCAAAACCCCTGGAAATCTACTACACTTGAGTGGACAGCACCTGTTGAACATATGCATGGCAACTGGCCTGGTGAGATTCCTCATGTACATCGCTGGCCTTATGATTATAGTAAACCAGGGCATGATGTAGACTTTGTTCCTCAGAATATTCCCTTAAAAGATGGAGAAGAAGAACTTCAGCATTAGTTAATAAAATAGTTCTTATATATCAAAAACCCACTTTTTTTAAAGTGGGTTTTTGTCGTTTAAAAGCTTTTTTTTTCGATGAAATGCAAAAAAATTATAAAAACATCGATTAAATACAAATAAATCCGTTATATTGCGCTACGAAATAATTTTTATAGAGATTTTTTATAAATCATATATAGATTAAATAAGTTATTAATAAATATAATTAACCAATTTTATGAAAACTAATTACCTTTTTAGGTATACAAAAGTATTTGTAACCTCTCTCATGGTTTTTCTTTGGGCCACAGTTTCGTTGAATGCGCAGTGTCCAACAATTACAAATCAAACGCCACCCCCTATTTGCAATGGGTCAGGATATACGCTTTCAAATTTGAGTGCAGATTATGCAACAGATAATGGAAATGGTATTGTTTGGTATAATGCCGCAACAGGCGGTAATGGATTAGACCCTAATCAATTAGTTCAGCAAGGTGTTTATTACATAGATGATAATTCTGGATCTTGTGGTACAGATCCAAGAGAATCAATAACCATATCTTTTCAAGTAGAACCAGTTCCTCCAGGAGGGTCTTTAGATAAGTTTTATTGTAGTAATGAAAATGCTACGATTCAAGATTATATTGATGATGCATTAGCATTATATATTCCTTTAGGCGGATCTGTAAGTGTTTATTACGACTTGGCATTAACTACCCAGGCTAATTCAACTGATACAGTAGCCAACGGTATAGTAAATTATTATATAGTATTTGATGATATAACATGTACAAGTCAAATTAAGTTAGGTAAAACAATTGAATCTATTTCTCCTGCAGATCCTACGCCACCTAGCACACAGGAATTTTGTTCAGATTCTAACTCAACTATAGGAGATTTAGATCCAGGAACAGCTGCTACTTTTATATGGTATAATAATGTTGATGGGTTTGGAAATCCAATTCCGCCAGCTTTATTACCTTCTACTGCTTTACTAGATGGGGCAACGTATTATGTACAAGTAGACGAACCGCTTTGCGATAGTAATGCAATTCCAGTTACTGTTACAATTAATGATCCTTTTGACCCTGGAACATCAGGTAGTTTAGAATATTGTAATGATAACGTGCCAACCACGGATTTTGATTTATTTGATGAATTGGGCGCTCCGAAAGATACTAACGGAACTTGGTCTAATGATGCATCATTAACAACAACTAACGGGAATTTAGGAACGGTTAATATATCAACATTAACTACTCCAGGAGTTTATACGTTTACCTATACAGTTCCTGCAAATGGAGCTTGTCCAGAAAATTCAGCTGATGTTACGATTACTATAAACGAAACATTTACCTCTGGAGATATTTCAGCTAGTAATCCTGCTACATATTGTGAGCAAGATTTACCAACAGCATTTGATTTATTTACTTTGTTAGATAATGAAGACCCAGGAGGACAATGGACTCAGGGCACGTTAAGTACAGACCCTATAGTGAGTTCACCAATAGATTTAACTATGGGTGCATTTACACCGGGGACTTATAATTTTACATACACGCAAAATCTTCTTACCTCTTGTGATGATAACTTTAGAACAGTTCAAGTTGTAGTATTAGAAGACCCTAATGCTGGAGTTGCCGATAATCAAACATTTTGTGAAAATAATTTAACAACAAATTCGCCTTTCGATTTATTTGATGCTTTAACAGGACCTTATGATAGTGGAGGAACTTGGACAGATGCTACCAGCACAACAATTTCTGATCCTTTAAATATAGATATCACTGGTTTTACAGTAGCAGGAAGCCCTTATGAGTTTACATATACTGTTGATAATGGAACGTGTACAGATGATGAAACCATTTCAATTACAATAGTACCTGCCCCAGAATCTGGAACGGCAAATCCTCCAGTTGAATTTTGTGAAGGCGTTGCACCAGCAAGTTTTGATTTATACACTTTAATAAGTGGTGAAAGCGGTACAGGAACGTGGACAAATAATAATACATCAACCATGGTGGCAGATCCTAGCAATCTGGATTTATCAGGGTTTATGGCTGCAGGGAGTCCTTATAGTTTCACATTTGATATTGACCCCATAGGAACATGTGATGATGTCGATGTAGTAGTTAGCGTTATTATTAATCCGTTACCAAATACAGGTACACCAAATAATCCACCACCATTTTGTGAAAACGATCCAGCATTAAGCAATACAGCTTTCGATCTGTTCACCCTTTTAAACGGACCAGTTGATTCTGGAGGAACTTGGAGCGATGATAGTGCTACACCAGTCTCAGGAGCTTTAAGTGGAAATATATTAGACTTGAGCCAATTAGTAATCGGAACTTACAATTTTACATATAGCATAACAGATACAAATGGATGTTCAAATAGCTCAACGGTTGTTATAACTATTGAAGATGCACCAGAATCTGGAACAGCAAATCCACCAGCTGAGTTTTGTGAAGGTGTTGCGACAGCAAGTTATAATTTATTTGATTTATTAACAGGAGAAGACCAAACGGGAACTTGGTATTTAGGAAATGATAATACCGGGTCAACAACAACTAATCTAGTTGATTTGTCAGTATTAACAGCTGCAACGTATAATTTTACTTATGATGTGGATATGATTGGAAGTTGTGATGATGAGTTGGTCACTGTTTCAGTTATAATAAATCCATTACCAAATACAGGTACACCAAATAATCCACCACCATTTTGTGAAAACGATCCAGCATTAAGTAATACAACATTTGATTTGTTTACACTTTTAAATGCACCAGTTGATACTGGAGGAACATGGAGTGATGACAGTGTTACAGCAGTCTCAGGAGCTTTAAGTGGAAATGTATTAGATTTAAGTCAGTTAGTGGTTAACTCATATAATTTTACATATAGCATTACAGATACAAATGGATGTTCAAATAGCTCAACGGTTGTTGTAACTATTGAAGATGCACCAGAATCTGGAACAGCAAATACTCCAGAAGAATTTTGTTTAGCTGAAGTAACTGTAGGTCAAACCTATAATTTATTTGATTTATTAACAGACGAAGATCAAACAGGTACTTGGAATGATGATGATATATCAGGAGCTTTAAGTGGAAATACAGTAACCCTTGACGGATTAGCACAAGGAACTTATAATTTCACCTTTGATGTTGATGCTATAGGAAGTTGTGATGATGTGGATGTAACAGTGAGTATTATTATTAATGATACACCAGGTCCAACAGCGACATCACCTCAAGAATTTTGTGATACAGCAACAGTTGCAGATTTAGTTGTAACAGGAACTACTATTCAATGGTACGATGTTTCAACAGGCGGAACACCTTTAGCAGGAACAACGGCTTTGGTTGATGCACAAATATATTATGCAACACAAACTGATGCCACAACAGGTTGCGAATCTTCTATAAGAACAGAAGTTATTGCAACAATTTATGAAACACCAGATGCAGGAAACCTTAGTACAACTCCAATTTTATCTTGTAATAATACAACGATAGATTTAAATTTAGGTTTAGATGGTACTCAAGATACAAGTGGAACTTGGTATGAAGGTTCAGATAATACAGGAACAGTTGTAGTTAATCCAACAACATATAATGTAACAGGGTTTAGTACTAACACTTATCAATTCACATATTATGTTACAGCTTCAGCACCATGTATTGATGATAGCATAACCATTACAATTACAATAGAAGAGCCTTTAACATCAGGAACATCTAATGGAGACCTTGCATTCTGTAGTTCGGATCCCATATTCGATTTAGATTCTAATTTAACAGGAGCAAGTTCTGGAGGCGAGTGGACTTTTAATTCAGCATCAGTTTCTAATTTATTTGATCCTTCAACTGTTCAATCAGGAACATATACATATACGACTGCTAATAGTTGCGGTAGTTCTAGTACAAGTTTTGATATAATAGTAACTCAGGCACCAAATGCAGGAACAGATAATTCTATTTTAATTTGTGTTATTGATGGTGTTACCGATTTATTTCCACTTTTAGGAACATCTGCGCAATCAGGAGGAACTTGGTCACCAGCTTTACCAAGCGGTACTGGGGAATTTGATCCAAATGCAGATGCAGCAGGAGTTTATACATACACGGTTGCAGCAGTGTCACCTTGTACAACCAATGCAAGCGCAAGTATAACCGTTACGGTTGATGATAGTACAGCACCAGTTGTTGTTAATTTAAATCCAGAATATTGTCTAGTAGATAATCCAACGGTTTCAAATTTAGACAGTGCTTTAACCATTACAGGAACAGTAACTTGGTATGAAGATGCTGCATTAACTATTGTAGCCAATTCAACAGATAGTTTAATTGATGGTGAAGATTATTATGCTACACAAACAAATAGTTCAGGGTGTGAATCTTCAACTAATGTTCAAGTTACAGTAACGGTTAATGATACACCAACACCAATATTATTTACTTCAAATCAAGAGTTGTGTATCAATGATAACCCAACAATCAGTGAATTAACATCAAATATTGATTACGATTCTTCTATGTATGATGCGGTTTGGTATGATGCAGACAGTGGTGGTTTTGTAGTTTCTGAGGGCACTTCGCTTTCCAACGGAGCAACCTATTATGCTGTTTTAGTTGATTTAGCAACAGGATGTGAAAGTAGTGTGCGTTTAGCAGTTACTCCAGATTTAACATCATGTGGTAAACTGATTATTCCAGACGGATTTTCACCAAATGGAGATGGCGTTAATGATACGTTTGACATGGATAATTTAGGCATTATACATCCAAATTTTGAAATAGAAATTTATAATCGCAATGGAAATATTGTTTATAAAGGAAATGCAAATACACCAAGGTTTAATGGTAAATCAAATCAGTCAGGTACAGTAGGTAATGGCGATTTACCCGTAGGTGTCTATTTCTATATTTTCAGTTATAACGATGGTGAAAACAAAACAGAACAAGGACGCTTATACTTAAGCAGATAATTTATATATAAGGAAAAATTTAAAACAATGAAATGAGCCATAGTAAAATTCCTTTTTATTAATTGAAAAGTTTAATGGCGAATTACATCTGACCGATGAAAAACAAATAAATAAGAACAGATGAAACATTTAAATATATATCATAAAATAGCTGCTTTGTTAAGTATCATAATTTTGTCCTTTCAAAGCTACGCACAACAAGATCCTCAGTTTACACAATACATGTATAACATGAGTGTAATAAACCCCGCTTACGCCACTGCCGATGAAGGCATATTAAATTTAGGTGGACATTACAGAACCCAATGGGTAGGTTTAGAAGGCGCGCCAAAAACAGCCAGCTTTTTTGCCCACACCCCTATAAACGATAAAATAGAAATGGGAATTTCTTTTACCAATGATGAAATTGGTGATGTTGTTAGTGAAAATAACATTTTCGTAGATTTCGCTTATGTATTGCCAGTAGGAATAGAAAGTAAAATTTCTTTCGGATTAAAAGCTGGAGTAACCCTTTTTGATGCGAATTTTGATGGTTTCGTATTGCAATCTCCAATTGAAGATGTCGCATTCAACGAAAACATTAATAAAGCCTTTCCTAATTTAGGTATTGGTGCTTTCTTTTTTACCGATAATTATTATTTAGGTTTATCAGCACCAAATATGTTAACAACAAAACATTTAGAAGATGAAAATGGAGTAATAGCAACAGGTGTTCAAAGTGTGCATTACTTCTTTACTGGTGGTTATGTTTTTGATATAAATAGAGACTTAAAATTTAAACCAGCATTTATGGCACGAGCTGTATCTGGAGCACCATTAGCTGTAGATATTACAGCAAATGTTTTAATAAATGAACGATTAGAAGCTGGTTTAGGATATCGTTTAGGCGATGCGGTTAGTGCACTGGTTAATTTCAGAATCACGCCAGAATTAAGAATAGGTTATGCCTACGATTATACAACAAGCAACTTAGGAAGCTTCAATTCGGGTTCTCATGAAATATTCATTTTATTCGATGTTGATTTATTCGGATTCAAAGGAGGTTACGACCGTTCACCAAGATTCTTCTAAAATTTTAATAACAGGAAAACATGAAACATCCATTGTTGAAAACTTTGTCATATAAATTAACACCCAAATGGATGTTACATCTGACAATTAAAAAACAATAAAAATATACAGATGAAAAAACAAATATATATACTTGCAAGCCTTTTATTAGTTAGTGGAACTACATTAGCCCAAAAAGGAAGTGTAAAAAGAGCTGATAAGCTTTTCGAAATGCGCGCTTATAATCAAGCAGCCGAAACTTACGAAAACCAAAAGCGTACGCAAGAAGTACTGCAAAATTTGGCAGATAGTTATTATTATAACACCAGTCTTCAAAAAGCCATTAAAACCTATAGAGAGTTATTTGTAGAATATGGCGATTCTATTGATATTGAATACCATTTTAGGTTTGCCCAATCTTTAAAGGGTGTTAAAAACTATAGTGAAGCCGACAAGCATTTAAGCAGGTATTATAACAAACCAATTAATACTAGTGCTTTTATTGAAACTACTAAAAACATAACACCTCATAGTTTTGACTTAAAACAAATAACTAGCGGAAATACAAGTAGCGATTTTGGTTTGTCATTTT
>TARA_R110002074_G_scaffold251741_3_pt1 | contig 31373 bp, 20 predicted proteins | sample TARA_R110002074 | Tara Oceans TARA_R110002074 (sample SAMEA4397215) | marine metagenome | biome: Polar Biome; feature: [MIX] marine epipelagic wind mixed layer (ENVO:01000061); material: water (ENVO:00002006), including particulate matter (ENVO:01000060) such as... | depth 10-100 m | reverse complement strand
AGGTGCGGTTTCCACCCCTCCCTCTGGAGTTGCTAATAGAATATCACCTCCTTCTTCAGCGCCAAGGTCTGCCTCAGCACCGGCCTCTCCTTCGGGAGCACCCAAATCCCCAGGGTCCGCGCCTATTCCAGCCTCACCAGCCTCTAGGTCGCGGCCCAAACCGCCCCCCAAATCTCCACCAAAGCCAGACATCTCCTCTTGAGTCTTTTCGGCCACTGCGGTGATTTGAGCATCATACTTACGATCATAAAATATCTCTCTCTGATTTCTAAGGAAAGCCTCCTCGCTAATATTAAATAGATGTTCTGCGATCCATCGTCTTGAAAAGAATCCCTCTGTTGCCTTGCTCGCAACATCAAATTTCGTTGACCAATATTCTAGCTCTTGCATTTCTGCTATTTTAGACGGATTGTTAAGAGACAATTTAAAGGATAGGAGGTCTTCTCCCCTGTGGCCAAGAGTGTAAAGATGAATTATCCCAATCTTTTCCAGCTCTGAAATTGCGACCCTTTGCAGTCTCTGGATGGTCCTAGAGAACCTGATGTCTTTTGTCGCAAGTGTGGTCTTGTCTTCCATTTGTCCCTCCCCTTGCGTTAGATAAGCAGTGGGGATCTTAAGGGCAGAAAACATCTTGTCTCTTAGATACTTTACATCGTCAATTGCGGTGGCATTTGTCCCGCCTGGGAGTGTGACAATCTCGGACTTGTTGTTGCCTCTAACCGGGATATAGATATCTTCTTCCACAGATAATGGGTTATACCTAAGATCCACTCTCCCAGAGTTTTCGTCTACTATTGTGTTTCGCTTCATCGAAGTCATAACTTTTTGCATGTACTGCTCAACCTCGTTAGGAGGTATTGCGCCTACGTCGATATAATAAACCCTCTTCTCCCCAGCACGTACAATACGATAAGCCATCATCGCGTCTTCCATGAGCTGGAGTTGACGCCATATTCTGCGAGCAGGTTCTAGCACTGATGTGCCATACGGAGCATACTTATCATTACCTAAGATTCGAAAATGAGCCATTTGCCAATTTTCTAAAGTTAGACCACCAGAGTTCCATTGGAATTGGACATAGTTTGGATTTGTTTTATCTTCTCCTTCTAGCCTCTCAACTTCGCCAGTAGGCAGTCCAATCGCATTTGTAATTCCCTCGTTTTCGTCAATGTCAAGGTATAAAAAATAGTCTCCGTATTTGCACATCGTCCTACACCAACCAAACAAGTTAAAGTTTACGTTCATGACATTGTGGTATAGCACATGCAATAAATTCTTTATTTCATCATTTGGGCACTGAATGTTCAGCATTGGCTGCAATGCGGAGTGAGTAGTCATTTCATCTGCATAGATATCCAAAGCAGAAGCAATTTCTGGAGTGTATTCCATCTGTTCAAAGTCAACATAACGTTCTGTTCTATTGTGGTTAACCATCATCGCATTACGCATATTAGAGAAAGCGTAATGCTCTGAGCGCTTAAATGATTGGCCTGACGCAGACTTAAATTGGGTGGCATACTTATCTAATAAAGACCGCCTCAGACGCCGAGTGCTTTGTGTTCGGTAATTTACAATCGGCCCAGAGAATATCCGAGTTAAACTGCGAAATAATTCTGATCTTGAGTTTTTTGGATTTCTGTCTCTATTTGCCATTTATTTATCCTTTTAATAACCATACAAACTTATCATAATCCCTCTTGGTCCGCAATGCTTCATCGGAAAAAACTGGTTTTTTATGTTGCCGCATTCCAGGTATTGATGTATTAAACTCTTTTTTAGAAGTTTTGAACGATAAGAAAATTGCTCTGCTATAGTCTATTTCTTTTTGGTTTATTTGCAGTGCTGTGTCTTTGACCCAGCAAGCAATGGCCAATGTAATAATAAGGTCGTCGTGATAGGACCTCATTGCTTGTGCTCTGTTGTTTCTCCAGATGAAAGTCTTGAATTCTCCTACCACTCTCGACGAATATACATTAATTAGTTTATTTCTTACATACTCTTCAAGTTTCGCAATAATTAATGGTCTTGTTTTAGACGAAGTGGTAAACCCTGGTACTACTTTATCTAGATGCTCGGCCTGACTGGCATTTACATATTCGTGAGTTCCCTTGACTGAGTAGTATAAATTTGGATATTCCGCCTCCTGAAGCTTCTCCAATATTGATATGCCTAGACTATTGTTTTCGACTACCACGAGACAGTCTCCATATTCCCTGCCAGTGTTGTCAATCAATCTAGCGAAGCTAGACAAGTTGGGCTTACCTTGGTACTCTGCCACTTGTTCCATAGTATCAGCTTTGAATACGTGAAAAGCAGAAAAATCGGCCCCGTCACCACGAGCCACATCTGCAACAAGAAAGTATGTAAAACCGGAATCGTATTGCTCCCACACCCAGAGACTACGATCATATGCTGTTTTGTGTGCTGGCTGTATCACTGACTCATCCATCCTTATTAAATCGTCAGGGTGGATGACAGTCTCCCCAGATGCATTGAAGGAACACTCCAATTCTTGAGCGATATCTCTAGGCACCATGTTCCTGGTCTCTTTTTCGAACCAAGCCTGATCTCGATCAGGGTGTGCATCCCATGGTATCACAATTGGGTGGAAATCGTTGGTGCCGTGATCAGCCTCAGAGTAGGTTTTGTGAAACCAATTTCCAACACCATTAGGGGTTGACAAAGCTATACACCTGCCACCAGTTGTTAATGTTGGGTACAGGGCTGTCCATAGGCTATCTAATCCGTCAATATGAGCTGCCTCATCGATAACGAGAAGAGACAATGCCTCGCCTCTACCAGCATCACCGGAAGTAGTAGAAGCTTTGACTTCTGAGCCGTTCGTGAGGGTGAAAGAAGTTCTGTTGTCAATCTTTATATCTGCAATTCTGATCCATGCAGGTAGATTGTTCATAATACTCTTAACTTTCTTAACCAGGTTGGCAGCAGTAGAGAACTTGGTGGCCACAACAAGCACATTTTTGTCTTTGTAGAATAGTATAAGCCAGACAATGTAGGCAGCTGAGATTGTCGAAATACCTAGCTGCCTAGCTTTTAGGATGATATTGAACCGATAGTCACCAAAGTCTTTCAGCAGCTCTTCTTGATAATCATATAAGTCAAACGGGATTAGACCTTTCTGTGGGTGGGAGATCCTGCAATAATTATTAATAAAATAAACAGGATCCTTACCACACGTTACTATCTCTTTTAAGATTTGCTGCTTAGAGAGAGATTTTGACATTTAACACACTATCTCGTGTCGTTCGAAGGGCGCTTGGACGTTTCACCTTCCAAGAAAGCTTTGAAGCTAGCCTCGATACTATCACGGCTATCCCCTTTAATTGGGTCTGTCCCTGTCATGCCCCCAATATCAAAAAACTTGTGAGCCCGTATAAAGTATCGCACTCTTGAAGTGTTTTCGGCTATAGCTTGCACTTCCCCGTGTGGCTTAAGCTTGAGAGTGGAACCAGTTATTTTCTTATATTCAGACTTTAAGAATTTTACTATAGATGCAATCTTCTGATCTGCATCACTCTCAATGTCACTCTTGTAGATATCGGATAACTTTATTTCGGAATGATAAGTGATACAAAGCTGGTTTCCCATAAACTTCACACCAAAGCCATCCATAACTCTCTTATCTAAGATAGGGTGGCCCTCTTCCCTTTTGAGTCCAATCTTAACTGGCTCTCCGTCAGGATGATGAGCCCCGTCATACCCAAGCTCTCCAACGATATTTGATAGTGCTCTTACGATTTCAATTGTTGTTGCCATTTGGTCTCCATCCGGTGTTCCAGCGTTCTTCCCTATCTTCAACCCATCTTACATAGCAGGCAAGGCAACATTCTTTCTTTTTGATATATACATCATCTTTTGAATTTCGACTTGCTTTATGACAAACAGGACAAGTAGTGAACTCCCCTTCTCTATTAAGTAGTTTTTCAGTTACTAAAAAGCCTTGTTCTTCTATTTTGCGTTCTAAATCCGATTGATGCACTTCTTTGGACACTAAATCTTTTATCTGAGATAAGTAATCCTGCTCCTTGTCGTCATCCCAATACTTTCTAGGATTTTGTATAGCTTCTTCACCATACTTTTTTGCTATGGCTTTTTCATATTTTGCTATTTGATCAAAGTTATTCTTGCCCATGATTTAACTCTATGTGTAATGCTTCAATTATTTTTGATACGTTATGCACAAAAACAAAAGGTAATATAGCATGAATTACAATCATTGCAAATGCTTTGAGCAAAATAAAAGCCACTATAAGTGCTCGAAAAAGATGACCTAAGTAAGACATGCCAATCTCGTTTGGGTGCTTACTGAAGTGGCTAATTAGCCACTTGATTGATCGCATAAGCGGCTCCTATGCCAACAGCGACGCCACCTAAAACGCTTGCAGCAATCGCTAAAGGTAAATTTATATTTTTATCTTTTTTTATGATGTTCTTCAATTCTAAGATTTCCCTATCTTTAATCTTCAAAGTCTCGTCAAAGCGAAATTGAGCTTCTTCAAATTCTATTTGAAGCTCTTTAAGTTTAAAGTCATTTTGTTCCGACAACAACTCTAACTCATATTGCATCTTAATCTTAAACTCTCTTTCTTGAAATTCTTTCCAAGTTAAAAGTTTGGCAGTTGCCAAGTCGTCAAAACATGTAGACTGAAATGGGACAACTCCACCCTCTGGGACTAGCGTGAACCTGCCCTCTTGAGCGCTTGCAACGCCAGATATTAAAAGAGACATAAATAAGATACTACACGGCTTACTCAACATAGGTAAACCCAAATGCATCTTCGATTAACTTGGCTACCTCTTTTGGGTTTTCTGTCCTATCAGCAATGATCTGCTCTTTGCGTCCGAGTTTGAGAGAATCCAACTCCCTCTTCGTATCTTCAAAATCAGATTTAATTTTCTCTATATTTTGTATATACTTTTGAGTCAAGATATTCTTCTCTTCTATTTCTCTACGGAGACTATCTTGTATTACCAACATCTCCTCTTGGTGAGACCTATCAGTAATTTCCATTGCACGCACCAACGAAGCGTGGTCACGATACCATAATACAAAAATTATTGCAAATAATAATAAAATTAATGTTTCTTTCCAATAATTTATCAAAAAAGGCCACATTAAGCACCTTTAAGCTTTACGATAGCATCAATTACAGATTGACCACCAAGATAAAGAGCAGAGATAGTGACCCAATCAGTGCTTGTAAGGAAGCCTGTAGCTGTAAGGCCAGTAGCTGTAGCCCACACAAGCAACTTGCGTGATAAAATCTTCTCTAAACCTTTGTCTATAAACGCTTTTGCCATTGTCATATTACCTCCAAATTTTACTCTTTTAGTACGTTCCTGGAAGATACACTCTAGTATTTCTATCCCTACAGGAACAGACGTAAGCCTGTGCTATAAATAGTTACTGATTTATGAAAGCGAAACCTTCTCTTTGAGATATATCTAATGTCGAGTCCACGACATCTTTTAGGGAATCAAGGTGTGAGATGAGCAAAGTGGTCTTAAAATACTCCTTCAACATATCTAATAGCTGCGTAAAGGATTGAAGGTGCTCTTCGTCCAAGGCTGTCCCTGGCTCATCCAGGACCATAATATCGCCGGTAGGGAGATTCGAGACTGACAGGAAAGCCAAACGAATAGCCATGGCAGCCATTGTTTTTTCAGCCCCAGAAGCCATAGATAGAGGGCGTGGATCGTGTTCCGGGTGCTGGATGAAGATATCCAACTTATTACCATCTTCCTCGAAGAAGACTTCGAATATCGCCAGATTAGATAAAACTTTTGAAATCTCTTGATTAATGATTGGTAACTTCTTTTTAATAACATCATAAGCAATTCCATTTGGGTGCATACAACGCATGTAAAGGTCGTAAGCAGCGAACTGTTCACGTAGCTCTAGGAATTCTTCTTTCTGTCTCTTGATGTTTAATAGTTTCTGTTCTAGCGAGCCGACTGCTCTGTGCCACTCCACAACTTTCCTATCACATTTGTCTAGTGAGTTTTTACTTGTGCGGTGTTGAGCGGAGAGGTCCTTCTTCTTTAACAACAGCGCCTCAATGTTCTCGATTGCTTCCCTGTTTGCTTCGTACATTTTCTCCCTTTCTTCAAGGAAGGTTAAGTCTCTTGAGATACGTTCTACCTTGTTTTCACTTCTGGCGATCAGCAACTCTGTATTTGTAATATCTCGTAAAGTTTGGTCCTTCTTCGACACCAAAGATTGATACTGTTCAATGTGCTTTCTTACCTCTTCCTGCTTTAGCACTTTGTGTTCTTGGGTAAAAATTGAGATCTTTTCTACTAGATCAGGCTTAGTCGCGAGGGCTTCTTCGGCTTCGCGCAGACACTTACAGCCTCTAAGAAAGCCAGGGTCGCTGAGCGATGCTACTTTGCGTTCGACTCTTCGTAGTTCTCTGTCTAGTTCAGAGATAGTCAACAGAAGTTTGCTGGCTCTCTCGCTGTTTTCTCTTAACGAGTCAATATCATAAGATTGAAGAAACTCTTCAATCTTGGGAATCAAGGCTTTTTTCTTTTCTAGTTCTTCCTTGCTCTGTCTTATACTAGCGAGTGAACTTTCTAAATCCTCTTGGCTTGATACAATAGACGCCTTCACTTTGGCGATGTCAATTACCTCTGCTGGGATAGAGTCTATTTTTGCATCGATTGTTGTGATCTCCGAAACATAATCCTGTACCTGCTCTTTTAGTATTCTACAACCCACATCCTCGGAAGCTAGAGCCCTTTCAACATCGAGCAGTTCTTTCTCTGCTTCTGTTATTTCTGTATCGTAGTCTCTGTCTCCAATCCGTCGTAGGGCTCCCCTCAAGTCAGAGGCATCTTCTTTTGCAAGTCTATACTTCTTCTCAAATATTTCTAAATCAAGGAATTTAGCTAAAATCTCTTTCCTCTTTGTGCTACCCTCACGTATGAAAGATAGGCTATCCAATTGGCTAGATAAACTTGTAAGAAGGAAATCCTCAATAGAGCCAAAAATCTTTCTAATATTCTTGTCAGTATCGTTTCTTGTCATTCCGTTTAAGTTTATCTTCTCGCCATCTGATGTGATTTTATAAAAGTTCAATTCCGTTCTAGCAGAAACAACCTCTTGGCCCTTAGACTTCTTCCTCTGTTTTGTAGAATTCCTACAAATGTAATATTGCTCGTCCCCAATGGAGATCATGGCTTCGCCAGTTCCTTCATCCCGATTTTGGTTAACAATGTTTACGTTCTTTCTTTCGTTTTTGGATGTGGTGTTAAACAAGGTGTACAGCAAGGAATCTACAATAGAAGATTTGCCAGAGAAATTCTTTCCAAAAATCCCTATTGTTCCGTTTATTTTATCAAAATCTATGGCGTTATCCTCACCATAATTGAACAAATTGCTCCAACGAAGCTCTCGAAGACTCCATCTAACATTTCTAGAAATCTCCTCTGTCTCCTCTGCTTTTTTTGAATAAGAAGAATTAAAATCTATGATCTTATCAAGTAGCTCATCACTAATCTCATAGTCCTCAAGATAGTCTCTGATCAGCCTCTCCTGCACTGCGAGGTCTCTCATATTATCTTGCATAATCTCTACTTCACTAGAGGATCTTCTGTGCTGACTTGCAGCCCTATTTAAGAAGGAGATGCTTTCAGGCTTATAGCAATGTTGTGCAACTTCTTTTACTTTTTTAAGAACCTCAAGTGAAAAGTTGTTCTCACTTACAATCCTAAGCCTACAGCCTTGTGGAGGGCTAAAGTTTTTTGGCAGTTGCCCCTCTGAAGTCAAAATTGCAGTGACGAACGGCTTGGGGTTCCTTACGGCTATGTGCTCACAGCTAAAGACATCCTTACTTTTTATATCCCAGAGCAAAAACCCTTTGTCGTTTGTCTCGCCAAAGTTTTGTTGAACTGTTGAGCCAGGGTACCTAACCCTGCCCTCTGGGTCTAGTGTTTGATTTGTCTTGTGTATGTCGCCTAAAAATGCATAATCAAAATCTCTAAATATATCAACTGGATGGTCGCCGTGCTCCATCGTCCAGCCAGTATCAGTCTTCACACCAGCAATTGCACCATGATATAGGGCAATATTAATTTTGCTCTTATCAGATGGACTGACCCAGTTGTCTTCATCAAAAACCGAAAGCACGTTTAATGTGAGATTGAGTTCTGGGACTTTCACTTCACCTGCGTTCTTCAGTAGGTGAAGATTTGAGTGTCGCAATGCTAGAGTAATGGGGGTAACGGCATCTTGACGTCGTTCATTCTTAAGATTGCCATCATGGTTTCCGAGAATAACGTAAGTAGGTGCAATGTCTGCTAGATTTTCCAAGAAAGACGTGGCCATTTCAAAATACTCAGGCGATAATTGAGTTTTTGTATGAGCCAGATCGCCACAGTGAACTATAAGATCTACCTGCTCATCTGTTAGCTTGGAGTAGATTTGTTGAAATATCTGACGGTATTCTTTATGGTACCTAAAATTTCGTATATGTGTATCAGCGATATGAGCAATCTTCATTTATCCCCCAGTGAGCGTAACTAACATCACTGGGGGATAAAGACAATGCTTTTTTATCGTCGAGTCTCGTCCTCTCTGTCGATCAGATCATCATCAAGAACGCTGCGCCCATAAATAACTTTCTCTAGCCCTGCAATCCCTAGAGACGCAAGCACCACACCAAGCGCTTCATACCCAAGAACTCCCAAGCCCTTAATGAATTGTCTAGCCTCTTCAGGGCTTAATTCCGCTGCCTGCGCTATCATATCTACTATCATACTTTCGTCCTCTGCTAGGACTTCTTTTTCTTGCAGTGCCTCAGTCGGCTTACGACCCTCGACAATCTTAGAAAGTTCTTCGTGAATAATTTGTTTTAATTTAGATTTAGTAATTTCCATGTTCTCCCCTTAAATATCAGCTAAAGGCTGCCAATCCCAAGCGCCCTCTCTCTCTCCCCAAACATACTCTTCGGGGATTGGCTGGCCAGATTCATCTCTAGGCCACTGAGGGTTGCTAGGGTTTCTCATCTCTTGAGGAATACCCCAATGATCAGCAACAATATTTGTAAACTCACCAAGCGAAATGCCGGGCGTAGGCTCTGGTCCATTCTGCTCTTCGTCGGGGTGCCCATCAGGTCCAGCTGGCTCTTCTGATCGACAATTGCAATCCACGATTAGAGAATCACCAGGCTGTAATGTTATGCGGATCTCGCCCATAATACACCTCCTTCAAGAAGTAAACAAATTCTGTATTAAATAGTGCCCACGGTCAACAAACGCTGAATCTTTTTTCCTCGCTTGGAATTGTTGCCTTGTCATAGCCCCCACATCCTCATACCCAGCGGTGCTTATTTTATAGACATTTACTCCATATGAAAGAAGAAGTGTGGCTATTCTATATTCTTTTTTTGAAGCATCTTCGTCAAGAGCCAAGAATATCCTTTGGCCACTACTAACTATCTTATTAAAAAGTAAACTATTCTGCCTCAAGGTCGATCCAAGAAGAGGGATTGAATTACCAGCTTTGACGGCATCAAATGGCCCCTCAACAAGAACTATATCACTATTCCAATCAACATATAAGTCGTTAAACACTATATCTCGACTGGTTGGTGAATTTTTATACTTAGGCCAGCCATTTCCATAAGCCCTGGTGACAAAATAGTTCACATACCCATCTTTGTTAAAGGATGGGAAAACGACTCTACCATGATATTCTCCCGAACCACAATAGCCAATCTTCCACTTTAATATATCTTCTCGTGTTAAACCACGCCTCTGTAAGTAGTGTAAAGCTAAATTGTTAGAGGGGAGCAGTGACTTGTTAGTTAAAGAGACAAATTCGTCAGGAAGTGAAACAGTCGCTTCTCTTTTTTCTTCTGGAGGTTTGAATAAATTCTCAAACGCGCTAATATCAACCTTTCCGCATAGTTCTGACCACTCTTGTCTGGCCTGGAAGTCTGCGAACCTATGAACGATCTTGCCTAAGTCTGTGCCGGATGCATCACAAATCCAGCATTTAAAAACATTCTTTTCTATATTTACAGAAAGTTTCTTCTTATGATGATCACAATATGGGCAATGGAAAAGCATTTCGCCACCGGAGTGATAGAAATTTCCCAAGAAGTCAACTAAGATCTGCTCTCTTGTTCGCATACGAGTCCCGCTCTGGCTACAATGATAGAATCAGCCATATCGTAACAATATGGCTTCGGATTTCCGTTACGGGTATACTCTATCGCAAAGTTAGGTTCGTTGTCAACCAGATGCTTGATCACAACATCTTTAGCCTTTACTCCTTTGGGGATCTTCAAACCACATTTCTTTCTGGCAGAGGTTGCTGCAATGTACTCTGGGGTAATACCATACACTTCATAACAAAGCCAAGATACGATTCCATTGAAAGAAGAGAGGGTAGATAAGGTTTTCGCAGAGGAGAACCCAGAGCGAAATGACTGAAGTGATTTCTCAATATAAATTTTATCAATCGTATGATGGCCACTTGTCTGTTTACCCACACTGAGCTGTAATTCATCCAGCCCATGATTCACTCTCTTAGCTTTCGCGAAAATGTCCGTGAATTTTCTTTTATTTCTAAAATCCCACGCGCCATTCAAAATTATATTTGAATCATCATCAACAACCGTATATCCGGTAATACTAGTTGAGACATCCAAGCCTAGCAGCATTAAACATCCATCTTTATCTTAAAAGTGAAATCTCTGTCTAATGTCTTTCTAACAGGTTTTGATAAATTTGCAATTGCAATGAGATTGTTTTTTTCGTCGTATATGCCGATTTTACTAATAAATGTTTGGCTCTCATAACTAGCAGTAGGACTAGTGTAGGAGGCTGAAACAGTATTCGTGATCTTCAATGTTGGCTGAATATATTGCAAAGTTCCTGAGTTAGCTACAGTAGAGACCACTTGACTAGAAGACACAAATGACGGATTGTTCGAATAGTCTAGCTCGCCTCGTGGTGCATGACAAAACATAGTTATATTTGGGACAAGATTTGTGGCTTCAAACTCAAGGTTGTAGCTTGATGAATTCTCAGTGCCAGCCGCATTTCCGTCGTTCATCCCGGTGGCGAAATAAAGCCACTTAGCCTTATCAGGATCACTGTCTGGATATGTATATGTAACGGTTGTTAAATCCCAAGAGCCAGTGAGTAGAACAACGCCTTCGTCGTACAGGACAACACCAGCGACACTACCAGAACCAGTTGAACCGACTGGTCCGACTTGTTTGAGTTCTCCATTTAAGTGTTCGTCCTTTAATTCTCCTACCAGAGTACCTGTAATGTAGTATTTTAAATTTACCGTGCCTTTTCTTAGTCTCCCGCCATAAAATACATTTGGTATGGAAAGCAAGTTTATAGCTTGAGCTGACTTGTTTCCCAAGCTTGAACTAAAAGAGTAATGTGAGGATTTTGGGTTATAGTAATTTAGAGTATTCTTTAACGCTGTTACCCTTGGTCTGGAGGAGTTCTCCGCAAAATACTCTCTTGTGGCAGATGAGGTTAAAGGGTAACTACCAGTAATTTTGTCCGATGGTCCGTATTGAGCAAAATACTCTCTAGTTGTTATATTGCGAAAAGCAATATAATCACTTGTCGCAAAAACAAATGGCTTTATAAGGCCAGTTTGAGTAGCACTCCTGTCAATATTCGCCTCAAAGAGAGACAATGTTCCACGCCGGGAGACAACACTACCGGTAAACGAGCCAGACTGTACGCTTCTATTATTGTAATAGACAGATGAGTCGAACACAAAAAACTCCTGTTTTGGTGTTGACTCTATCTGATTATAGAATATATCTGTTTCTTTAAAATTGTAGAATGGCATCGCCTACCTCCACATCAGTAGTCGAGGCGCACACGTAGAGTGAATTCGTTTGATGGGTCTTTTCGTAGTGGCGTGGAAAGCTTAGCGACTGCCAGGAGTTCCCTATCAGACGAATAGAGGCCAATAGCTGTAGCATACGCCACTGGTGGATCTCGGCGTCGGTCTTTGACACGGATCTTGCTCGAATCCAGGTAAGTAGGATTCGAAGAGTAGTTAAACTCATTATTGTTGACCCTACAGAAGTAAACCGTGCTGTTAAGCTCTGTGGTATTATTGAAAGATATGTTGTATATCCTGTTCCTAAACGCATCGCTGATACCCTGTATATTAGTGCCGCTCACAAGTTGGGAATAGTCTGGGCTTCCATCCGAACTAAGTATGCAACTAGAGCTTAAGATACCGTCGGCTCCGTCTACAGAGCTTGTAGAGAATAATAGTTGGCCATTGATAGCCGCAATACCCGCTTGGTAATATATAAGGCCAACCTTTTCAGCAGTTGTGGAACCAGCCTGGAAAGCTGTTCCGCTTATAGGAAGGCCAAGGCTGTTGGTGACATATAGAATTCCGTACTCACCTGCGGGTGAATTAACTTTATATGAATTTGCTGCACCAGAGTCGAACACTTTAATTCTGAGAGTGTTCGGGGCTGGCTGTGCGTAACCACTAGAGACCAAGAACTCTAACTCAAAAGTTCCTTTCTTTATTTCATCCTTGGATAGAAGTCTAGAAAAGTTAAAAAATAGCAAATTCGTATGAAGACTGCCTGTACCTAGCTGCCCATCGCGGTCAAAGGATCTGACGGAACCCGTCTCATCGAACCCAACCAGCACCTGTGCAAGCTCGCCATATATATTTTGCTTCTTGGATGCTTGCTCTGTTACCGATCCGGCACTGACGTAACTAGCGGCTGTGCCAAGAGTCAGATCAAAAATATGATTAGCCGAAGACGAAAGATAAGGATAGTCATAAACAGACTGAAACATCCCATGAGAATAATTTTTGATATTCTCGTCCGCGTAAGTGCCAGTTACAATAGAGCCAGTAATTGGGATAGACTCATGCAGTAGCTGCCTTGCATTGGTTACATCATTTGAAGTAAAGCTCTTGTAAACACTAGCCATTTTTTATTCCTTTTTAAATCTTGATAAGTCTTACTGGGACGTCAATACGATAACCAGTGGTGAGCCCCTCAACAGTTATGAAAGTATCGATAAACTTGACACTAGTGCTCTCAACTGTTGTAGTTCCTCCCAATTCTGTGAACAAAGTATTGCTGTCTTCAACAAATCTACTTGCTTTAAGTTTGAACGCCACACTAGTGCCTCTAGACCCAGCGATAGTCTGGGTGTTTGTGTTGGCAGAAGTAACCGTATTTCTTTGTACAAAAGTCCCATTACCAGTCAGCGATAGATAGTAAGAGGCAATCCCATCGTCATCAATAGTGTTCGGAGTTGCTTGGATGCCTGTCTGTGATGCTAAAATGCAAAGCTCATTATTTACACGAACAATGTACTGTCTCTCGACTAGAGATGGATCTAGCTGATTTGTGGGCGGGGAAGCAGCGTTATCGATACCTTGGTCAAGCCTTATAAATTTTGCATCATCCGATGGCTCAAATCCGTTAAGTATTCCTTGCACATTTTGCAGTGCTGCGGTTTGTGCGGTGGTATCCCCACAAGTTACCATAAATATGTTCTGTGATGAGTGTCTCTTGTTATTCAACTCAAGCTCATTCAGCTTGATAACGGACAAGTAAAGCAAGTCATTTCTAGATATAGACAATAATTTAGACTTCATAAAAGAAGCGTTGTTAGTAAAAGCTTCCAAGATAGGGGTCTGCCTAATACTTTGGTCATAGTACGCAGAGCCTAAAGATGCAGTACTGTTATAAAGGCCGTAGTCAATCTCATCGTCTGCTAGGGCGAAAGCTGTAATATTGAAGCTGCCATCTGCCTTAGCCAGCCTCATTCTGCCAGTATCTGTTAAAACGGCATCCAGTATAATGTCGCCAGAATTGTCTAAAAATCCCATTTTTTATCCTTTTTAGCCTATGCTTCCATCACTAAATAAATAGTGCCATACAATAAATAGTATGTTTGTTGTTGTAAGTCTTTATATTTCAGAATCAAATCGTTGTGATATTTCTTCAAAAAACTCTTGTGTTTGCTTGCCCACTTGCGAAAGAGGCTCCATCAGCGCATCACTAAGCGGACTAGCATTGCCGCAATCATCATTAGGACTCTCTATATATCTTACTTTTGGCCTAATATTAATATCTATTTTCCTTCCTGTCTTTGATGACGTAATCCTCATCTTGTACGTCTTGCCCCAAATGACCTCATCTTTAATGCCGAGCTGAACGTTGGATAATTGCCCGTTGAATGTAGCTGGCTTAACTTGAGTGGGCTCTTGTAATGATTGCAGTATCGTTGGGGATATCATCACGATACGACGTGCATCTTTAGTATTTTGTTTCGCGCTTCTCTCTCGGAAGTCAACATTGCGAATATATGGGTATATAGCACCGCCATCATTTATAATTTCAACTTCAAAAATTCTAGATGGATTAGAAATTTGCCCCATTGAATCAATGGTTCTGAACATATAATAATACTTCCGGTTCGGCTCTATCTTCTCTAGCAGTGAAAATGAGTTTGAAAATCTCTTATCCATATCAGGCAATATTGTACTAAACTTTCTATAAAAAGATTTCTTAAAGTCTTCGAAGCCAAATGGGTGGTAGTCTAACCTAAACGCTTCAAATGCAGATATATCATCATCGTCTTCAAACAGTAAAAGCTCATTTGGATCTAACTCTCTCTGGTTCTTTAAGTTATCGTAGAACTCTTGATCCGAATCAAGTATGACAACAAACTGTGTCCGATACTCACCTTCCATCGAATTGAAATTAATTAGTATCTCGTCGTCAATACCCTTGTAAGGGATAAACTGCACATCTGGAGCTATCGGAAGGCTATTATTAGCCTTCCCAGATGCTATGAAATATGGCATCTCGTATATAAGAGGCTGCGCTGCCGTGACTGCCAAAAAGCTGTGTTTGCATAAACCATCAGATGTCTTCTTATGATCCTCGGTGACATCACGAAATACCAACTCCCCAGAATCCAGAAAATCGTTACTAGAGGGAAGGACCTGTATGGCAACGTTGTTACTGGGTTTTGGTAAGTCGATATCCTGTAAATCTAAATTATTTTTTAAATAAAAATACCTGCTACCAATTACAAGCTTGTACGCTTTCACAACGTAGGTATATTGTGTGTTAAACTTAATTTGAGTATCCACATATTCTACAACGTCTTCTGTTGCGCTGTTAAAGAACCAAAATGTTTGTATTGGGTTTCCAAGTTCCGATAACTTGTCATAAATTGTATCGTCTACTAATTCACCTTCAGTTAGCCTAAAATCATCAACTTGATATTTTTCTATTTTATACGCAACTACCTCTTGATGAGGCTCAACTCCCTTAAGTATATCACGGTAACTTCTATTTTTATCCTTAATTATATCTTGAATTTGCTTGGTAAATACTGAAAATCTTATAAGCTTTGTATAGTAGTCCACATCATTCTCGGCCATAGTGACTGATTTGTTACGATTCCCGAAAAAAAATGTGTTTTGTGGCATTGGCCCAAACCCTGGCGGGCCTGACGGTGGAGATGAAACACCCTGTAGCTGCCTCTGTAGCGAAAATATTTCTTGGTCTATCTGCATCATCCATTCGTACACAGACCAAGTGTTAAGCCTTTCGTTAGGGACTGACTCTTCGATAAGGGAGGAGGCATTACCATCCTGGATTTGTCTAAACGTCTTATAGAAAGATTGTAACTCACTTGGTTGTATCTCGGAGAGGTGTCGCAACATAAAGCCATCAAGCTCTTGCTCTTGTATTGTACTTGCAATTTGTCTTGGCTTTTGTTTATCAAATTTTATCCTCGCATAATGTGGGAAGTTAAATTCAAATGGGTAAAAGTTGTTAAGAGGCCCAAGGTTATCCCCAGTGACCAGAAGGGTGTCTAATGGCTCATCCTGTATGAAAGCTATTATTTGTTTCTCAAGACATTGTACATCCTCTCTCAAGCCAAGGATAATAGGTATTAAGTTCGTCTGGCCTGCAATAGCGTATACATTTGCTATTCGACTCTCTGGGGTGCCGCTCTCCTCTAAATAGGAATTGTATTCCTTGGCTTCATAATTAAACTGAAAGTCCACTTCAGCGCTTAAGGAGCTAGCGACTCGATTTGCAAACTCTTCTGATTCAAAATTGGTAACTGGAAGGTCTAGTTTGAAATACACATCTTCCATGACAGTTACAAGTATTTCTCGAAATTGTTCGGATAAAAATGTGTATACGGGAGGAGTGCCATTACGAGCAAAGTTTGGAATTGTTTTTGTTGTAGGTAATATATTTAAGAGATTTTCTATCTTATTTTCACTCTGTCCTGGGATAGCTGGCCCTAAGAAAGAGTTGATAAGTCCTATCTGCGTTCCGTGAGATATGAAGAACGCTGACGTTTTTATGTACATCTCCCTTATCTTGCTGAGTAGAGTTGTTTCGAGCCTTATCTTTAGTATTGGATCTTGTAGACTAGCTATATGATCGACTGCCCTCTGCACCATGTCAGATTCTACTATAGTCCTTAAAACTATATTGCTTCTACTAAGAATTTCAGTAGTATAGTTCCTCATTTGCAGCGTAGGGTAGTCATATATTACTTCAAATATGGAGCCGTCCCCATCCTCGCCTTCAATGTATTTTTGCCAGCAATCTGTGCAGGTGGGATAAGGACCAAAAACCTCCTTCTTTGCAGTCAAAGAAACCGGAGTAATTTTCACGCTTAGCGGGAGATCTGTTTCGCCTCTATCATAGGCTACGGTCTTTCCAAGCTTGAACTCGAAGGGGTATTCTTGTGGCTCATGAAATGCAATATCACCATCTTTTTCGTAATAGTAATTACCTATGATGTGCCTAATCCTATCAGCGGATAGTACGGGAACCACGTTCCTACGTTGTCCGATTGACGGCAAGTTTTGTCTCTTATAGTTGTCATTAAGGACAAATTTATATTTCTTATTGCTAAACATCAATCCCTTACCCCAATAAAACTAGTCCCGGCTCTCCCCAAAAGTCTCTCTCACTCTAGCTTCCAAGATGCCATCTTCCGTTTCTTTAATAACATTGTTAATCTCTTTTAAAGAATCTGAAAGTTCATCCACAGCGTTTCCTGAAGACAGTCTAGGTATCTCGGCATCACCAGAGATTGTGAAATATTGTTTGTATATTTCCAATCCTTCCTTTTCTCTAATACCCAACTCACTATCACTAAATAGATTTACTCTAACTAGAACATTCTTTAACCTATTAATATCTTTAGTTGTCAACTCTTTCCATTCTGCTCCTTGTAGACCTGAAGCTAGATCTAGATATTCTAGCTTTGCGATAGTGTTCATAAAATTATTAACAAGTGAAACATTTTCTGAGCTTTTCAAACTTTCAAACCTGGTATTTCCAGAAAACTTAGATTGCCCTTCTCCCCTCAAGACATAAGATTGGTACGGGGGGGGTAACGTACTAACGGCTCTAACTGATAAATCTGCATCGCTTATAGTTTGGCCGGAATCAAAATTTTGCTGGAATGTGCTCTGTGCAGCAACACCAAATATTTTAAAAATTTCCTGCTCCGCTGCTACCGTCTCTGACGTTTCGTAAGTTTTTATATCGCCGCTAATAAAGTTACTATTGTCCAAAAGATAATCTGACGGATCTGCGTATTCTCTCACATCGTCTTCAAATTCAAAAAGTATACCCGAGTCTGCAACGTCAATGATGCCAGACAAGGTAGGTTCCAATTTCCCATTTAAGGCAGCAGGGATGGCGTTTACTTTTTTATCGAAATCATCATTGTAATCTCCGGTTGATGTAAGGTTTATAAGGTTGTCTCCATCGATAAAGAGGTTAGGAGTCAAAATGAATTTTGCTGCTTCTATCAAAACCGGATCAGTTGGAGTAGCTACCCAAAACTTTTCAAGCTCTTTTATTCCTCTTTGGCTGATCTGTTCTTGAGTAAAATTACTTTTGGATGTTATAGAGTCAGACTTTTGCACGATTGCACTATCGGGCCGCAAGCTAGAAACGAAATCAACTCCAGTAGTTCGTGGTTTTGTTAGAGCCCTTGAGGTAAACCTTGCCTCAATTGTGCCTTTTGGCTTCTGGTTATTCGAGTATGCATTCGTGGAAATAGTCCCAGTGCCAGAACTATTCACTCCAAAAGTGGTAAAAAAATCTTTAAGAGTAGAAAAGAATGTTTGTACTATTTTTAGAAATATACTATGCCGCTCCTTGGGGGAGGCAGGATTTGCTAGATGTATCATGTATTTTTTTGGGGAACATCTTTTCCCGCCAAAATTAACAATTTCCCTGTAGTAGACATCTATTAGCTGTGCTATACTAGCTATACCTCTAGAATCTTCAGGTGAGGAAAAAGTTTGAATTGCTTCTGGGTTAGTTGTGTCCCTTTGATATACGAAGTCGTAATAATCGTTGCTTTCCCTTAACAACCTCCCCATGTCTTGGACGATGCGCTCCAAGTAAGCAATTGTTGGGTCTCTGAACGTGCATGTTACCAAATATCGACTTCGTTCCTGCGATGGCGTATGATCTTCCACCTTAAAAAACTTATACCTGCTTGTAGACACTAATGTCTGTTCGATAGACGCGACTATTTCATTCTTGCCATTAAAACTATCTCTGTTTGTGACATCTAAAATATTTCCAGGACTCACTTCTCTTGTGGACACTAAGAAACTATTTTCTTTATCGTTGTAGAATCTCTGTTTCTGCACAGAGATTTGTCCTAAAATGACATTATCATAGACTGATGAGTCTCTCAAGAATGGCAAAAGACATTTGCTTCTTATCATTTCCCTTCGATCAAATCCGAAAAAAACAGTGTTGATTTTTCTTGTGCTTCTTGAGATCCAAAAACGGTTTGCTATGGTATCTTGTCTTGGCTTTTGTGATTCACGAAGGAAGGTTCTCACATCATTGGAGGATGTTTTTAAAAAGCATTTTTCGACGTCAAGGTATCGAGATTCTTTTTTAAGGACTTTCTCGCCGTTATTGTATATGAATACCACGTCTGTCAGACTCTGTATGGATTCACGAAAAGACATTCTAATATCATAGTTTTGTGATACCTTATCCCGGTCAATAGATAAGAAAGAAATAGCAACTAAGTTCTTAACCTTTCCTGGGATTTCAAATTTGAATTTAGATTCAAATTCAAGCCTTGTATTTTTGGATATCTTTACTTTTTTAGGTCCACGGCTTATCAAAGATACTATATCCTCTTTTTGGACATATGTTTTATCCTGATTATCTTGAACGTAATTAAATACTAAATTTAAAACTTCTTCCTGACGGCTTTCTGTTGCCCCACTTGACAAAGAATTTCTTAGCTCTGCAATTACTTTGTCATCTGTTATTAAGATCGTAGATAGCTGAAGTAAACTAAGTGCAGAATCAGATGGTGTTTGACAGCAAGTGCTGCAACTCGGATCATACCATAGCTTGCCTGAAGTTTCTGATCCCGCTGACTCTGGTACACCTGGAAATCCCTCAGCGGGAGTAAGCACTTGTGTTCTCCTCATGGTCTGACAAGATGAATCCTGCTCATCAGATAAACCTACCAGCATCAACACAGAAACTGTGTCTTCACCTTCGTCTATTTCCATGTCCCTTATACCAGGGGACAGTCCATTATTTCTATTTGTGTTTGGCCTGATTGACAAACTCATTAGCTATTCTCCTGACAATTGCTAATGTTGACACCATCTTGATTATAGACATTCGCATCAGATGCGCTTTGCTTCTCTTCACACTGGAGATCATAACTCAAGCTTAAGTTATGCCCCTTGCTCCTGAGTTCTCTTACTAGAGTGCATAATAAATCTTCTTCTATTTCACTATCTGTCAAAATATTAAAATAATATCCTACATCTCCAGCTTCCGGTTTTGGTTGCTGGAAAAAGTTCTTGTTTACCGTGTCGTAATCTAATAAAAATCCATTCTCGTCAATGCCATCATTTGGAGATTGGAATGTCAATCCTCTGTATTCAAGCCCATTCTGATCTTCAACTTCAAGAAGTTCCACTGTAAAATTAGAGTTTTGATACTCAGTGTTGCCCTCCATGATATCTAAGACTACAAAGTCAGACTCCACAGCCACGTATGTCCCGTCGCGAGCCACACCAGATCTTAAGTTTATGTCTTCTACTATGTTGCTAGTTCCGTCAAAAGTATTTCCTATTGTAACCCTATATTCAATGTCAACATCAATCTGTGGGATTTCTTGGGTTCCAAAATTAGAAATTAAATAATCTTGCGAAGCAGATATGGAGTTCTTTAATAGCCTTACATTAAAGGCTGGGGATTTGTCCTGCTGTGTCCTAGCAGTGCCGACTTTCTTACTTAAAATCATCTCCTTTTCTATAGAATCTTGGCCGGATAGTCCACGTTCTTGCCTAACCTTCTTGGATATTGAGATATTCGTCATCGAGTCCAGGGGGTCAGCATATAGCGGAATACCAGAGCTTGCTTGAGCGTACTCGCGAAGATAGTTTTTTGCCTCTCTGCGACGAGTTTGAGTCTTCAGCCTTGGGGTCTCGTTAAGGATCCTCTGGGTGGCTGCCTTCTGTTCCTCGGTCGAGCCAGAGAGTGCCGCCAGATCGTACAGAATATCATCATCAAAAAAGGCATACTTTACAGGCTTGAACTTTCCTACAGATAAGAGATACTTACCCCACTGGGTTAGTTCAAGGTCTAACACCTCTTGCCTATCATCAAAAAACTCTGCCATTTTACTTCTCTTCCGGCTCTGTTATTACGTTAAAATCCATCTTACCATATTCGATCATTGTGAAAAAGTCATATGGCCAGTTATAAGTGTAAGAAGATATATCTGTATCGTTTCTGCGCTTACCAACTTTTGGCTCTAAATTTCTAAATCGTGGATCTGAATTGATATTCTCCGCCAATAATTTATCAAAGTAACTAGTTTGAGCTTTTTGTTTTATTTTGAAGACTAGCCATTTAAGTTCTGCATTTCCATTACCGCCACCAGAAATATAAGATAATATCTCGTTACCTGCTAAATCGTGACTTAGGGAACTTACACTGTACTCGGGATCGTTGCCAAGCTTTGGCGCTAGATTCTGCCACATGTATGACAAATCATCCTGATCAAATGTGTGAGAAAACTCAAACACATACATAGAAATTGGTTCGACAGACTCACGATTCTTTACAAAATCAAATGTCGGCGGAATTACATATCTTTGCATTTTAGTTACTAAATCCACTAGAGAGGAGCCTGGCTGTGGTGAATCTTCAGGTGGCCGGTAGTTTCTATTAATTGATTTTTGTATCGCAGACTCTACAAGTTGCTTGTCAAGTTTGAAAAATCTTCTCTGCCCTTCAATCTCCAAGAATGGAATAGCAGCAACTGCCTCATATATTTTTTTAGTTTTAGCTAATTTGCCGATCCTAGCTGATCGTTTACGAAAGCCCACCACATCAGCGAGTGACTGCATATCACCAGAATTATAAGTACCAGACTGATCTGGGGTCGTACCACGATTGCTCAGCCAGTCAGAGTCTATATCAGATACCTCCAAGAATATGCCTTTTCTTGGCGTATCCGGGATCATACCGAATTGATGCCAAATACCACGAGGCACAGATTCAGAACCATTGGTTGGAATAGCAACCAAGGAACCAGTTATAGCTCGTTTACCTGTATCGTTAAAATTCAAGGCAGGTGTTTCGAACTTAGGCTGAATGACCCATATCTGATCATTTGCTACGCTATCATCTTTTATTATAATAGGATCTCCATTAGGATCATACTCAACAGATCTGACGGATGTTTTACCTAATATATTAACTGAGGATGTGAGTTGCATAGAGAAATTGTTTATGAATTCGCCATACGGTGTTTCATTATATAAAGTACCAGCCGGTTGAGGACTTGAACTTGAATCAAACCTCCAGCAAACAACCTTCGAACTACCAAAAATATCTTCCAGTGTATGTCTATCAGAAGTAGCTTTAAAAACTACATCAGCCCATGCTTCCCCATCGTAGTATGGAGGAGTATATGCAGGATTATAACCAAACAAGCTGTCTGGCTCGAATGCAGTCTGGAAGGATGATGTGTCTACATACCTTCTGGCTGCCATAGGTGGCCCAAAAGACGATGGCCTAGAGTATAATGTAAAGTCTTCGACTAACACCTCATCCCCAATATCCCCAAGCCTTTGTTTAATGCTGTGCTGTGGCGTTGGGAAAGAAGTCTCGAAAACTCTAGGGGTGTTCATACTTCTTCTAAGCCTGACTCTCATTCCATAGTAGCTGCCAGAACTAAACTTCTTAAATCTTGTCTGTGGTTCCGAAACAAGACTTGTTATCTCACCATTTTCCAAATAAAAGTCAGCAACTTCAGCCAGAAAGTTATTAGCCATTAGCTTGTACAATTTGTCGCCATTACCATCCCAACTAGCGGTTAGATCCATAGAGGCGCTCGGGTGTGGCTCCATGTCTGTGAAGTTAATATTGCTAAGGAAATTCGCTGGCTCTACGAGGCTCTCAAACGGAACTCGATAATCCATTCCATTAATTCCGTTACTGCCAGTACCTAGTAAGTGATATCTCGTTGCGCCACCAAAGCTGCCTATACCTTGTTCTGGCATCGAGCCAGTGATGTCGGCATTTTGTATTCTTATTATTTCTTTTGAACCAGTATACACTGAATAGTCGACTGCAATACCAGATTTAATGGTATTGTACAACACTCCAGGTGAGAACAGAGCCGAGGTTATTGGCCTCAATCTGGCTGTAACCCCAAGCCCGGCCCCAAAAGAACCCGAGTTTGATCCGGTGAAGCTTATGTGCGAAGCATAAGAGCTAGAAAACTGGGTTGCTAAATCGACCGTTCTTTCCGATGGATAGAAGCCATCATAAGCAACAAACTTTTTAATAGCCTTAAATTTAAGCTGGATTGAAGCAGGCTCTACCTCTCCTTCGAGTTCCCGTAAAGCTGCTCTCAAATTTCCGAACAAATCTGATGTTGAATAGACTTTGTAAAAACGTTCGTCTGAGCTGTTGCTCATAAAATCAGAACTTGAAGTTAGGGCGTTAATCCCAAAAATATCAAATGAAGCTGTGTTGTTAGCTAAAAAATCGCCTTGCCTTTCATTAACATAGTAAGAGATATGACTAGAGATTCTAAACTCTGGTATGAGCGTTCTATCATAGTTTATTGGATAGACGTTTTCACTAAACTTATCATAGGTATCGTAAAATGGAGCCCTTGATTCACTAACGAAAGCCCCATCGGTACCAAATTTGCCAGACTGCGTTGCTGCTTCCCACAAAGCATTGCCAGCAAAAAGTTGAGCTGCTCCTAGAGAATTTGAGACATCCGTTATAGACCCTATACTTCCTAAAGATGCTGTCTGAGGGACAGAGATACCATATGGACTCACGAAGGAGAATTTAGAGCCAAGGGTATGCTTCCTGCTATATAGAGGAGCATATCTTAAGCCTGTTAAATCTCCACCATGGATTTGGGTATATACGTTCTGTAAAACGCCAGCCTTTGAACCATCAGCTGTGGCACCAGCAGTGCCAGTTTGGATCGTGGTTGTAGAAAAGTCTTCTTCTGCGTCTAGAGACCAGCAACTCTGGGAGAAGAAAGTAGTCTGGCTTGCTACCGATGGTTTGAGCAGGTTACCCTTTGCCGTCCTATCTACTCGTGAGTCCCTCCAGAAATTGTTGTCAAAATTATTTCTAAACCTTGATTTATTAGAGCCTAAATTGGTCTTTTGAGGATAGACTGTTTCGGAGAACTGCACATACACAGTGTCTATATTGGGAGTATTAAGTAGACGCTTAATCTGTTCAAGTCTAGTATCGTCAAAAGTCTGGATATTTAGCACATTGTTGAGTTGCTCGTTCGCAAACTTAACACTCTCGTTGTTAAAAGGAATTTTTATATAAGCATTAACGTCTCTATTATTTACCCTCTTCTTTATTGATAAGACTATAGGATTACTGCTAGCGTCCAGAACAGGCTCGGTAAATCTGTATGTCGTCTGGTTGCGTAACCTCTTTACTTCTCTAACTCCACTAGGATCGAAGCTTACAACCTCATCTCCGTATACAGGTACGTGTGTTAAGATGTTTTTCTTTCTCAGTGTAGCCATGGCCTTCGAGTCTTGGCCTCTAATTTGTGCCCAGGTTGACAGGTTAAAAGTGCCTCCCCTAGAGGCCAAAATAGAATTAAAAACTTCCGCAGCGCTTGTATCAGATAACGAGGAGTACAGTTCGGTGTTGAGATAGGAAGTTAATTCAGTGCTAGATGCAAAGCCGATTAGCAAGCTAGACGTGTCAAAAGGGGTCAATACATTAAGGTTTATAGGATAAAAAGGTGTTCCCTGTACAGAATTGCTAAGTGCAGCTGTCAGAACATAATCTACTGCATCCACAAACCCGGTAGAACTTGTTATTTTTCCGTCAGGAGGTAAATATCCAAATGGGACGTTATCGGTGCCAGTTAGCGAGAAGCCGCCGTAGTTCAAGGCTGTCCCCGTTACCCACGTATATTGCAGATCACTTTGTGGTAGAGGGTGACGTACAAAATAATTATCGTGTACAGCGCCAGTCACGTTGGTCGTACCGCTTAGTTGGATAATCAGGCGTCTATTGCTGTTGACCCCATGGAAACTAGCTGTTCCATCATAATCGGATGAGTTGGCGAAGGAGCCACTTTTCAAACCAAACTGCTGAGAATGTATTGACAGAATGGTTTGAAGTGGCTGCCTAACTGCTAAGTTCCTATATGGTAAAGCATTGTAAGCGCTAAGCTCAGCATGTTGCGCGTCCAATCCAGGCCCACCTAAATTATCCCCCATTGTGGCTGGGTCGCCTGGTGAGGAAAATCTATTAACAATGACATTTTGCTTTTTGGTTCTTGCTAGCTTTGTATAGTCTTGTACACCTACGACATATGAAGAGGAGACCACACTAGCAGAGAATGGAGTGTGAATGGCAAAAATATCATTTTCAACCCTACCATTTGAGTTCAAGTAATCGATTGGGTCTTGGTAATTTCCAAGGACCGTGCCTAGAGAACTTGTTGCATGCTGAATATTCTTGACGTTGACGGGCCTCTTCGAGAACGTTTCACGAGCGAATGTTGATCGTGGTTTAGTCAAGTCTTGGTTGGTAATCTCGATGGTATTTGAGGAGAGGTTAATTTTAAAGCCCTCAATTCTGTCAGCATCGCTATCAATGTTGTTGGCACCAGGTTTTTCAGAAGAATATTGGTTGATCGCAACATGCCTGTGGCCACTGCCGCCAACGTATTTTTCTGTAAACGGACCTTGTACTGGAATTTCGTACTCGGTATCGTAAACATCTTGGTGAATTCCGTTAATGTCAAAACGAGTAGTGGAGCCAAAATCACTAATCAGCTTTTGTTGATAGCCTGCTGATGGAACACCGGCTGAGGCGCTCATAAACGTGAACGGCAAAACACTAAAATCACTTTGGACATCAGTCCCAAATGTCGCTTTAAATCTTTTCCGAATGTGCTTTAGAGCTGGTGGCGTGCCAGTCTGATCGCACAGGCCATAACTATTATCACTGCACCCATCTTCTTGTTCAAAGCTAGTGATGGACAAGGAACTTCCAGCTAGTTTGTTAACCACAGATTTCCAAAGCTTATTGGAACCTCCCGCAGGTATATTGATGCCTCCGTGAATGACTTTGTTTACAACAGTACCCATTGCAGAATCAAGCGATATACAAAGGTTGTAAAGTTTTGTAAATTTTCTCCTAGAATAAGAAGAGCCAACATAACTTGTGCCATCTGACTGGGCTAGATTTGGCCCAGATGCCGAAACGTGTGACTGGACAATTCTCCTAAATGTGTCTCTTTGTGAATCAATTACTGTATCCCCAGATGTGATAACAGAGCTATTTCTTTCAGCTCTTGCGTACCACCAAAGGCAGTTGTCAGACTGCAAATTGGTCACTGGGGATGAGCCTCGATCCCAAGGATATAGAAGTTCATTGATGCCAGATACTTTGGCTTCTAGGAACCCATCAGAAGTATCTTGTAATGATCCCTTGAGTGGACCTACTTCTTTAAATATGGGATAGTTATATCTATAATGTTGCCTAGATAACGCATGCTCCTCGATAACCGTGTTGATGTTCTCGGAGGTATCAGCGGTCAAAGGTATGAGCTGCCTTATCATCTTAGACAGCGAACTATCTATCCAGCGATAATAGTTTAGATATTTTTCAATATCTGGTGTATTTCCAATATTTTGGAAATACAATTCACGCAGCTGTCTAAGGTCCTTATGTTCTACTCGATATCTTTGAACTGGGTGGTGGTATAAATTACTGAAGTCTTTAATACTGGCGAACATGTTTACGATATCTTTGGATATCGTTCTGTACGGGCTTTTTTCAAAAGCAAAGTAGTAGTTTACAGGTGCTGAATCTCTCGTAAAGGTTTCAATATCATTATTCGTCACTGTGATCAGATCGTAACTTGATAACTCATCAGGCACGTTTAAGTTAGCAAAGTTGATAAATTCTTTACTAACAACTTTTGTGTTTGTGGTTGGGAAATTGTCACCAATGGCCTGATAAATATATTCAGTGGCTTTAGACACAGAGCCGAACCTAGTCAGTGCATTTGCCGACCCAGAGGTGATATCGTTTACCACAAACTCCCCAGAGGAATCTGAACTAGTGACGCTCTGAAAATCCCAATGCAAAGCCAGAGTTTCTATTTCTGGTATATATGTCCCCGTCACTACACTTTGATTCAGGAAGGCATTCCTGGATGGGTTTAGGGTTCCATAGTTTAGTGGGTTTTGAGCATGGACATCAATAACTCCAGTATCTAACGGCAACATCCAATGTCGGACAGAACCTATTTTAACGTCCGTACTAGTTTGTACTGTCCCAGTAAAGTTGGTCCTGTGAGCACCAGCATAATACCTCTTGGGAGAACTTGCAATATTTTTACCTTGCGCATTGCTAAGACTTTCAGTCAAGGTAAATGAGTCTACAACAATGTCTAGTTCCTTACGGACTGCATAGAGTTGTAATGTATATGTACCACCAGACGTTCCCGCGACCTCATCTGCTAAGCCAAATTTGTCTGGCTTGACACTGACTGCGAAGTTCCACTTCGTATTGTCGTAGACGCCTGGGTAGACGTCCGATGTGATTATCACATCATCGCCTGTCCCGAAACTAGCAGAAAGCAAGAAGAATGCATCGCTTGAGCCTACCGATGTTCTAACAGAATATAGTTGGGCTGATATATCATTGGCCTGGAATGTGTATTCTGAAGAGAGAGCGCTGGCTGTATTTGGAGAATGGAAACCAAACAGGGAAGACGACAAAAAACTTACTTGAAAGAAAGATTCAGATTGAACATTTTGAGGTTTTGGGAATATGACTTCCGTTTCGCCAGTGAAGCCAATATTCTGTAAATCATGTCCTATTAAACTACCAGATACATATGTAAGGTCCGAGTCAGTGCGATGGTACACACTAGAGGCAAATCTGTCAGGATCATTAAAGTCAACAAATTTCTTTCCGGTGGAGGAGAATGTGTAACGATTATCATATGTATAACGAACATTGTTACCATACATACTGATGTTGACTAACTCATCATCAATACCAAAACACCTAAAAAGATTTCTAAAAGACTTTTCGTTACCTTTAGATTTGTAGATATAAACAAGATTATTATAGATATTGTTGTAAATTTGATTTTTAATATCGTTAAGTTGCATCTCAAAATGGTTACGAGAGTCATGATTTAGTATTTTTTCGACCAAAGTGACGTCAGAGAAAATAGGCGATACCATAAACCCTTGAGACTCTAGAACAGTTTCGTTAAAGGCGAGAGGACTCCTAACACTTGAGCTTGTGTAGGTTTTATTTTTTAAAGTATTCAGACTCTGTATGCTTAAGCACACTTCGTCAAAATATGAAGACATTATTTGAGTAAGTTGGAGTAAGTTCTCCCCACCTTCGCCTGTTCGATCTTCATCAACTATCCAAGATGGAAGAGAATAATATATAGAAGAATTGTTACTTGTGTCATACTCCGAACCGGAGTTAACAAGCCTGGTCCGAAGGGATGTGACATCAGTATGTGTGGCTCTAACAATCGGGTCTTTATACTCGGAATCAGATGCATTAGCTAAAACAATCGCTGAACCTGTTGATCTAGCAGATGAACCTGGGTATCCGACCCAAGAGCCATTAGTAACTCTGCCAGAGTAATCCAACACAGATGAATCGATAGTCGACTCCCCTACAATACCCTCGTTAAATTTATAATATACACCGAGTTCTGTGTTAGAGACGTCCGTGTTGGTACCCCCTCCAACTTGGAATCTGTAATTTTCCGCTATCTCGCGACTACTACGATACGATTTCCAGTATCGAAATTCATCCAGAGAACCTGACAGTTTTCCGTAGCCAGTCATACTAGTCCCATGGTAAATATTGCCAGAGGGAGAAGTTTGAAGTGCTGCAATATTTGCTTTTAAATTTCCCGTAACTTCGCTAAAGTTAATTGCTGTGCTAGTTTTTGTCTCAATAAGTTGTCCATTTAGGTACAGATTGCCCTCTATCTGGGCTGAGCTTGATTGTAACGTGATAGCAACATGATTCCAGGTGTCTGCTAATGTAGATGTAAGTACAGTACTTCCACCAAAAGAAGCATTTAGTACATTAGAGCCAGATGCAAGATGAATTCTAAATGGATCTTGCCCATCCGAAGTGCCAGTAAGAAATACCAGCAGTCTGCCGTAACCGTTGCTCGACGAAGCCGCACCATTCCAGAGATCAAAAATAACTTCTTTTTCTGTCAAGGCTGAGTCAACAAGCCAGGAGCCTTTGTTGAGCCAGAACTCTGTTGACACTCCCCTAGCTAGATCAAACTTTAAGTTTGAATCTCTCGTTCCCACACGATCATATGCCTGCACTCCGGATGTGGAGTACACATCTGATTGGTAAATGTTCGCATCCTTAAAAGTGCTTGCAAGGGTTTTACCGACCATCCCGCTAGAGGCTGTCTGAGGCCCTCCTACGAGAGAAATATATTCCACATTGGAAGATAACCCATATCCCTCGATTAAATCCCCAGAGCGCGTGCCCCAACCATTTGATGAAAAAATAGCATAACCGTTAGTTCTAGGATATTCTTTTTCTAATAAATATAAATCTAAAAAAGTTGAATTATTAAGAAATTCGTTTACTTCGGCTCTTGAGCCATCATAAGGGTACTCGTTGAGAATATTAGCTATTGAAGCAGAATAATAATTCTCAGCTGAGCCAAACTTGACAAAACTTTTAGGATCTGAAAAATCGACTAATGGGACAAATCTTTGATTCAGAGATATTTTTTGCCCAATATTTTCAAATGACTCGACCGATTCAACGATCTCGGTAGGATCTTTCTCGGCTAAAACAGAATCGCTTCTTTTGTTTTGATTGAATAAGTCTTTTATACTCATTGATTAAACTCTTCTACCCTAAATGAGAAAATCTCTGGTTGTTCTTCATACGAATTAGTTGCGCCGTTGTAATATGATAGCTTAAAAGCATAAGAATATCCGGCCTCTAACAGATCAAAATCAAAGTCAAAATAGTTTCCACTAATATCGAAAGACAGCCCAGTGTGCTTAAAACTGCCAGTGCCATATTCAACAACGTCCATTTCATCGACTAATCTGTAAATGCGATATGATCCGCTAGTAACTATGTATGGCTCGGCAGAAGCCACCGCTCTAGTATAAATATTAGGTGACCAGTTTCTTAAACGGGAATATACTCTGAACCGGTGTGACTGCCCTCTATAATAAACCTCTTTTAAATTAGTCATTGTTGTGACATAATTTATGTCGTTATTAACAGTAGAAAGGTTTAGCACAGTGGGCTCAAAACTCCCAGTCCAATACTCGCTTGCCCCATTAGAGAGAACTTTGCCTGTTCCGCCCTGGAACCAGACATCATATAATGTTTCTATTGGAGTGGCAGCCGCTGTCATAGCAAAGCTGCATGAATATATTCCCGTGGATACATAACCTCCAGTTACAACAGTTGGGGTCCCTGACGAAACATTCACGCCATCAGCAACAAGTTGTATCTCGCTGCCAAATGGGCCAGTGTTACCTGCTGTCCCAGATAATATTGAAACATAGATTAACCCAGTGCCAATATCTGGAATGTTTCTTAGCGTGCCTTTGTAAAAGTTATATAGATACAAAGTGTTCAAGTTTTCTGCCGCTGTCTGTAAAGAACTAGAATAAAAGAAATTTCCTCTGTCATCTAGTACTGTATCATCAAACCTGGCCTCTATGACAGGTCTCTTAAAGAAGAACTCTGAAGACCTGGAGAAGAACTTTTTCGTATAAAACGATTCAGTCCCAGCAGTATCCAAAGTTCCAGAAAGTTTTACCAAAAATCCATCATTACTTTTTGGTTCACCAGATGGTGTTGAACCAGCTACCCACTCCTCAACCTGTGAAGTGACATCCAAAAGTATATCCTCTGTGCCAACCTCCCCAAAAGAAAAATGATATATTGGAGCGCTGTGGGTTGAGCCTCCTGAACTGGCGTTACCATCGGCGTCTACCCATTGTGAATTTGAATTAGCGTCTACCCAATTAGATGAACCGCTGTCACTAAACTCTTCAAGATCAAGCCCAGTGCCTTCATTCCAAGACTGTGACAAAGCAGAAATGGACATACTGTAATTGCGAGGAAGTGAATAAGCGTGAGGGGCATTGTATAGTCTTAGAAAGAAATTCACGCTACCAGAAGAAGGTATGTCACCAGCTGTTCTATCAGAACTTATACTGTCTATATCAAATTGTATGATTGCCCTCATTGCCTCTAGAGAGGATGTCCCCACTTGACCACGTATGGCGAACACCTCTATCACATCTGCGAGTCCCATATTCGAAGATGTAGCTATGGTCCTAAAATCCATTTTATATGCATTTGTAATGCTGTTGTCTTTTGTAGCATAATATCTTTTTATAGCCATCTTAGATAACCACCCCTCTGATATCTTCTACGCCGTACTTAAGTTCCATACAAACATTTTTTGGAACAATCATTGAGGATCCGTCAGGCGTTAAAGCTGTGTCAAAGTCAAATGTACTTGAAGAATAGTTTGAACCAGTCTTGCGTATAATCTTAATTCTTTTTGTGTCTATAATACCAGGCACCGTCTTGTTCAAAAGGCTGTAAATCTCGGAAATTGATAGACTCTCTCCAAAACTTCCAGGTTGAGATAGGTGCTCTGCTATTTTATCTTTAGCCTCTAGTAAAATGGATTGACTATCGTATCTTCTGTCCTTAACTACTGAAAACTCAATAGCGAAATTTACT
>TARA_R110002074_G_scaffold86504_1_pt1 | contig 31472 bp, 28 predicted proteins | sample TARA_R110002074 | Tara Oceans TARA_R110002074 (sample SAMEA4397215) | marine metagenome | biome: Polar Biome; feature: [MIX] marine epipelagic wind mixed layer (ENVO:01000061); material: water (ENVO:00002006), including particulate matter (ENVO:01000060) such as... | depth 10-100 m | reverse complement strand
CAGCAGGACGGGGACTATATCAACGGGCAGACGGTGGAGGGTAGGACATCCCAGCAACTTCTCAATAGCAGTGTGCTAGGTCTTGCGTTTGATCGACTCAAAGACGCTATGCACCGAGGCTATGGAGACCGACTGCACTTTGTCGAGTTCGATGACCTGACGCATAACCCGAAGCAAAAAATGGAGGAGGTTTACTCCTTCTTAGAGTTATCCCCTTTCACTCACAACTTTCAAAGCGTGGATCAATACACGCACGAAGACGATACCGTGCATGGTGGTCTTGACCTTCACACGATCCGCAAAGAGGTGCTGCCCGTGCAAGACGACAGCGTAGACATCCTAGGTGCAGAGATCGTCAAACAATATTCTGGTGCCGAATTCTGGCGCAGTAATCCTAGCTAACCATAAATAAAGATATGAGCCTACTACACGCAATACCTATACAACAGCCTGCACCTGAATCACGGGCCGCAGAATCAATCCGACGATCTGCCAAAACCATGACAGACCGACTTCTTAAAACCCTCAACGCAGGACTCCGCGACATTTGGGATGCTGAAGATCCCGCCGCAGTTCTTGCTGAGTTGGGGACCGATGCAGAGGAGGCGTTTCTGCTCTCATCGGAAACTGTGAAGTTGTTCGCCGCTATCCTACCGGGGAGCAGAGACACCGAGCTTGCAGAACTGCTGGCTAAGGTTGAAGCAATCCCAGCATTCACCATCAACAGCGATGGCACTGTGACGCTTGACTAACTAACCTACTAGTAGTACGAGCCGTAAATATCGTTATTGTTAATGTTCATATCTTGAACATCATCACGGGATAGATCATCAACATCGAATGGATCTTCCTCTGTTGGGTATGTCTTGCCCGCTGAGCTCAGCTGGCCTATCAATGTAGATGACAGAGTGCCTGCGAAGGCGTTATCGAATACTTGCTCGTTGACATCCTCACCAGATAGCCCATTCTCGAAGGAGTAATCGAAGCGCTTAGCGCGGAGTCTATATACATAGTGACCAAGGACAGGATTGATTGATGATACATCTTGATCAACACGCTCTGAGATCTCATACAATCTACCTCCACGGCCATTAGGTCTATCGCACCCCAGACTTGGTATAGATATAACATCACCAGCTTTAGGCTCTATATCCTGACCCACTGCACTGTAATCATATGCAGCTGATGCAGTCGTAGTAAATGTTGTGATGTGAACGTACCCAACAAAATCATCCCCTGGATCATATCCAAACTGAGTGAGCTGTAGTGCATCCTCACTTAGCTCAACATACATCTGTATATCGAATGGTGTCCCAAAGTTCTTTGTGGGGTGCTCACCATATAGTAAATCAGCGGCAGATAGATTGAATCCATTAACATAGTAGTTAATAGCTAATCCCCTACTATTGATGAGATCTCCATAAGCCATATCAAATACCAATTGCTCAGCTTCTAATACAGCCGGGTCAACTACCTGACCACAAACGGTACCACCTACAGCCGCAAATACATCAGCGGGTGTACATGTTGATCTTGTATCGTTACAGTTGCTCATTGTACCTTATTTAGCATTCCGCATGAATTTCCTTCTGCATCTGTGTACATTCTGACCTGCACCTTAGAATTGCCTAAGCTCTTTTGACTACCATCTTGAAACTTCATATTATAGTCATTGAGCACTGCTCCAAGCTGATCACCCATTAATAGTATTTGATGAGCACTACCACTTATTAGATTATTAACATGAGGAGATTTATGCTGATACTCTTTGGGCACACTATTGAGATGTTTCTTATTAGGCCCAATACTATTGATATCCTTACCATTATTAGGCTTGACATTCATGTACTTATCACCCTGATAATACTCTACGAAGGTTATCACATCAGTATTTAATAAAAAAACGGTCTGAAGCATTGCCTCAGACCGTTTAATTATGTAATTGTTTAGTTATACCTTATTCGAATGCACTTTTGCCAACCTTAAGATTTCCTACTTTATTCTGCTTGCCCATGTTAACTTCCTTAGAATGAGCTGAACCAGCATCAATCTTCGAAGAAGCACCTCTGGCTGCTGCAGCACCACGCGCCTTCAAGTTACCGACTTTATTCTGCTTGCCCATGTTAACTTCCTTAGTGAGAGCCGATCCAGGATCAACACCCTCTTCATCCTCTTCATAATCCATCGCTCCGAACTCATCACCATCCTCAAGGTCACCCTCAAGGTCACCATCTTCATCATCTCCGAGCAGCTGGCTAAGAGCGTCACACAACGTTTGAGCAAGTTCACGTGGAAGAGATACAGTAATCTCATCCTCACCCTCACCATCAACATCATCTTCGTCACTAATACCAAGAGCGTCAAGCTCTTCGCCATCAATCTCCTCCATCTCGTAGTTTTCCATAACCTTGCTGTAAAGCTTGTCAAAAGTAGTATTACTCATGTTAGTATTTACTCGCTCTGAGACGATTTTCTTCAAGTTTATGGGGAATTCTTCATCTTCGTCTTCACGATCATCATTATCTTTCATCGCTTGAGCAGCCTCGTTATCCTTGTCTCTCCGCTTCTCATCAGTGAACTCCTTAGTATCTTCTTCAGCCTCTTCACGCCCCTTAAACACATCAGGAAAATTCTTAGCTTGACCAGCAAAGTAACTCTCAAGTGACTTAGCAACTTCAGCATGTTCTGTTTGACCTTGCTCTGCGTATTGAGCACCGAGTTCTTTACAAGCTTGGTGCATACCAGCATTTTTATGTGCAAACTCACCAGCCTGCTCTTTACAAGCAGCAAGTACTTCAGCCTTAACACTACCTTCTGCATCTTCAGGACAATCCTCTTCGTCCTCCTCTGCAGATATACCATAGAAGTTAGCCACCTGATCAGCTTTAGACATCTTAGATAGATCAAGCTTTGGTTCCTCGAAGCCATCTGCATTAGCAGGTCCGCCATCAGATTCTAGATCAGCACAGCCAATCTCACCAACTGGCTGTAAGGTCTTTTCACTAACTACTTCAACACTATCTAGCATATCGCCATATAGGTTGCCTAGTGTTCCATTATCTTTTTTGTGAGACATATACATATTTATATAAATAGAGTTACATAATGAGTGGTAATATGTTTTATCTGGGTAATAAGAACTTACCTAATAGTAAATGGAGGGGAGAATATACTAAAGATCAGGTTAGCCAGCTCAAGAAAGCGGCAAAGAATATATTATACTTTGCTGAGAACTTCTTCTTTATTATTAATCTAGATAGGGGTAGGGAGAAGATCAAACTTTACGCCGCACAGAAAAGAGCGCTTAGAAAGATGAGAGATAATAGATTCTATACTCTCTTAGCTAGTAGACAGATAGGTAAATCAACACTAATGACAATATATCTATTATGGCAAGCTTGTTTTAATGAAGATCAGCGCATCCTATTAGTAGCTAACAAAGAAGCTACAGCCATTGAAATCTTTAGTAGGGTTAGAATGGCATACGAAGAACTCCCTAACTGGATCAAGCCTCCTGTTAAGGAGTGGGCTAAGACATCCATGGAGCTTGAGAATGGTAGTAAGATTAGTATCACAACTACAACTGGTACTGCTGCTCGTGGACAGTCCTGTAACTGCCTCGTGATTGATGAGTGCGCCTTTATTGAACCACACCTCATCGATGAGTTTTGGAAATCTGTATTCCCTATTATCACATCATCTAAGAAGTCGAAGGTGTTTATGTGTTCTACCTCCAATGGTACAGGCAATCTATTTCATAGGATATATCAAGGTGCTGTTGATAAGGCTAATAGTTGGGCGCATGATAGAATAATGTGGAATGAAGTACCTGGTCGTGATGAAGCGTGGGCTCAAGAGACTAAGACAGCGCTTGATAGTCATGATGCCTGGCTCCAAGAATTCTGTTGCGAATTCTTAGACTCTGGCGATTCTGCTATTGATGCAGAGCTATTCGAGGAGATGAGCAAGAAGTGCTGCGCACCTAAAATCATCTTAAATGATGGTAATTATAGAATCTGGGAAGAGCCTAATCCCGATAAGGTTTATGTTGTTGGTGTTGATACAGCTGAGGGGGTTGGAGCTGATGGGTCCTGCATGCAGGTCTTAGATATAACAGACCTAAGAGATATAAGACAAGTGGCAACATTTCACTCTAGACTTATACCACCATCAGAATATACTGCGGAGGTATATAAGATACTCAGAAACTGGGGATCGCCCCTAGCATTAATCGAACGAAATAATTGTGGAGCTCAGATCGTCGATAGATTACTAGAAATGGGATATGAGAAGGTTGTATCATATGGTAATAAGGCGGCTCACAGAAGGAGCGTGATGCAAGGGATGATAGCTCACACAAACACTAAGTTTAAGGGCGTAACTAATATGAGGTACTTTATCAATGATGTACGCGCAGTTACTATCTTTGAGAAGGAGACCTTAGATGAATTGAAGAGTTTTGTCAGACATCCCAATGGCTCTTGGAAGGCACGGAAGAGTTTGCATGATGATAGAGTGATGGCCTTACTATATGCCCTGTTTATACTTGAGAAGGAAATTGCTGAGAGGTTCTTCGAGATCACTGAGATAGATGATTATGGTAAGCCTAGTGTAATGGAGCCAATGGATTTTGGTATAACATACTTTGAGGACCCAACATCTATATATCTAGACAATGAGCTAGAAGGGCTACAAAGTCATACAATGAGTGCTATTGTGTGGGATATTGGTGATAGTGATGGAGAGATAGACGGTATGGCTGAATTAGAGTCTGACGGATGGTCGGTCCTTAACTAAATAATAATATGGCAAAGAACGCTCTACAGCAATCGATATTAAACAAGGCTAGTGAGGATAAGTTTCTTCTTGTGTTTGATATACCACCTATCTTAAAATCTCGTAACAGACACTTTAATCAAAGTAATGTCAATTTTATCAAGGAGTCTGTGCAGTTTTCGATATCTAAAACAACAGTACCTGAGATTACTGTACCAGCTGTTGAGGTTAGAGATGCAGGGAGCACGCTATATGTATCGTCTCATAGTAAGAATTCATATCCTCCTGTAACTGTAGAGTTTAAGATTGACAATGAATATAAGAACTACTGGACAATCTATAAGTGGCTTAATTTACTACACGATGAGAAGTTAGGACATTATAATGCTGATGAAATAGGCGCGATTCATAACTCGATGGATGATTATCAGACTGATCTTACGATATTTGGGATGGATGAATTTAACAACAAGCGTATCAAGTTTATCTATAAGAAGGCGTTTCCAACGACTCTTGAGAGTATTCAGTATGACTATCAGGCTACAGATGAGCTAATATCTGGGTTTACTTTTGTATATTCGCAGATGCATGTAGAAGTATTAGACTTTTAGAGTGTTAATCCTGAGACCTTAATATAAATACTATCTTTGTCATATAATATGTTGCCAGGATAACATAAATAACTGTATGTCCCAAAGAACTATAACCTCACCAGGGGTAGAAATTCGTGAATCAGACCTTTCACTGATCGCTCCTCAAAACATAGGAACAAATGTGTTTATAACAGGTTTTGCTCAACAAGGTCCCGTTGATGAAGTACTTAAGATTACGACTCGCCAAGAGCTTGTTAATATTTTCGGAACGCCATCGACATCTGCCGAGCGGTACTTTTATCACTCAATCGCCGAATTGCTAAACTCTCCAGCTAATATATATGCATCACGTTTACCATACGGTACCGGTACAGGAGATGGATTTGGCTCTAAGTACAGCGCTCTAGCTTATCCAGTTACAGGAGTTGGAGCTGGTGCAGCTGGTGGTGTTGCAACACTAGCAGGTGTAACATCTGGTGCATATGTCCTTGGTGCTCCAAGGCACTTTGAACTTACAGAGTCTGAATATTTAAGTGCCATGCAGGGAACAGCCTTCACATGGGAAAATAGAGGTACCCAGCCAGCTGGGCTATCAGCACTTAATGCACTTGGTAAAGCAGGTGTTGTTGTTCTTAATGAGGCTCAAACAACTATCAATGGACAGTTCGAAGGCTTTTATGTTGGTATAGCTGATAACACTAACCTCGATCCATCATCTGACTTTAATAGCATAGTAAATGTTGAAACAGTACAATCAGCAGCTGATGTTACATCAGCGTTCACAACGATCCCCACCGGGACGCTGCAATTCTCTACTAGTGCTGTTGCTCTTAATGGTACAGCCAATAGTATTAGTGAAGTTATGGAGAATCTCACTGATTACAATATCGATGGACGTGAAGATGATGACCTACTAAACCTTGGTGTATTCAAGCTCCGTAAATCGACATATGCTAATGAAGCATACAAGCTAGATTATGTAGTTGAGGATGGTATCGTTGGGTCGTTTAACGCTCAACGTACTCAGCTTAATCCGCTCGGTGGACCAGTAATTCCATTCTTCTTAGAGTCACGTGATGAGCGTTCACGTAATGTTGAGATTCTTGTCAATGACAATATTTCCGGTAGATTAAATGGTGCTGATAACCTAGATGCGGATGGTAATCCTAAGGTTAAGCTTCGTGTATACACAACACAGCTAGGGAACGCGGATAATGCTGCTCGTGGCTTTAGTAGTGCAATATATACTAAACTCGCTTCAATGGGAACGGCTGATAGTCTATACCCACTTGGTGCATTTAGCAATGCTAAGACGACAGATAAGGCAATAGGTAACATTCCATCTAAGATCGATAGAGCGCTTGATGGTATCCGTAACGATGAGATTTATGACATCGACGTTGTTGTTGAGGGTGGTATTGGTACTGTATACGCTGCAGCCAGTGCTGCAGTTACATCTTATTACGATGAGTTCAATGTTAATGCTACTCTAATAACGGCTGTAAACGGTCTCCGTACATCTAATGAAATTACAGGCGTTGGGCGAACCCTTAGAAACAACTACTCAACGATCTTTAATAAGTTTGAGCGCTTCTGCTCTCCTCCATATCTTGGAGGTGGTCGAGGTGATTGTATCTTTATTGCTGATCCACTACGTCACATCTTCGTAACTGGTCGCAAGACTCGCATCCTTGATGATAAGACTAAGAACTTCCAAACGGATGTGTATTGGCCTATGAGACACCAGTTCGAGCAGGAGAATACATCTTATGCTTGCACATATGGTAACTGGGAATTAATCTATGATGACTTCACCGCACAGCAAGTATGGATCCCGTTCTCTGGATTTGCTGGAGCTGCGATGGCTCGTACAGACGCTGTTAGATTCCCATGGTTTGCGCCGGCTGGCTTCACTCGTGGATTAGTTCAATTTGGTAATGACATTGCTGTAAACCCCAATCAAAAGCAGCGTGATGAGTTGTATAAGTCTAATATCAATCCTGTAGCTAACTTCCCTGCGCAAGGGCAAGTGATCTTCGGTCAGAAGACTCTAAGCAAGAAGCCAAGTGCGTTTGATCGCATTAACGTCCGTAGATTGTTCCTCGCTCTCGAGCGTCCAACTAAGAAAGCTGCTAGATTCTTCGTGTTTGAGCAAAACTCAGAATTTACAAGAACAAGACTAATCAACACCCTAACTCCTATCTTCGAAAGAGCTAAGAGTAACGAAGGTGTTTACGATTACTTGCTCGTGTGTGATGAGCGGAACAATACGCCTGATGTTATCGATGCCAATGAGCTTGTTGTAGATATATACATCAAACCAACACGAACAGCTGAGTTTATCTTGGTGAACTTCATCGCAACCCGCACCGATGCTAACTTTGAAGAGTTGATCAACGGATAATCAATAATAATCAATATACCGCAGTGAAGAAATTTACTGCGGTATATTTTTAGACTAAAAATTGTTTGAACGTATTCACTACATTATTTGCGTATTGGCATAAATACTAGTAGCTATGGCAACTACAATCCAAAACTTCTTTAGTAAAGCTGCTGACAAACAGTTCAGTAGGGACTTCCTATTCCGTGTTAAGCAGATCAGCATCGAAGGCGTAGAGCTTAATGGTGAAGATGATCTAATATATGCTAGGTCTGCGGCCTTACCAGGTCGTACCGTTGATGATAAGGTCGTTGGTTATTTTGGACAGGAGTTCCATGTGCCTGGAAGAGCAACCTATCCAAACTCAGCTGGATATTCCATTGAGTTCTATCATGATGAGAATGTTGATATCAGACGTAAGTTAGAACATGCTTCGCGTGCTGTGTGGGACAACGAGACATCTACAGGCCAGTACGGAATGCCGGGTGATGACTCTGTTATCAATTTATCTGTGATCGATAAGGACCTCAACGAGGTACAAGAGATTAAGTTGATTGGTGCATCTATTCGCGACGTTGGTGAAATTAGTTATAGCATCGCTGACGGATCTGGTGAAGTGCTAAACTTCCCTGTTACATTCGCATTCCACTTCTATCAGAATTTCTCCTAGTAAGCTCTTAGATGCCAATGCTCGGCTTGGATACAAAGTGTTACCTTTTCCAAAGAACTGATCTTCTGGAGAAGAGAAGTAACGCTGCAGCGTTTATGGTATAAATATAATCGATGCCTGGAGAAGCCGAATCATTCCTACAAGCCTTTAGTAAAGATGGTAAGTTCTTTCTACCACAACCATTTCTATGGAAGGTAACGGTTGGAGGTGGTGTTACAGGTGCTATTAATAGCACGCTGGGAAAGGCTGGTGAGAAATGGAAAGCTACAGCCACGCCAGATGAGTTCACACGTAATGGCTCTATTTTGGTAGCTCAGGAGGTGACACTACCTAGTGAGCAAAGCACGTACGACGAATTTGGACAAACTAATAGAGGTGGCTTCCTTCCAGGTCTTGGATTATCACAAAGAGACTCTTTTCTCGCTAGAGGTATTACTATTAACTTTATCGAGACAGATGTAGACATTGAGCACAACTTTTTCCGACCGTGGGCCATAGCTGTCGGCATTGATGGCTTAGTAAACATGGGACTCAAGACTACCATAACAGTCAAGCAGTATGGTAATGATGGTTCTATGAGAAAAGGCTTTAATTTTATGGATGCGTTCCCAACAGCTTGTGAAGGGTACACGCTCAACTATGGTGGTGATCAATCATTCTCAGTAAAAACAGTTACATTTGCCTGTAGAAACTACGAACAGCTATAGTATAATGGTATTATGCAATGTGCAGTTAAGATACCTTGTAATGGTAAGCTAGTTACAGTTGAAGTTCCAACATTCAAGATGTTGCGCGACCTCTACGCCAGTAGGTTGGATATGGACTCTATTATGGAAAAGCTAGAGAAGCTTATCATCACTCCTGGATTGAATGTCATTGAGAAGTTTATCACCCTACTCCTTGTTCGTGATGAATATGTGAGTAGTGATATCAGCATACAGGGGTCTGATAAGGTCTATAATGTCGATGTCTCACATATCATCGATGCGTTTGATGAGATCGCCGAAAGGCCGAGATATTGGTATAGTCACCACACGAACTATCCGGAGGACTCGATTAATGCTGAGGGTATACTATGTGGTGTGCCTACATCGTTTAATAATAAATCTCTCCCATGTATTATCGCCGTGGCGGTGAAAAATGGGCCTACAACCCAAAAATATACGAAAAGTGATGAACTACATAAGTTCTTATCGAACATGCCTGCATCTCTATATAGTGTATATGGTACATGGGTGACTGAAAATAGGAACTTCTTAGAGTTTGATATCATTAAACATGATACTGTTGGTGAACTAACAATATCTTTTGCAGATGATTCTTATAAGCTTTTCTTGCAGCAAGCATTCTGCTTCATAGATGATTCAACATATAGGGAGTATGTGTATGCTCTAACTCGAAGCCTTAAGAGTCCTGAGTTTATCGTTAACTCAACATTCATTGATATTGCGGATTACTGTAGAATGTATGAAGAAGAGTCAAAGACCCAACAGGAGGCTTGAGATACTGAGTTAGTCACATAAATAAAAATATGAGTGAGGTCTCCGAGTTTATCGATCAAGTATCCAGTGTATCAGCTGATGAGTCATTTAAGATTAAGATACCTACCAGAGGTAAGGATGCAACATGCAATGCGACGCCTCTAAATCTTAGGCAACAAAAAGATATCATTGGTACAGCTGTTGATGGTATGAAAGGTGTTCTCAACTTCACTAAGATTCTGAATGGTATTATCTCTAATAACACTGATATTAAAGAGCCAAGGCTCTATCACAGAGTCCCAGTTATCTGCGCATTAAGGAGTCAGGCTCTTGGAGAGAGTGTTACTATTGAGAATATAGTATTCTCGCTGGATAAAGTGGCTGATCTAGTCTCTAAGGTGCCACTTCCACCAGAAGATACTAAAACGTTCGAATCTGGAGGCTTCCGCGTAGAACTCGAGATCCCCGTATTATCATATGAGAATACAACCATTGCACGATGTGTTGTTGAGATTGATAAGGTAAAGGACCTAGATAAGTCAGTTGGTATGATCTATCTATTTGAATTGTCAAAATATATTAAGAATATTGAAGTTGTTGAGACCGACAGTAAGATCAGCTTCAAAGACATCAAGATACTTGATCGAATTAAGATCATAGAGAAACTACCATTATCTGTGTATAATGAGACAGCTGATTTTCTCAAGACTGTAATGGACTATGAAAATGACATTCTAACGTTTGGTGATGATAAATTAGTTATTGACGCATCGTTCTTCGATATAGGCTCTAAGGATTAAATATTGTAGGTGAGTGATATTTTAAAGAGCTTAGAAGGTATACACAAACAGTTAGACGATAATAAGAAAACTCCGGATAATAATGTATCTCGAGATATCATTAAGTCTGATGCATCTACATTTGACAAAAAGGCAAACGTAAAGGCGACTTTAACATCTGTAGAAAAATCTAGAACAGTTAATGTATCTACAGTATACTGGGAGACATACTATAAGGTTAAGAAGCGCTTTGAGGCGGATACGAAGGGTAAGACTAAAGTCTCAACTCCAGCTCAAAAAGCAAGATCCATGTCACAAACAGGGTCTGCTGGTGATAAAAAGGATAAAAAAGGTTGGTCACGTCTTGCGATTATAGCTGCACTCATAGCCGCCGCGGCGGCGTTGGGAATTTGGGCCGCGGAAAACCTAGGGCCTGTAGGACAATTCCTTCTTAAGCTACCTTCTAAGTTAAAGGGGGTATCTAAGATATTTAAACTTATAGGAAAATTCCTTAATATGCTATCTGGAGGTAAGCTTGGCAAGTTCTTTGGAAAGATCGGTAGTTTCTTCATGGGAATGATTAGTAAGGTCGGTAAGATTGGTAAGACTGTCACCGGCCTTTTCAAGGGATCTAAGATTGTTAGTATATTAAAGGGACTTGTTAAAGGTATTGGTGGTAAGATTGCTAAGTTTCTAAGATTCTTACCATTTCTTGGCTCAGTTATTAGCTTTGCTTTCGCGTATTCAAAGTTTAAGAAAGGTAAATATATCGGCGCGATGTTTGAGTTAATATCTGGTATAGCTAACTTGATTCCGGGTGGTCAAATAGTCTCGTTAATCATCGATGGTGGTATACTCCTATATGATCTCTATGAGTCTAAAAAGGAGAAGGGTAAAGAGGTTGACGGTAAAAAGAAGCCGGGCTTCTTAAGTATGATTGGGAAGAAGATTTGGGATGGTCTGAAGACTGTGTTGAGATATATACCAGTGTTTAGTGGGTTGTTTTACATGGGTGATGCTGTAGCCTGCTTCATAAAGGGTGATCTAGGGGGCGGCTTGAAGAATCTGGGCTGGAGCATAGTTGGCTCAATTGGTGGTAAAGCCCTTGTCGACGGTATTATGTGGGTGAGTGACCTGATTGATTCTAAGGTGGCTCCGCACGTAGGAAAGACCACTACGCCTAAGTGGGACTTCCTTAAGATGGTGTGGAAAAAAGTTACAGGTATTGTTGGAAATGCGATAAAGGCGATGGGGGACTGGGTTAAAGATAAGGTGACTAAAGGAGCCGCGACAGTGGTAGGTTGGTTGCCAAAATGGGTACCTGGCCGCCAGATGGCGCTGAACGCTCTCGGCCATCAACAGAGTGACGCAGAGTTGATGGAGATTGTGCAGAAGCGGAAGGAGACGATAGCGATTAATAACGTAATTAAGGCAACGAGGGCGCAGAAGGACGAGATGATGAAGAAGAGGAAGGCGAGGTTGGCGAAAAAGGAGACTACTGCGATAAAGGCGGCGGATGCGGCGAAGAAAGCAGAAATGGCATCTTTGGCGGCGGAGTCTCAGCAGGATGCTATTGCGATAAAGGCGGTAGCGGAGAGCGCGCTGGGGGACCGTGCTGATAAGTCGACCCATATGAAGGAAATGCATAACAAGTTGTGGACAAAGATGAAGGAGGAAAGAGAGCAGACTCTGAAGGGGCGTGCTGATAAGTCGACCCATATGAAGGAAATGCATAAGAAGTTGTGGACAAAGATGAAGGAGGAAGGCGATGTTGGTGAAAAAGCTAAGGTATTGAAGATTGATGCTGTTGACAAATTAACAGTGCGCGCTATTAATGCTACTAGTGCTGGAATTAATGATGCCATAACACAATCAAACGCATACCTACGCCAAATGGTAGATCTAATGAAGAGTGGTGCGGGGCAGGGTAGACAATCAGCGGCAGCTCCTACTATAGTAAATTCAGGTGGATCTGATAATAGTCAGTTAAATGACCCTCCTTCTATGATAGATTCTCGAGGGAGTTACTTTAACTCACCGTATTCTATGAACGTCCCACCTGTTGCGTAATAAATAAGATATATGGCTACCAATATAGTCAAAGATTACTCATGGACATCAATACCAAAGGGATCTTCTCTAAGAGATGAGGCTCCTTTTGCGATTGTACGTGCATACGAACTAGACTCGTCGCAACTCCGACAGATGGTTCAAGGATATACTAACATCATTGACAGTGCGGGCGGCGGTGGCAGTGAGTTTTATAAAAAACTATACAAAGGTGAGAAAAAAAAGACATACCACTTTCCCTTCTTTAGTGATAGTGTGAGGTCATTCAGCAACGAGTTTGCAGATACACTATCAAAGGTATCTGATCGCGGCACCACTACAATAGGAAATAAACTGCTCGAAAAAGGAAATGCCGCCGCGTTAGAAATAGGAGCTGGCGGAGCGGCGCTGTATAGAGAGTTTGCTAATTTCGGGGGTTCAGACGGCGGCGGTGCTGGATCATATATTGAGACTCCAAAGTTCTATCAATATGGTGCTGGGAGTGACCAACCTCTTCAGATTTCGTTTACACTATCTAATACAATCGAGGAAGGTGACGCTCAGAAGAATCAAGACTTTATAGAAGATTTTACAAAGATTAATAGACCAACGAGAAAGGGTGTAATTGCAATGACGTTCCCATACATATATAATATCAAAGTGCCGGGTCTAAGGTATATTGAGTGGGCATATGTATCAAACTTTAATATAACTCTTGGAGGTACGCGTCGGGTGATAGGAGGTAAGATAGTACCAGAAGCTTATGTATGTGACTTCACATTCCAGTCACTTACACTTGAACCAGCCAACTTTATGGACGAGATATAATGAGCATAACTGGAACAACAGGAAAATATCAAGATGATGTTGATGCTCTACCAGAGCTTGATATAACTCGATATGAGCGGATGTTTAAAGTATTCACTGCACCAAGTGTAGGTGGTAAGGAGTTCTACTACTTCAATATACTTAACAAGATGGAATTCCCTACCAATATCAAGAGTGAACTCCTTGGATTATATACAGCGGTTGGTAAAGAGCCATTAACCACTACATCAAACAATATATACGGTGATATCACTAGTTGGTGGTTGATATACCTAGCTAATAAGGATGTACTCAGTAAGCAGTTTTACGTTAAGGGTGGACAGCAGTTAAGGTATATATTACCAAGCCATCGCGCTCTTATATATCAGCAAATTACAAACTCTACGATATTTGACGGTAGACACTTCTAATGAGTGAGATCTTCAAGATAAATGGAGCTAATTTTGAGTGTGAATTTCTGCTTAAAGATGATAAGGGTAAAGAACAGATTGAGTTCTCTAAGGATGCAATAAAGGGTCTGGACCTAACTGAATCTATATTTGAGCCATTCACCCACGCAGAGGTTTTTATAAATAACCCATTTGACTATATAGATAACACGTTTCAGCTGAGAGGTGATGGACGCGACCTATTTGAATTCTCACTGAAGCATGAGGATGCGCCAGACTCTGAGAAGTTGAGTTATAAGTTTGTTATAGACGGAGAGAATAACAGCATTAGTAAGAGAGATAGAGCTAATAACTTCAAAAGTTATACCCTCCTAGATGTCAACTATTTTAAATTAAATGAAGAGATACCATATGGTACACGATATCGTGGTAAAGTTGGTGATATAATAAAGGCTATACTGTCTGATATCCTTGGTGATGAGATAATCAATGAGGATAGCTTTGCTCCAGGTGATCATGATATTAACCTCTTCCCTGAACATATACTACCTGCATCATCGTTTAAATATTCGGATTTACTAAAGTATCTCCTTGGAATTTACTATAGCATAGAAGGTGAGCTTGCTATTAAGTCATTTCTAATATTTGACCGTAAAGATAGTAAATACTCACTTGTCCCCATATCTAAGATATTTGAGGAGAACAAGGACCGCCTATTAGAGGGATTTGGTGTTGGAGATCTCATATCTAAATCGGATTCATCTAATAAAAGTAACCCTCCACCTGATGCTAAGGTAAATGAGTACTTAACACCGCTGTCTAACACCGATTTTACCACGCCTATGTTAACTTACAGCAATGAGTTCTTCATGAATGTACTAGCAACGGGATACGATCAAATCCTCGGAGAGCATGTAATCCGAGAAATACGGATCAAGGATATCAAGAAGAAGTGGAAGACTAAGTTTGTAGATGTCTTCAAATGTCAAGGTGGATCACCAACTGCATTTCTACCACTCAATAAAGTAAAGAAAGAAGAGCAGTTTAGAACTATTAGCTTACCATTTTCTATTAATACGGTTGCTAAGATTTGTGAGGCTGATCTAGTAGCTAATTTGACGTTTTACAACTTACAATTAAATATAAACAATCTTGGCGATACAAATAGACGCTCAGGTCAGTTTATCGATATTTACAAACCTGCGAAAGAAGAAATCGTAGATAAGAAACTTTTAGGTAGATGGCTCGTTACTGTTTGTAGACATCAGTTTGTAGGTAATAGTTATCAGAATACACTGCAGTGTATAAAGACATATGTAGGCCCTGGAGCGAAGATTAGCGATGATATTGAATAATGGAAGCAGAATTTACAAAGAAGGTTGAGCTACTTAGATGTCTAGAGAGATCTAAGGCGCAGTTTGATGATCTAATCGATACTGGTGCAAATGAAGGGTTCTCTGATGAGGATAAGGACTTCATGGAATCGTTCAAGAAGATCTATCACATGGGCTATGAGCAATTAGAAGAATTTATTGACCTTATAGATGAAAAGGGTGATGATATTGACATATACTCTGTGATGTATTATGTTCGCCAGCTTTTCAACGGCCCAATGACTGGAAAGACATCGGAACTATCTGTAGATAAGGACTACTTTGTAAGAGCACCAGATATGATGGGAGTCTGCGGTAATAATAATACTGCTAACTCATCCATACCCGTATTCAATAGGACTGCCCTAGATGCATCTGTTGACATATTCAATAAAGCTCCTGAATTTATAAGAGACTTGCTGGTAGATAATACATATAACACTGCGCGGGTGTTTAACTTTAACTTTGTAAGTAGTGTGTATAATGATAATACTCTACCATTCATTGATAAGAAGCCTAGTGAACGCATCCAGGCGGAATATGATAAAGGGTATAATTCAACTCCTCATGGTAATTACCTTGTTAAGGATATAGAGTTTAGACATATTATCTCAGATATAGCTGCAGCTATATTTGAGAAGGTATTAGATTACTTAAATGAAAGTAACTATAGAATGTTTGAATTCAATAAATTTGCGAATTTATTCAGCGCAGACCATAACCTTGCTAAGACATTCAATGCTAGTGTCAAGAGGAAATTAACATATCCAGAGAGATCATATGATGAGGATGGTGTCGAAGAGATTGAGCTCAAAGAAGTTGATATTGAAACTGACTTAGCTGGTAATCAATTTGATTCAGCGAAGAGAAGAGAGTTTGAGTTCAAAATAATTGGACCAGATGGTGAAAAGCTCTTTAAGCCTTATACTATTAAGGGTCAATTAGGATCTGGAGAGAAAGTTGAGGAAGATCCAATCACAGACTGATTAGTCTATATCAACCACTGTACCGTCGACCTTAGGTAGCTCCTCATCATCCGTAGCGTGAACAATAGCTTTGAGGATCTCATCGCGTGACAATAACTGCTTAGTCTCGTTGTCTCCTTCACTTATACGTTCACGGGATGCTATATCCTTATCCTTAAGTTCGGATTGACTCTTATTACGCTCCTTAGCTATGTGTAGCTTATTCAAGACCTCGATAGATCCAGTTGACGCCCTGATCAGATCAGCTAATGCAGACACATCACTGTCTTGTGGAGCACTACCTATGTAATCACTAACGTTATCAACGAGCTTGATTGTCTTCTTAATTAGAGCTCCAGAATTCTTGATTAGAAAATCTTCTAGGTTATCAATATCGATGTCTTCCTCTGGCGCCGTTTCAGTTTGAGTGGTGACAGCTCCCATATTGGTTAGTTGACCTAATATATCTTCAGCTATGTCATCAGACTCGCTCATTAACACTATTTATGCACGTTTGCGCGTTTTAATACTATAATTAGTGTGTTGATATTTGAATTTCACATAGTATAATGCATATATGGAAATTCGTTTTAAGAAAACATCAGACAAAGCTGTCATACCAAGTAAGAATCACGAATCTGATACAGGGCTTGATGTAACAGCTATCGAGGATAAGGTGATCCCAGCTAGAGGTAGTGCAGTTGTAGATGTTGGTCTACAATTCTCGTATATTGCTCATGGATATTGGGTCAAGGTTGAGAGTCGCAGTGGGTTAGGCTTTAAGCATGGTGTTACTGCACACCCTGGCATCATTGATAATGGATATCGTGGAGATGCTGGGATTAAACTCATCAACAGCACAGATAAGGCTTATCAGGTCTCATCTGGTGACCGAATTGCTCAGTTTGTTGTATATACAAATCATAATGTAGACTGTGTAGAGGGGGAACCAACCAATACTAAGCGTGGATCAAAAGGATTTGGTTCATCAGGTAACTAATATGAAAGACACTCAAAAACTATCGGATATCTTCGGACTATGTCTCACGGAGAAGTATAGACCAAGAACACTAGACGACATAATTTTAGATGACCGCACTAGAGATATCATTGGTGGCTACGCAACTGAGATACCTAACCTGCTATTTGTTGGTAATCCAGGGGTTGGTAAGACTAGCTTGGCAAAAATCATCGTAGATGACATCCTAAAATGTAACTACCTTTATATCAATGCTTCAGATGAATCTGGTATTGATACCATTAGAAATAACATTACCAACTTCGCGAAGACCAAGTCTTTTGATGGTGGTATTAAGGTCGTCATTCTGGATGAGGCAGATGGATTAACTTCGCAGGCTCAGGCTGCTCTGCGTAACACTATGGAGACGTTTGCTCGGTACACTCGCTTCATCCTAACAGCCAATTACAAGCATAAGATCATTCCAGCTATCCAATCCAGGTGTCAATCTATTGATATTAAGCCTGTTATTGGGCAAGCAGTTAAACGATGCCTAAATATACTTAAAGAAGAAAATGTCACTATTCCAGAAGACCAGAAAAAGATGTTCGTCGAGCTCGTTAAGAAGTCATTCCCAGATCTACGCAGAACGATCAACGAGATCCAGAAGAATATCATTGATGACGTGCTGTGTATTAATAGCGTCTATGGGGATTCTGAGCTTATTGAAACTACCCTCCAGAGACTAATTGATGGTAAATCTCTTCAACTGAGAAAGTATCTCATTGAAAATGAGGAGAGGTTCCAAGGAGACTACGAAACGCTCCTAGCTAATCTACTAGATCATGTATACGAATCAGATCTTAGCGATATTAAGAAGAAGCAAGTGATCTCAACCATTGCTGAACACCTATTTTGCAGTGTTCATGTTTTGGATAAGGAAATCAACGCTTTCGCTTGTATGATTAATGTCGAAGCTATATTAGCTTAGATCTTACCGCCCATCTGACCTTTGGCGTTGCGGAGCTGTCCGCTACCTGTAACTTGTGTCAGGTGATTGGTAATAGCCGCCTTCACATCAGCAATTAAAGCAGCCTCATCATCTATAGGCATATTAAGCTTGCTAAGATCGTTAACAAGTGACTGAGTTGCGCTACTCACATATTCGGAATACTTGCCTTCATCACCTTGTCTAGCTCCTTCGCGGTTCGACTTTGCTCCTGCTTTCTGTAAGTCTTCACCCTTTTGTGCAAAGGACCCACCAGAAGCGTCAACTCCTAGTGCTGAGCCGGCTGCATCAGCTACTCCAGTCATAGCCTTACCAGCAGCTTGCTGTGCTTTACCTTTAAGTTGTTTCCCAGCGCCTGCAACCGCGCCCATAGCTTGCTTCCCGCGAGCTTTCATGCGATCCATGAAACCCTCTTCCAATAACTGTGCTAAGCTATCCTGATCATCTCTTGTATACATACTAGTATTTATGCTAAGGCATATAATTTTGCGTGTAAGACGCTGCAGGAGTTGGAGTCGCTGCTTTACTTGGGATCTTTGTGTTCTTAGATGCTAGTGTACGCTCTGTATTAGAGAGTTTTCCGTCCCCCTTATCAGTCTTATTACTTAGATTCTCCTTATCCTCTTCCGCCTCTTCAGGCTTGAGGGTGATGTTATTATCACGGACCATAGCGTCTGGGATAGGTGGTAGGTTATGACCATAGTCAATAGGTTGACCTAAAACATCTGGGATATCAACATATGTCGAATACCTCTTACCACCTGTGTCAACGGCAATAGATAGAGTTGGGTGTAATGTGGCGCCGTGAGATGCTGTATCTTTAATATTGATGACATGAATATTCAACCCAGTCTCAATCATCTCATCAAGCATAGCCTTGACGGAATCACCCAACGCCTTATACTCAGGTGTTGATTTAAATTTAGGTACAAACTCGAAGCAGTCACCTACTAGGAAACCACCGCGCTCATATCTCTGCATGCATGACTCAAATATTGCGTCAAATTTACCTGTTTTAGAAGCCATACATATATTTATACCACTCCGGTATAAAATCATCGGTCAAACTTAGGCAATATAGACCTAAGTTGTATATGAGGGTTTCTAGCGCGGGTGTATACCGGGCGCGCCGCGGCGAATGAATTCATCCATTACTTCAAACGCTTTCCAAACATCCAACTCATAGGATCCAAGCTCGCTTGACCTATACCACTTTGATGAACTCTCCTCTGGATTAGAGTTCTCCCACCATTGTCCGTCCTTAACCATGAACCGCTCTGTATCAATGCACTTTCCAAGCAGAGTTTTTATAGTGTATGATCGAAGATATCGTGCGATATCATCATTTGATACCTCTACCTCAACATGTTGCATTCCGGGCATTTTCATATTCTTATGATATCATGGTTCCCGTATAAATATACTTGTGGCCCTCATTAAATTAGATACCATTAAAGTTAGTGACGTAGAAGAGCGTGCTCTCAACACTGGGCATCTGTATAAAGACCTATTACTAGATCTCGGTACATCATATTCATACAATCAACAGCTTAATAGGTCTGAGAGTGTTCGAGATGTAGCTGCCTTATTTGATATAGAGGCTGTAAAAACTAGTATCTATAATATATTCCTCACAGCACCTGGTCAGAAGATATTAAATCCTGAATTTGGTATAGATCTGCGCATGTATTTGTTCGAGCCAGTAGATAGATACACAACCTTTGAAATTGAGGCAGATATAATGGATAAGTTACCAGAGCTCGAGCCGCGTATAACCCTTAAGAATGTTAGTGTCACAGCTGATACAGATAACCAACAATATAACATCGAATTACAAATTGATGTACCTTCTCTAGATATAACAGGCCTTTCTCTTAAATCTGTATTAAATAGTAGCAGCTACTCGTTCATATAATGTCAACAAAAACCAACCAGTTACTAGAATATAACCTACCTCAAGATGCATACACTGCATTTGATGCGACTACTCTAAAGGACTTCATAATTGCTCGTTTAAACGAGAATGAGAACTTCACTGATCAGAACTATGAAGGTAGTAACTTATCTCAAGTCATCGATATAGTTGCCTTCTCATATCACATCCTCCTATTCTACTTAAACAACACAGCCTCAGAGGTTACCTTTGATCAAGCTACCGTTTATGAGAACATGAACAAGATTGTGAAGCTTATTGGGTATAAGCCAACCGGTAAACAAACGTCCCTATCTCCAATCGATGTAATTGCGAGTGCCAGCCTATCAGTAGGTGCCTATACAATAAAGAAGTATAGCTACTTCCTCGTTGACAACATCCAATACACATTCAACGACGATCATTCGTTTGATAAGACAACGACCACAAATGAGAGCATCAAGTCTATATCTGATAAAGCTATACTATATCAAGGTACAGTAGGTGAGTATCCAGACTATACTGCTCAGGGGTATAATTTTGAGACACTACCTATTGTTGTAGATAATATCGTAGATTTGACAGATGATCGATTTATTGCTGAGGGTACAATTAGCGTATTTGTAAAAGAGATTGATACAGATAAATATTTTACATATAGCGAGGTAGATAATCTCTACCTAACTGGTGAGCCAAGTAGGGTCTTCGAAAGGCGACTCAATGAGAGTGGTCACTATGAGCTTAGGTTCGGTAATGGTATATTTGGCCGCAAGCTTGTTGGAGGTGATACTGTATCAATCAACTATATTTTATCTGATAATGAAAAGGGTATAATTAGTAAGAATGCTATTAATGGTAACAAACTGTTTGCATATGACTCTCAGAGACAGCGCAAGATTGTTGATGATGTGTATACTAATACAGGTACAACTACCTATATTAGTAGCGCTAATAGTGCACTACTAACATTCAACAATCCAAACAATTCGTCTACACCAACGTCACATGAAACCGTAGATGAAATTAGAGAGAATGCTCCTAAGTTGTTTGCCTCGCAGCACCGCCTTGTTACTAAGGAGGATTATGAAACGCTAATTACTAGAACACTACCAGGAATTGTGAATAGTGTTTATGTAGTTAACAACACAGCGTATATTGACGAGTATATACAATACTTCTACGATATCTGCGTTGATCCATCTAAAGTAAGTAGAGTGCTATTCAATCAGATTAACTTCAGCGACTCTTGTGACTTTAATAATATTAATGTGTTCTGTGCACCCATATTTAATGTTACAGTTGATAAGGATTACCCACCGTTCTTGCCAAGTTCGTTCAAGAACCTCATTCTAGACATCACAGCTAGTAAGAAGATGTTATCTGATCAGGTTGTCCCGAGAGATCCGGTGTATATGGCATTTACTCTAGGATATGGACTAGATCCAACCCTAGATGTTATAGACAACACTCAGCTTGTTGTGACAAGGGAGACACAAAATAAAATCAATAAGAATACTCTAAAATCTCAAATAATCGAGATTATCCGCGAGTTCTTCAAGCCAACAAATAATGTATTAGGTGCTAATATTACCTTATCTAACTTGCATCGAGACATATTGAGTATAGAGGGCATTAAGCGCGTTGTGACGAAGAACACAGTAGATAATGTAACGTTCTCAGGTATTTCGCTACTCTCCTTCAACCCACTATGGCCAGAACGTGACATTGAGTTTGTCAACCAGGATACTAAGCTACCTTTCTTCAAGTTTCCATATCTGTATACTCCGGAAGCTATAGTAAATAATATTATAGTCATTGACGAATAACCTCGTCTCTTCTTTTAGTCTTACATATCAATGTCCTCAATTAACACAGATTACGCAATATTCGATGTTGTAGATTATAAAAATGCAGCGGTGTTGTCATCATATAACCTATCTATAACACCACTCACTTTCAAAGCACGTATACCTACACAAGCTTATCTTAGTGGTCTCAGTAATGCTAAGGCTTTATATGATTTTGGTGATGGTACAGTCGGTAACGGGCTAACAAGCCAGCATGTATATCAGGTTCCAGGCCTGTATAATGTGAAAATGGTGCTGAGGGATAGTGCTAATAATGCAGTCTTAGCTTCATATAGCGCGGATGTTCAGATCTACGACTACCTCGAAAACACCTTCACAGCTACTATAAATAGTGCGACACTTAACCTATCCGCTGGTGAGTTTAGTGAAGCTATTACGATAGCGTCAACATCACCTAAGCAACAACCTCTTCAAAACATATTCTTCTCTGTGTCAGGTAATAAAGATGATAATTTCTTCAATCTAGATAGTAATAGGTTCAACCACCTTAAGGATAGCTATTCACTATATACGAAGTCTTATAACAACTACCTATCAGCATCCGAATTCATTGAAATTGATAAAGTCTCCCTATCTGGTGTGTCGATTTTTGCTCAAGTATCAGCTAACACCATAGTCCACACAGCCTCAGGAGTTGACAGTATATTTGTTGGCATGTCTGGCAATTCGACAGTGTATGCTAAGTTTGATACCCCCACTGATAGAGTTGATATAACCTTCTATAAAGATAGGGACAATACCTTTAGTAGACGAATCGACACGTTTGGTCTTAATGACTTTAACAATACATCTAAAACTATACTATCCGCGGTAGTTGGTGCGAATGCAGTGCCAACTAGGGTATCCATTACATCAAACGGTCTTGATGGGGAGGGAATAGAGCCAACATCGTTTAACATTTGTCCAACTCAATATAAGGGCTGTATGATACCCTTTGTAATCAAGCCTAAGTCTGCGCAGAACTTTACTAACAAGAATGTATCTCTAAGCACCAATCCAACTGTTCAGCTGCTGTCAAGTGGTGGTGTTATACCATCTTCATACTACAATATTACCTCTCTTAGTGCAACACTATCAACACTTCCAACAGACTTCTGGTATATTGGTGGATTGACGTTCAATGATAACATATCTTCAGCTCCTACGTCAGTAACACTAAACATAACTGGGACGTTTGTTGATCTTGTATCCACATTTAAACTAATTACATCATCTGACTTCACATGCTACCCTCAAGACTACTATGAGATGTATAAACATAATGAAGACTTCGACTTCGAGCAAACTATCAAAGATTTAAGATTCTCAGAAATTCTTCTTGATAAGGAGATATTCTTCACAGATTTTATCGGTAGCATATTTGGTAGTGTTAGCTCAAAATATGACACACTTGGTAAAAAGCTCTACGAGCGCATTTTCAACTTTGTATCCAACACACAAGATATTGATGTTTGTAGTATTAGTAGTCTGAATAGCATAGCTACCATGTTGAATGAAGAGATCAACGTTTATGACGCTGGTATATCTATCTTCCCTGAGAGTGTCGGTCGAGCGATGTCCTTACTATCTGTGAAATTCCGTAAACTGTTTGGATATGGTAATCAGTTTGATCAAAACTTTGACACAAAGGGTCACACCTCAAAGGACTACTATGGTACTAATTTAGGAGACAATATTAGTGTGCTTACCTATAATATTACAGCAGGCACACCTATTGTAGCAAGAGAGAACTTCAGTGGAGTTATGATCAAGCTAAATACATATCAACCACTTTGCGCTACATCATCCAGCCAATATATGCTCAGTGACTTCTCAACAGATTGGGGATGGCCTATGGTGCTCCCAGCATCTCCGACATATGTTGAACTCGACAAGTTTTATACTTTCTACGAGTTTACACCTGGCATCAATGGTACAATTAATGATGGTGTACTTGACTTTGCTAATCCTCAAACGACTATTGATTCAAATACTCCACTGAGTTCATTCATAGGCGCTAACAATATAAGCGATATTATCATACAGAACACCTTATTCAGTAGTCTATCCCTATTTGAAGGATAAATAACGTTAATGTCAGAGATAATCAAGGGGTTTCCTCAGGTAAGCCACTCCATCACTAATCCGTCTACATTGGATCGATTAATCAGAGATAGGTCTGAACCATTTGCCTTCCTAGAGTTTATAAAGACTGTCAGTGTTGTTTATGAGCCTGATACTTTACAGGCTTTCTATACAGAATACCTCAATCGATGGAACACTCAGGATAGTAACGATGGTAGCTTACTTGACAACCTTATTATCACGCGGTATAGAGACTTTATCCAGGATATTGAGATCAATTTCACTAGCAACGCTGAGAAAAAGTTCCTTTCCCTGTTAGACTATACAAATACTGTTGATCAGCGCGTTGCTATATCGTTCATTAGTAGGAAGATTAGAGATATCGTCACATATTACCAAGATAAGCGAGATGATATATCATTTAACAGCACTAAGAACAAGATTCGTGGTAGCATATACGGTGTAACTCAGTATGTTAGAGAGGCTGTCATAGACCTACTAGATAATAGGCAGACAGCTAAGCATGATTATGATATTGAGGCTATAAAGGGTAATATAGCAGTTGATGTTAAGGAGTACTTTGATGTATTCGAGAACTACTTCAATCAAGAGCCAGATGAAGATATATTTGGGCGGAATGGTATTTCATATGAAGCTACTTCAAATGTATTCCTGACATCAGATGCAGACCTCATCGATGAGGTATTTTCTCAAGCATCCAGCTTATCAGCTTTACGAGATGCTGATACATTATTTGAAAATAAGAGAGATCAAGTAAGAAAATATATAGGCACTGATTTTTACTACATATCTACTAATAGCTTGGGTGATCATGTATATGATAATCTACTCGAAGCTGACGCACCGTATAAGAACTTCCTAAATCAAAAGTACCCTACTGTAGCTTCGATAGCTTCAGATAATATATTATCTGAAGCAGGTGTAGGATATTTCACACCAGATCAGACGACAATAGCTGTTATAGATAGTATTGATATTGAATCCTCTGTATTATCAGGCCTACCTGCTGACACTCTAGTGATCTTCCCTGATCCAGCAGTTTACACCAATCAACACGGTGTATTATCGTTTATCATCAACATTGGTGATATTGTCAACAACTTGAGCATGGGAATGGCGATTAACCAGCCCATAACTGACAAGTCTCGAACATCGTTTCATGGATACAGCTCTAAGCTTGTTGATAGAAATCTGAATTCAGATTTGAGCAGCTTATATGATCAAGGGTATATATCTGATAGCAAGCAAGATATCTACGGAAACACATATGGGTTGGTTAAGGATGATAATTCATTCAACAAGAATAATGTAACTGAAACTCCACACAGAGTAAAGAGCCTAATATTCAATGGTTATCAGTTCTTTGATTCGATGTATGGTGAGGGATTCGCATTTGATTATGATACAGTCGATACCAGCACCTATGCAGAGACTATAAGATCAGGATTGTCCTCGATGACCAATTCGTTTTCATCTCTTAATCTATCAGCATACAATATGTTCTTTAGATATTTTTCACCATATCAAGAGCTGCAAGCCCCGGCGAACTTCAGTGGTGTTGACTATGTTAAGCCTGTATCAATCAATGTTGATGTAAAGGATGGAGCCTACTTCACGTTTGATGATACTGAGCGTTTAGCTGATCCGGTATCATCTGATCTTAGTGCATTTACAGATAGTGCTAGCCAATTTTACTTCTCAGAGCTTATTGAGGGTGGTATCGCATCATTTGATGGTGGTTCTGAGATTGTACGCGCTTTATCGGATGCGACTCACCCAGCTGCATCTGGAGACTTTACTCAGAGTGTTAGATTATCAGGCTCTAATGGTGTTGTGGATCTGGAAGCTGGTCTATTCACAGATGTTTTATTGTATGAGTATACCCCAATAGTTGAGTCATATGACGATCTCGATACGGTGTACTCTAACACTGTTATATTGTCAAATATTGAGAATAAGAGTTGTTTGCTTCCGCGGAGTGAATATCTAGGTAAGATTTACGTTAAAAATAGAGACACAAAGTCGGTCGCCGAACTAACAAGCGCCTTATCCTATATTGGATCTAGGTATTCGGCAACTATCTCTGATCAGCTATCAAGTAGTGTGCTAAACTTTGACATCATGTATGATACACTGTTTATAGAAACTAGTTCGTATATGGTAGTTGATAAGGTATTGTGTGTTGATGGAGTATTTGAGGATCCTATTACAGATGCCTACTACTTATCCATAAATGAGGATAACTTTAGCAAGCTAAGTAATAGATATAAGAAGGGTCAGAAAGTTTACTTTACCAAGCTCAAATATATCCAAGACTCAGTTTATGACTTTACAATTTACCCAGAGATTTATGAGTTTGACTATCTTAAGCAAGAGGTAGCAATGATATTCCCAACAGCAGCTAATACTGTTGCTTCCAATCTCCAATCCTTTAAGATTGTGGGTGGAGATACAACGTATCATGATGCAAGTAAGCCGTATATTACATATAGTGAAGATAATAGACTCTTCAATATCTCTTTTATCGTACGTGATCTTAATAAATCTCCATACATATTCACTCACAGTATAGATTATACTACAGGTACTGTAGCATTCGTTGAGAGTGATTGCTACATCGCTACAACATCAAAGGAAACCCTGACTGGTACATCAAGCTATACATTCTCACTAAGCTCTGTACCACTCTCATCTTCAGACTTAGAGCTTGTATTATGAACACCCAGACTATATCACTATCATCAACGTCCACTACAGATTCTCAAACACTAGATACTGTCGAAATGTTTGATACCACAAAAGTAGCGCTAGATATTTCAAATATATACTCAAAGACCTTCCCTACTGCTGTAGATGTTAGTTGGGGAGATGGTAGCGAAAATCTAGATGTTGATATCGTGATTCTTAAAGACTATCGAGTTGATTCCATAATACAAGAGATTGTAAAAGGAGTGAAGCCGTCATTCTTAACAAAATGCTATTCTCATACATACTTAGCTCCGTCGTCTACTCTCAAGCAGACACTCTGCGCTCAAGTTAATGTTACATATGCTACAGGTGATATAACAACCTTCCATATTCCAGTGGTTATGACAGGAGAGGGCTACTATCAACTGATTGGAGACATGGAAGTTGTTGGGGTTGAGCTACTAGGGGATGAGAGTAATAGTGTTAGTATGTCCCTGATATCAAAAAATAGTGGTCACATCATGCAAATGAATAACCTTGAGTTTAATATCATAAGAGATCCGGTGCAAGACCCGCTGTATATTCGGTACATACAGAATGATCCGTTCCAATCAAAGCTATTTACAGACTTCGATAATGGTGAATTTGATACTGGCTGCTGGATGTATGGTTTAGACACAACGGGTGTTGGGTTGAGTGGTAACACATATGGAGTTCAAGGCGACTCTCGTAGGTGTACGTTGATAGGTAGGAATTGTTTCATAGCAGCTCACCATTGGGGACCTTGGCCAGGGTTTCAGGTTAAATTTGTTGATGGTAACGGTGACAGTCACATATACACTGTCGATCAGAAATGTGATACTACATCCCTTACAAATCGTGATATTAGAATTGGTACATTTACGGAAGATGTATCTGATACACTACCAAGCTACGCTATCGGTACAAATATATACGATGATGAGTGGTTAGTCGCCACAAGATCAAGACGTCTCGCAGATACGGGGGCATATTCTCCTCCAGCAGATCAGAGAGTAATGCTAGAGCAGATATACTCATTTTCTACGACTTCAGTATCATGGAGCACTTCTAAGTTTCCGGCTGAAGCTCTTATTAATTATGATGCAGCAGCGTCTGGTGATTCTGGTGATCCACTATTTAGATTGAACAGTCGTGGGGTATTGGAGGTTGTATCTTCTTACCTGTCCGTTGGAGGAGGACCACAATATGGGACAGCTGATACCTTAACTGCGATCGATCAATGGTTGACCCTTCAAGGCACTACTCGTGTTGCTCAAGAGGCACAATTATGATGCCTTGAATACAGTTCATCACATTAAATAAAATATATGGGGGTGATTGGTAAACATAGTTTAAGCGCATTTGATAGTCCAAGTGTGTTAGCGTGTATTGATAATGTAACACTTAAGCAGTCACAGAAAACTTTCAATGGTGGTTATGCTATCAACTTCGTTGATGCGCTATCTTGTGTTAATAGCTTCAAAAACTTAAATTACTCTAACTTCTTCCTTACTCCTAGTATTAAGCTCTCAGATGTTGTAGATGTTACATCAAATATCTTTAAACCTACATCAATATTCACGGCCCTTAACTTTTCGACCACCTCAACTAAGCTGCTATACTTCAAGGAGCCGGAATTGAGCTTCTTTAAGGGTAGTGATGATGCATTGGGTATATCTTATTATGGAGCCGCATGTATCACTGATGAGATGTCGCCTGATACCACATTCGAGATCGTATTTCTTAATAGCAGTGAGTGTACAGTAGCAAATATACGCGGCGGCTTTAGATATTATCTCGTTGTTTCAGATGATACCAAAGAGCCACTATTTGTTAGTGAAAATAAGCTGGGTATAGGTGGAAACATACTTGAATACTTTATTGTAAAGTCGCAAGGGGTAGATTATATCTATTTTACAACAACTAAAAGTGGGGATAAGTACATAATTGAAAATGATGGGGTCAGACTCCACACAACTTTGGTAGGATCTATATCATCTACTATTGATGAGTTCTATCTCGGATCAAAAGGGGCTAGACTCTCCCAAGAAGTTAAATTTGATATCACTACACAACTAGACAGTTCCTTTGTTACATATCTAGATACCAACTTCAACATTGATACAGATAATAGTGATATGAGCATCCCATCAAACTATTTGATACACGCTCCAAGTCAGAATACTACTCAGCATCTTGACTTCATATCATTGAAGAGCACGGCAAACAATCTAGATTACTTTAATAGCTCAAACAACCTATTATCTGCTTCAGAGACTCCGATATATGCACAGGGTAGGAGGGAGTATACTACTATCTTTAGTGATATCGATAGTCGTCACACTAAATGCTTAGAACTTAACTATGTATTTTACAATCAAGACATCGTAATCAGATCAGGCGGCACTACCTTCACCGTTGGTTCTTCGATGAACCCATTTTCTCAAATCAATATTAACGATACGAAGCTAGCAGACTGTGGAGCCTTCGCATACACCTTACCCTATCTGTCTGATAGGGTATATCGCATTGATGGTAATGGTGTCAATGCAAATAATGCTACACTACTTTGCACATGGCTATCAGGTAGTGGGTCAGCGCGCGGAACTTGGGTAGATAGGTACTATTACCCTGACTATATCACCAAGCTTGCTGCTTTATCTGCTGCTCCTTTATATAACCCTACATATAATGATACGATTGAGAGTCTAATATCGGGCAACACAACTCTAAGGAATAGTGTCAAGAAGAAACAATATTTCGACAAAAAGAGTGATCTACTATTTGAACCTAATATATCATATCGATACCATAGAGGTACTCCGGTAAATGTTGTTGAAAGCATCACATTTTGCGATGATAAAAGTTATAAATCACAGGTCCCGTTCTATTATAAGGATATTAACACATCAGGTGGATTTGCCTTGGCGTTCTCATTTAATGCTAATGATGAAGACTTTAGTGTTACATCTGATAGAAATGATATAGCCGGAGGACTGACAATCACTAAATCAGCTAGAGTTATTGAATTTGAGTTAGCATTATTTGATAATGCGCGAGAAGAGGTCATCACATTCTCTAAGAGTGTTAATATAGTGTCGAACGTATCGAATAATGTCCTTATATCCTTTAATGGTATATCTGGCCGCGGTGTTTTATATGTTAATGGTAGTGAGGAATATACATTTGATACTACTCTTTATCAGATGTTAGAAAAGGTCATACTGTTTGGTAATATTAATATTGTTTCTCATGATTCTAGTGATGATATACTAAAACTTAGTGCTATAGGTACACCGCTTATCTCTAATATATATCTTGTTCCGCGCCCAATTAATGGTAGGGAGGAACTATCAATCAACTTAGTGTTAAATTCATCTACTGTTCAAGATTTACACATCTCCCTACCTTGTGGGATGAGAAACAGTACTGATAACATTAATGTATTAAATACACTTGGCTCTAACCTAGCTAGTAAGTCCAATATTGTTGATATCAATATTAAAAACCTTAATATCAGCGATGGTGATATACTAGACTCTGTTAAGAACACGGTGCTTGCGGCTGTTGCGGCGAAGATACCTGCTACAACATCTATAAACAATGTAAACTTCTCAAACTATAAATGATAGCTTATTTCAAACACACAAGTGGTAGTACCTTCACGCTAAGTGGTGAGGCATATAAAGGATTCTTCTTCGTAGATGGGGGTGTTGCCTATGCTGGGAAAGATACATATATAACATCGCAACCTCTATCTAGTACGAATACATTTAGGGCAGATAGCTATTTAAAGCAATTTGAATTTGATCGTACAATCACTAATGTATCTGCAACTCACACGCTTGAAAAGCCTGATATCTCCCCTAGATCGGTACTATCTGATGTAACCTATCAACGCAACTTAGACATGTTACATACAAATAATGTGAAGTTGTTTAGGTTAGGTGTATTAGCTAATTCTAATATATTAGATTTTGGATCGGATCCTAATGATTCTATCGGTTCAGGATTCCTTGGGTTGTCATCAGGTACAACAGATATTCGCAATGACGATACAGTGCTATTTAAGAATAACACCGATCCAATACATATCGACCCATACAGCATGACTGAGAATGTGCCTGCTGTAGTTGATCTTGATAATATTATTAATGGGGATATTGTTATAGGCGATAATGAAGACACATTTTTTTACTTTGTAAACACAACGACGGATAGTTTTGTGTTATCTGGTTCGATGTCTCGTGGATCATCGCTTCGTGAGGTTAATAGTTTCATACCTAACACTGACAGATTCCACTATGACTCATTTGATAAGAAGTTATGGACATATACATATGTGAATGATGACTTAACTATCACAATTTATGATACCTCTCTATATGAAAGCTGTCAGACAACTCAAGTGTATGATAGGCAGCTACTTACTATAAAAGGTGCAGATATAACTACCCTACGAACAGGTAGACGTCTAAAAGGTATCATCGCTGATACATATGCTTCCTCGCAGATAGAGACGATATACGACGAGGTGGAGATCGCGGCTGCGGTGGTTGATCCTAGTTATGATCCGGTGACAGCGCTGGAAGATCTCTGGGCCGAGGGCTCGGAAGATATAGAGAGCTGCATCCCAATCGTGTTG
>TARA_R110002074_G_scaffold9508_4_pt1 | contig 31473 bp, 37 predicted proteins | sample TARA_R110002074 | Tara Oceans TARA_R110002074 (sample SAMEA4397215) | marine metagenome | biome: Polar Biome; feature: [MIX] marine epipelagic wind mixed layer (ENVO:01000061); material: water (ENVO:00002006), including particulate matter (ENVO:01000060) such as... | depth 10-100 m | reverse complement strand
AGGCGTCATTCAAGTCAAAATAAGATAACTGAAAATTAGGATGATCATAAAGTTCATCCACTCTTTCGGTATTAATTAAAGAAGTTCTTCTCTTTAATCCAAGAACTTTGTAACCTTTTTCGATCAATAACCTACCAAGGTATGCTCCGTCTTGGCCGGTTATTCCTGTTATTAAAGCTTTTTTCAATTAACACCCCCTGACATTTGGGTAATTATCTATAAACCATTTGTATGTATTTTCAATTGCAGCGTGGAGAGGTGTATAGTCTTTATTCTGCCAACCTAAGTTTAATAGCTTAGCGTTGCTGGATGGTTTGCGGTGTTGGCCTTTTGGTTTTGAGGTGTCCCATACAACATCCCCATTATAATCCATAACATCAGAAATAATTTTTACCACTTCTTTTATTGAATACTCTTTTGGATTTCCAACATTAATTGGTGAAGGTTCCTCGTAATCACTTAATAATAATAACACGATTCTGGCCAAATCTTTAGAATAAGTAAATTCTCTTAAAGGTTTTCCATCACCCCATAAAATTAATTGCTTGTTATTGGTTTTTGCTTCATAAATTTTTCTAATCACAGCTGGAATTATGTGAGAATCATTTAAATCAAAATTATCATGTTCTCCAAACAAATTATTTGGAACTACGGTTATAAAGTTGCTACCATATTGTTTTCGATAAGCTTGTGATTGAATATCTAACATACGTTTCGCGTAAGCATAGGCATAATTTGATGGGTGTGGGGGGCCATCATGGATTTGTTCTTCCGTTAATGGGTATGTAACTACGTTGGGATAAATACATGTACTCAAAAGCGACAAAACTTTTTTTACCTTAAATTTTCTAGCACCCTCAAGAACGTTAGTGTTTATTGCAATATTGTCATAATAAAAAGAACCTAAGTTGTCTGCATTCGCTTTTACACCGCCAACCTTGGCAGCAAGATGGATAACATAATCAGGATTAGTATCTAGAAAAAGATAATTAGTATCAACTTGATCTGTTAAATCATACATTGAAGAATCAATGAACATGGCATTTGGTATCATTTCCGCTAAGGCAGAACCAACCATACCGGAGCCACCAGTAACTAATATTCTTTCTTGTAAAATGTCCATTATCTTTTCCAGCGGCTTCCATCGTGAAAATGGGAACGGATCAATAGTCTTTCCTTCCCATCTTCAACAACACCACCTCGATGGAATGTGTCAGTATCAAAAACAATTAAAGTTCCGGCTTTACCTTCAAGTGCAACTACTGATTCTTCAGAATATCCAAAATCTTCCCCATAATCATTCAAGGGCTTATTCTTTATATCTTGATAAACTTCTGTTTGTTGCCAAGCTTTCTCTCTTAAAAACTTCCCATCAATATGTGATTCTGGAACAACACTGAATGCGCCATTAGACTTATTACAGTCTTCAAGGTACAGCATATATTTTAATGTATGAAATTTATCAAAATGTAATATACCATTGGCTTCAAGACCTTGGTCATTTCGATAATCATTTGTAACAAAAATCTCAGTAAACAACTTATCCCTGTTTAAATATTTTTTGGCTAAACTGAACATCCATTCTTGGTCTAAGACTTTTGCCATGTTTGGGCTATTTGAATAATTCTCTGATATTGCTCCAAGTCTTAATGCTTTGCCAAATTTATAAGTTGAATCATCTTGGGTATTTTTCAAAAGATTGAGGACTTCTGCTTTTACAGTAGATACATTCGGTAAAAAATTTTCTATTATTGAATATCCTTGAGTAGTTAATTCGGGATATACTTGTTCCAAAAAACTCATGAAGAAGCTCCTTTAAAAAACTCAACAGTTTCTTTTAAATTGTCCTCAAACTGGCTTTCAATCTCAAAACCTAAAGAAAACAATTTATCACTATTAACTGAATATCTAAAATCATGACCTAGACGATCCTCAACGAATTCAATACTGTCTGGGATCGTTCTATCAAATTGCTCACACACTTTTGAAACAATTTCAATATTTTCTTTTTCGATATTTGAAGATATATTATAGATCTGATTTGGTTCTGAGTTGTTCAATATAAACTCAACTGCTTTTGCAGTATCTTTAACATACGTCCACTCTCTGATGTTCTTTCCAGTTCCATATACAGGAATTTTTTTACCTTCTGACAAACTTTTGACAATCGTTGGTAAGAATTTTTCAGAATGTTGTCTTGGTCCATAATTATTAGATGGCCTTACCATTAGATATTCTACCCCATAAGTGTTGGAATAAGAACAAACAAAATGTTCCCCCGCCGCTTTTGTTGCCGAATATGGATTTTTTGGGTTTAAAATATCTTTTTCCTCAAATGAACCTTGAACAATATCTCCATATACTTCATCTGTGGAAATGTGAAATAACTTTATTTCTAACTCTCTACAAACTTCTAACAAAGATTGAATACCATAAATGTTAGAATCAATAAATTCATAAGAAGATTTGATAGAATTATCAACATGAGTTTCAGCAGCAAAATTAATAATCCAATCAATGTCTCTGTCTTCACAAATCTGTTTAATTTTTATTAATTCACAAATATCAAGTTCGTGAAAAGAGAAGTTTTTATTCTCAAAATTGTGTTCAAAATTTTCATATTTACCCGCATAAGTTAAAACATCAACACCAGTGACTTTATAACCTTTTTCTAAAAAATAATCTAATGTATGACTGCCAATAAATCCTGCACAGCCCGTAATCATAATATTTGGTTTATTCATTTTCTTCTAATAACCCCAAGAGATATTTACCATACTCACTCTTTTTTAAATCTTCTGTTAATGTTAGCAATTGTTGCTTATCAATAAAGTTTTTATAATAAGCGACTTCTTCAATACAAGCAATTTTTAAACCAGTCCTAGCTTCAATGGTTTTTACAAAATTTGAGGCTTTCAATAGCGAGTCCGATGAACCAGCATCGAACCAAGCATACCCTCTGCCCAAACGCTCCAGCTTTAATTGTCCCTTTTTTAGATAAAAATTATTAACAGAAGTAATTTCAAGCTCAGAACGCTCAGAAGGTTCAATGTTCTTTGCAATTTCTATTACAGAGTTGTCATACATATAGATGCCTACAGCAGCACAATTTGATTTAGGTTTGTGAGGTTTTTCAACAATGCTTGTGACTTTAAATTTCTTGTTATATCCAATAACTCCATAATCTTGAGGATTGTTTACATGATAACCATATATAATCGCACCACCATTTCTTTCGATAACATTAACACTAGACTCTAACACGCTTCCTAAATCATTTCCGTGAAAAATATTATCACCAAGTATCAAACAAACGTCATCCTCTCCAATAAATTCTTCACCAATAATAAAGGATTCTGCAATTCCATTTGGTGAGTGCTGGATTTCATAACTAATATTGATCCCAACTTGTTGGCCAGTTCCAAATAAATTATTATATGTTTTTAAATCTTGCTCTTTACAAATTATCAAAATGTCTTTAATACCTGCAAGCATTAAGGTTGATAAAGGGTAATAGATCATCGGCTTATTATAGACTGGTATTAATTGTTTGGTAATAGCCTTTGTCAATGGATATAAGCGAGAACCAGTCCCGCCAGCTAAAATTATTCCTTTCATTGTAAGTTTTTCGACCCCTCAATAATTTTTTTAATATCCGTTGAGGTTAATTTCTCATTAAACGGAATACTTAACATGGTCTTTGCAACTACTTCAGATTCTGGGCAATTAAAAGAATTTTTATTATTATAAACCTTGTTAAGATGAGACGCTTCATAATGAATTCCGCAAATAATTTGTTTTTCTTTCATACTCCGGAGTGCAGAGTTATTATCGCCTACTTTTATACGGTAAAGATGATCACTTGTATTGCTCAAATTAAACGCTTCATTATAGATCTGCTTTATTTCGTTTAAGCGCATTAGTTTTTCTGGGAGTTTTTTAAGGTTTTGTCTTGCAACATATGCTTGGAATGAATTTAGGTACATTTTCCAACCAGGAAACTTAATTTTTCTTTCCCAATTGTTTTCTGCATAACTCATACCATTCAGAACTGCTTCTTTAAAATGAACTATTTTATCGTAATCATCCGATACGATCATTCCACCATCAAGACCTCCGACCGGCTTTGTTGGATAAAAACTAAAAAACATTAAATCTTGAGGGTTTGCTTCTGTTTTGAATTGATTTTTTTGAACTTTTTGAGCAGAATCTATTACTTTATAATCCCCGAAGTTGTGTAGGACGTAAGAGTCGCCGATCCATTCAGTGTTATCTACAAAATTTATACTATTTCCACCATTAATCAAAGCATTCAATACAACAGGGGGTATAACGCTTGGAACATCAATGGTTATATTTTTGTTCAAAAAAATAAGAAAAATTGCACTTGTAGCACTGTTTATCGAACAAGCATATTTTGATCCTACAAATTCTGCGAATTCTTCTTCAAATTCAACGACTCCAGAATCATGTAAAACATGATTAAACTTGCTGGTATCTACAGTGTAGTTTTCAATATGAAAAAGTTTTATTGCCATATATTATTCCATTTCTAATAAAAATCTTGATAAAACAAACAATTCTTCTTCGACTGAAAAGTTGCTTGGTCGTATATCACTTACTTGTTCAATAGTTTTAACTTTATTCTTCTTTACAATCTCAAATAAGTTATTAATTCTATTAGAATTATAACCTAATTCCGAAGCTTTTTTAATTCTATCTTGCAAAAGGTTTTTTAAACTTGGCAATTTTAATGGATATGCTTTAGTAAAAACATTCATTGCTTCCTCAATAGGAATATTATCATATTCAGCAATAGCCACTCCGATGACTTCCGTCATCTTATTAAAATCTTCAGCCCAAAAATCTGATTTAATCCAAATCTCTTGTTCGGGGTAATGAGAATCTAAAGTTCCCTGGTTTGTTTCAATCCTTTGCCCCTGTTGGTGTAAAAGCCATGGATAATCTGATCTATATCCGTCTCCCCACAACGTGTTCAAATAACCTGTCATTTGTTCGGTAAAACGCATATTTTTTGGCTTTGCTATGTTAATCATCTCCCACGAAGCCTTGATATGGTTACTTCTTGTAATATTGTGCCAATTTCCATGAAAATGATTAGTTTGTTCTATCACTCTATTAGCAGCAGTATCCGCGATTATTGAATCTGGAAACTTTGTGTACATACTCTGTCCAACGGAAAGGCGACCAGAAACATCGTTGCTGATATCGATACCGAATATTGAGCCTCGTGCGGAACTATATTGTGGGTTTTCTTCTAGAACTCGCAATGATTTTGTAATTCCATCCATTAATATAAAATCATCATTATCCATAACTGAGACTGTAGAAGAAGATATTTTTTTAACTACAGCAGACATTTTTTCATGAAAATCATCTAAAGTATTATCATAAGGGTAACGAATGTAATCGTAATTTAGATTTGGAAAGTTGTCTTTATTTTCTAAAACTTGCTGTATTTCTACATTTTCCCCTCCATCGGCTATTAAAATTTTATATGGAAAATTTAATAAATCCATATATTTCATATATCGAAAAGTATAGCTTGGTCGATCTTTGAGGACTAAAAGAATACTAAAATTATTATCAATCATTTATTTCTTCCTTAATATGATTTGCTATTGGGCCATGACCCGCACAATCTTTAATTGCAGTTGTATATTCCCTATTTTCTACTTCATGTGACTCAGGACTATAAAGTTGCATATACCAACGTCCAACAGTGCTATCCCAGGAAGACTGACCTTTAAAGTTTTTCTTTGTTACTTTTGGGACTCCGTGATACATGGCTGGATATGCACAAATAAAATCGCCTGCGTCAATAAGATTTTCTAAATAAATTTTTTTATCATTTTTATCAACCAAATAAAATCCATTTTCTCCATAATCATAATCTTTTCCGATTTGGGTCAGCACACAACCAAGCAAAAGTTTTTGTTTTTTTGGAGAATCATAATGTTTGCTAATATGACCGTAACCTATTGGATATTGTAAAAATGTTATTCTATCAATAATTCCATCTGTTGGAATATTCTTTTTAAAAGACTCTGGTTGATTGCCGCTTAGCACCTTTATCGCTTCCCAATATTTTTCAAATGGCTCAAATATTTTTAAAGTGTCTCCATTCCACCGAAAAAAAACATATGAATGTTCAATAGTTTCATAACCATCTTGTGGGCCACGCTTTTGATTGTTCAAAGAATGATAATTGGGACAACCATTCCGCATCTCATAATAACACGGTTTATTCTTTACAGACCATTGGAACACATTTTCTTTTAGATTTTTTACAAATTTATTATCAAATTTTGTCTTTAAAATATATGCATCTCCTGCATATATTGATTCTACTATTTTTTTTGCTTCTTCGGGGGTAGAATCATATATTTTATCAACAAACTCATCTGCATCAATTATGACAATGTTTCTTAAGTGGTGAGGATATGTTTCTACTTTCTCAATATTATTCCACTCTTTCTTGTAACAATCAAACATATTATTCTGCCGTTATAGAGTCTTTATGCTCCATGAATCGTTCATCATACGGAGGGTAATTGCAACCCCAGGCAAGAAAATCATGGACTGTCATATTATTAAAAAACATTCCCATTTCTGCTTCTTCCAATCTATCCCATACCTCGCCTTCTTCCGCAAGCCTAAAATTCCATGCTACTTCATGCACCTTTACTAAATTCCCGATTGGATAAGCAATAACTCTTAAAAGCATTTGTTCCAACAAGAATCTATTATATTTTTTATAAATCGGATAAATATTAGAAACTGATTCCCAGTCATCATGGGTTTTCATAATATTACAGTTTCCCAGCTTTGACAGTGCCTCAACACAATGACAAAGATTCCCAAATCTACCTTTCATCAATAAATCTTCATCATTTTCCACCCAGAAAGCACCTTCAAAATCTGCTCCGGGACCGAGGGTTGGTGTGATTGAAAAAGTAAGTGGAAAATCATTAACCCTAAAAATTAAGGCATTACTACCTATAACTTCTTTACCATTTTCACTTGTAAATTGATATTCAACCAACATATCGTTATTTTCAACAAGTCTCTTATACGCTTGGAATTTTATCTTTTCATCGCATATTGTTTTGTGAAGACTTTTTAAAAATTTTCGATCCACTCCCAATTCGTTTTCAACTGGCTCAAGGTCTAATTTCAGAAAATCTTTTTTAAATGACTTTTTGTTCTTGGCCATTTTATAGTGGGCTTCTGCTTCTTCCTTATATAATTTTTCCTGGTCTGAAAAACGTTGTCCATGGGATAAATATTCATTACTTCTAATAATAAAAAGATCCTTTACATACCCCAACTTTCCTTTATTGGCTAAATACATTACATGCGTTTTATCATAAAACTTTAAATTAGTTAATTCTTTTGGCCATGAAAGGTGTGCTTTTATAAGATCCTTATATATTTCTGTCCTCGTCAATGCATGAACCCACAAACCATCGAAAAAATTGCAAGCATCAAGAATTCTTTCTTTTGGATCAGAACTTATAGATGGCTTTTGAATCGTTGTTTTTAGTCTATAATTTAACATATCATAAGCTATTTGACACGGTAAATCATTTAGAGCAGCTTCTTGGCCGAGGATCGCAACATGTTCTTTATTATCTTCTAAGAAGGCGATTGCTTTGGATGCACCTACAGGGAACAAGAAATCATCATCACAAAGTACAGCACAATAATCAGTTTTCACTTCTTCAAAAGCTCTTAAAACATTCTCAAAATATCCACAACCTTCATTTCTTAGATAAGTAACATTGTCTGGAATAAATTCCTCAAAGTCAAAAGAGAAGTGTTCATCTTCGGGCGTACTATCGACACATATTACACTAAGTGGAAAATCTCGATACCAGTTGAAAAGTCGAGGAATAGTTAAGACCCTCTCGTGAATTGTAATAATAATTGTAAGATCTTTTAAGTTGTCAATGTTCATTTTAATTTTTCCAAAATCATATTCATTTTATCTGTATTCATCGATGTATCGGGTGCAATATCCACATCTTTAATATCAGATTTTTTTATTTTATCAATTTTAATATTATTTTCAACAGTAAAGTCATAAACTGTTTGTGATTTCCCACCAATATTGATTATTCCTTTTTCATTTAATAATTTTAAAACTATTTTAGCAGCATCGTAGTCAAAAATTAAACTCTTTTTAATATCTTCCAAAGCCGCAGAATGAGGAAATGGATAATTACACATACACACTCTTAATATCAATGAGTTATCATACATTCTTACAGATGCTTCTCCACCTAATTTAGACCAGCCGTATTTAGTTATTCCATCATTTTTGCCATAATAAGGGGATATCGGCGAGTCTTCTTTATAATTTCCTTCGGTTCCAGGATATACATAATCTGTTGAAATATATACCAATTTAACTTTATACTTCATACAGGACAAAACAACATTTGCAGTTCCAATTATATTTGTTTCAATACTAACATCAGCAAAGTCTTGATGTTTAGACATTGGTCGTGTAAAAGCAGCCGAGTGGAGAAAAATATCTGGGCTTGTGTTGGATATAAAATCATCTATACTTTTGATACTTGTAATATTCATCTCGGTGCGCCCAGGAGAAAGAATATCATATTCCTCATTTGCCATAATAAGTTGGTTGGCAAATTTGCCTTCACCACCAGAAATTAATATTTTCTTTTTATTATTTAAATTCGTCATCCTGTTATATCCTAATGCACACTATAATTCTGTATCTGTAATAGAATCGTCGCCAAATTTTTCATAATAACCACAACTAAATTTTTTTGGATTTTCCAAAAATTGTTCAATTGGAATATTAAAAAACATGCGGTTTTCGTATTCAGTATACTGTGTTATTATTTTATCGTCTATTTTATCCCAACACATTTTTGTAAGTTGAATCAGGTTTCCTATAGGATTCAATGCTAAGACCGATAGCATTTTTTCAAATAAAACGATATTTTCTTCTTTATAAATTGGATAAATTTTACTAGCGGATTGCCAGTCGTCTTCTGTTTTCATAACATCATAGAATCCTAATTTTTTTATTGCGCCAATACACATATTGAGTTGCCCATTTCTTCCGGTTTTGGCTCCTTCTTGATCATCCAACCAGTGTTCTCCTTTGAAATCTGCGCCTGGGCCTAAAGATGGACAAACTGTTAGGCAAAGAGGAAAACCTTCTGCACAAAAGGAGAGGGCCGCGCCCCCATTGATTTCGTATGTTTGTTGATCTAAGAAAGGAAATTCTACAATCATTGGGCTTTCCTTGATCATCTTCCTACGTGCTTCCTCTATAATAGTTTCGTCGTAGATACTTTTGTGGAGTCTTCTCAAAAATGACTTATTGATATTCAAGCATTCTGTTATCGGTGATAAATCTAGTTTTAAAAAATCTTTTTTAAAGTTTATTTGGGTGTTGTTATATTTTTTATGTGAATTAGAAAATCTTGGACCGTGAGCTAAAAATTCATTACTTCTGATAATATAAAAATCATCTATAAACCCTAACTTTCCTTTACTTGCCATATACATCACATATGTCTTATCAAAAAAAGCCAAATTAGTTAAATCTTCAGGCCAAGAAATATGTGTCTCTATTAATTCTTTTAATGTTTCAGTATGGGTTATAGCATGAACCCAACCTCCATCAAAAAAGTCGCAAGCATGTTTCATCCTTTCTAACTTGTTATCGGCGTTACTTATTTCTCCTTGATCAGTTTTCAACTTATAGTTAAGAATATCATAATTTATCATCCATGGAGCATCGTTTAATGCGGCTTCTTGGCCTAAAGCACAAACATAATCCGTATTTTTTTTTAAAAATTCAATTGCGGAAGCAGCGCCTGTTGGAAAAAGAAAATCATCATCACAAATAATAACACAGTATTTTGTTTTTACAGATTGTAATCCTTTTAAAATACTTTCGTAATAAGAGCAAGAGGCGTTTTCTTGATATTCAAAATCTCCGAGTTCAGAAGCTTTTTTGAGATCTGGTCGAATTTGTTCTATAAAATCTGTGGTATGAGAGGTATTATCCACACAAACAATGTTTATGGGGGTGTCCTTGTACCATTCGAACAATCTCATTAGTGTATATTGCCTTTCATGTATTGTTATAATAATTGTAAGGTCTTTTAAATTTTCTTCTAAATTCATTTTAAACTTTTTTTGACAAGACAACCTTTATCATTAGATCTCGGTCGCCCTTCCATTGAAATCGGCTAAGCTCTACAATTTTAAAATCAATTTTATTACATAAATTTCTTATTTTAGACTCCGTATATGCATTTTTATGAAATTGTCCTTCGCCATTTTGTGGCCCAAATATTGCGGCTGTGAGATATCCCCAGCGATTATCTGTCGAATATGAATACTGACCAAACCAATGTTGCTGTTTTATTGCTTCATCATCGTTTCTAAAAAAGTCTTTCCAATCATCTTCTGCTATAATCCATTTTCTTATTATTTCCTCAAAATCAGGAACTGAAAAATTCAAAACCCCATTGGGCTTTAATACTCGTTTGGCTTCAGAGAAAAATTTAGATTCCTCTAAAAAAGATAAGTGTTCTAAAATTGCGTCGGCGCGGATTTCATCTACCGAGTTATTTTCATATGGTAAGTCCAGGATGTTGGATTGCATAAACTTTTGAGAATCATCAATCTCAAGGTTGGGATATCTTGACTTAATATTTTCAAGACTGTCTAAGTCAATGTTTGTATAACCAGGTAGCAGTCGAGATGCACACCCTAAATTTAATTTAATTTTATCTTCTTTCATTTTAATACCTCTTTTATATTATCACAAATAAACTTTAGTTGTTTATTAGTTAAATTTGCTGCGCCTGGTAAATTTATTCCCCTTGACGATATATCATAGCTTCTTGGATTCTTATCTTTGTATTCTTCTTGCAGATTAAACGCAGGAATACTAGAAAGTGGGTAGAAAAATGGTCTTGATGGAACACCTAAAATTTTAAGTCTGTCTATCATCTCAAGTTTTGGAACATTATAATCTCTATCTAATACCATAGTAGTAACCCATGCACTATTAAAAACATCTGGTGGCTCTGGATTAAACTGCACATTTAATTCGGACAATTCATTTCTATAAAATTCATAATGATTACGTTGAATCGTGACTAATTCCTCAAGGCGATGGAATTGGGCCAAACCTAAAGCAGCTTGTACATTAAAGGGCATATATTTATAAGCAACCATATCGTTATAATAAGCTTTTGTTTCTGGACCACGGCCATGATCGCGAAGTTTAACACATTTTTTATAGATTTCTTCATCATCTAAAAGAAGCATTCCGCCTTCGCCTGTAGTCATGGTTTTTGTATTATGAAAACTAAATGTTGATGCAATTCCAAATTTACCCGCACGGGTTCCCTTGTATATTGAACCTAAAGCTTCCGCAGCGTCCTCAATCAATGGTAAATTATTATCATCACAAATTTTTTGTATTTTATCCATTTGTGGCATGTTCCCAAAAAGATCTACTACAATTACGGCCTTGGTTCTGTTTGTTATAGATTTTTTTAAAGATTCTGGATCCAAACACCAATTCTTTTCTTCTATATCACAAAATATTGGCTTTGCACCACATTGTACAACCGGACTAACAGACGCTATCCAAGTACATTCTGGAACTATTACTTCATCCCCCGGAGCGATACCTAGAGCAGCTAATATTAAATGTAAGCTGGTTGTGCAACTTGTGGTCATTAAGGCATATTTTCTATTATGATATTCAGCAAATTCTTTTTGTAAAGTTTCACAATAATAATATTTATTTTCATACCACCCGTTTCTTAAGGCGTCCGTTACATACTCTATTTCAAGCTCACCAACGTCAGCACCGGCCATAAATATAGAATCGCTCAATATTAATCATCCCTTTTGGATATCTCTATTTTAACATTATATTTCTCATTTTTATATACAAAAAATGCTGAATTGTCTCCAGAAAATGTGCGGGCTCTTATTACGTTCAATAACTCTAGGGCAGTATATTTTTTTGATAAATCAATTTTAGAGTGTTCCCAGATATCTTTGCCCCAATGAAAAGTGCTGATATCACTGTCCTGTTCTATGGGGTTCAAATGGCCAGATATTATATTTTCATAATTATCTTTAAACAACTCAATTATGGCCTCTATCGACTTGGTATATAAAATTTCGCCAGTTGTTGTTATATCAGTATCAATTGGCTTTTGAAAAAGAACCTTTCCATCATCGATACCCGGATTAATAAAATGTATTGAGACACCTGCTGGAGTATCTTCAATAATGGACCAATAATATGGATGCTTTCCACGATTATATGGTAATAGACTAGGATGTAAATTGAGAAAACCTATCTTTGCGGCTTTGATAATATGCTCTTTTACTATTTTTGGCCACCAAAGTAATAGAACCAAATCAATAGAATTATCTTTTAGAAGGTTAAAAAACTTGTCATCATTAACACTAATATTACGATAACATTTAATTTGATGGTCACTAAAGGTTTTAAATATTTCTTCTTCATATTCATCATCAGAACATGTGATAGCAAATTCAATATTATGTTCCTGCTCTACTATAAAAGATGAAAGTTCTTTACCAACATAGTTTGCTGCACAAATAGCTACTTTCACTTAAATTCCAAATTACGCTTAAACTTTGCCTTAACTCGTGCAGTTTTTTTATCTTCTTCAGTCATTTTTGACCAATACATTACCCCCAAAGTGTTTCTATCAAAACCTTCAGTAATCTTAGGCAAGCCATGCCATGAATTTTCTGAACATTTAAACACATTTAAACGATTAAATTTATATGGGATTCTTGCATGTTTGTCTATTCCATCATGAACCAACAAGTCAAAAGATGAGTCATATTCCTCTGATACACACAAAACTGCGCTATACTCTCTTTTCCAATTAAGATTTACACCATGAACATCAGCATCGACATGCATACCAAGATAACCACCTTCGTTGTGGGAATTAGGTGTTACCATCATCCCGCCGCCATAATGTGATGTATCTGGGAACGCATTAGTCGTGAGATTCTCAAATTCTTTATTAGGATCAAAATGCGAAGCTATATAATCCAACACAAGTAATGCTGATGGTGGAATCAACTGACGATTTTTAGAACAATATTGTACTTGTCCAGCATCCCCACCATATTTTACCCAGTCATCGTCATTAACGGCATCAAAACTAGTGGCGGCTGCTCGCAACAAAGCTTCCGAGGGTATAAAATCATCGATAGAGAGTGCTGGGAATGGAACATTAATTTTTGTTATTTTCACTTACAAACTGCTCCCAATCTTCAATATAGTCACTTCGATCATATGTGGTGCTAGATAAAACCAATAAAATCGTATCACGTGTTTTATAAATTTGTTCATCCCAAATAAGATTTGGAATATAAACTGCCTCTGTTGGAGAGTTTAAAGTGAGTTCTTTGCTGGTTTTACCATCTTTACAAATAACACGACACTCGCCACTTAAACATATTAAAACCTGTTCGGTCTTTAAGTGTGCGTGTTTTCCGCGAATCTTTTGGTCTTTAACACCATATACATAAAAAACCCTCTTAATGTCAAAAGGGATTTGGTCAGATAAAGACTCTAAAGGGACTAAATACCCATCATTGTCTGTATGGTTTGTAAAAGAAATCTTTTTAACTTCTTCAACTGTTGTCACTTGCTATCTGTCTCCCATGATTCTCCAAAATGACCTGGTAAAACCTTCCACTCATCCTCTGGATCATATTCTTCTGACAGATAATATAGTATTGTTGATTCAGGTTGTAATGCTTTGTATCCATGATAAACTCCTGGTGGTATTGTTAGAGTTCTTGGAAATTTGTCAGATAGGTATTCCCACCTTACCTCGTATCCATCATCCTTTGGGAAAGCAAGCCCGACCTTAAATGAGCCCTTGACACAAAACCAATAGTCAGTTTGAACTTTGTGTTTGTGCCAAGCCACAACATGGCCGGTTGAATTAACGTGTGATATGTTAATCTGCCCATTTACTTCAGAAAATACATCAAATAATCTTTGGGCGCGATCATCTTCGTGGAAATTCACTTAAGCCTCCAGAACTTTTACCGTTGGTACATGCGTAATAAACTTTCCGCCGCGCTTAAGAAACTTCTTTTCTTTTTGCCTAATTTCTTTTTCAAAATTCCAAGCTCCTAAGAATGCATAATCAACTGTTTCATCAATTCCTGTATCTGGAGGAGAGACGACTGGTATATGAACACCTGGTGCTAGTTTATTTTGCTTATATGAGGTTGTATCTGTCACACAGAACAATAAACTTCTATCAATTCCACAATAATTATATACAACAGTTGATTTTGATGTTGCACCATAGCCAATTACCTTCTTGTTATTATTCTTTAAATCTTTCAAAAGATTTACTAGCTGTCTCTTATTTTCTTGGACGCGAATGGCAAAGTTTTCATAAGTTTTAAACTCTCCCAACCCAAGTTCAACTTCTTTGTCTAAACTCTCTTTAACGCTCTTTTCGATCTTAATCCATTCATTAGATTTCTTTTTAGCAAAAATCCTATTAGAGCCACCATGAACGGTGAGCTTTTGAACATCAAAGATTTCAAGACCTGCCTCATTTAAAACATTGGAAAGAGCAATAACACTAAAAATATGTGCGTGTTCATCATAAATCTGATCAAAAGAATTTTTAACAATCATATTGTCCAATGATGGATCTTCAAAAATAAAAACTCCATCTGGGCTCAAAACACTCTCTACTGCTTTAAACGCATTATACAAATCTGGAATGTGACACATACAGTTAGCGGAGAAGACTACATCAACCGTTCCGTCTTCTTGCACTATATTATCGGAAGTCTCTTGGTTCCAGAAAGAAGCTCTTGTTTTGTATCCTAATTTATTTGTCAGCTCTGCGAAATTACCGCATGGTTCGACAGCCAATGACTTTGATCTGGCAAAATTCTTTATAAAAACACCATCATTACTTCCAATCTCAAGAACTTTCTTGGGGGAGAATCTATCCTTAATAAGTTTAGAGGTAGTTTTGAAGTGTTTTCGCATGGTTTTCGAACCGGAAGATACATAAACATAATCTTCGTTAAAAAGTTTTCCCTTGTCAACAAACTCCATTAGAGAAACTAGTTTTGTTTCTCTGTCAAAACCAATACTTAAATTGAAGAAGAATTCATCCTTTGTTTGATCTGGTTTTAAAAAGCCATTGGCGATTGGTTGGTTTCCTAAGTCTAAAAATTTTACTTTCATAATAAATTTGGTATATCCTTTAATATTTTTTTAATTGTATTGCTTGCAGTTTCCCAAAAGACAAACGGGAAAAAAGCGTGAATCAAACAGGCAAACCCGCCAAGTATCATATAAAGAGAAATAAATAATGCTTGGCGAAGGTGTTCAAAATATGTTAGAGCAACCTCATCAAGATGCTTGAAATTAACACGCTTCATTTGTTTAAAAAACTCTCAGCATAATGTATATCGTCAATGTTGTTAATATCTACTGATCGTTCTGGAGGTATTATAACACCCTTTACATTCCCTTTGAAAAAATTTTCATATTTCAGAACACTGTTCCACCAGCCCATATAAAATGCTCCAGAGGGTTTGTGATATTTCTGTATGAATTTACTGTTAGTTAAGCCAGAGGTTAAGTTATCAAATATTGGTACAACTAAATCGCTTTTCATGACACATGCCAGCTGTATTGTTTCAGGAATAAGAGTCATACTTACAACAGAATCTGTATCCTTATGTAGTTTTTCCACCCCAAGCTGAATATCTTTAGATGAAATAAATGGACAAGTTGGCAAAAAGTAAGAAAACATATCATACTCATCTCGTTCGTTTTTCATCAGATTTAACATTGCGCTTAATGCTGTAGCTTTAACTGTTGCAAGGCTTTCGGGCCTGATATGTCTTTCAACTGGTAAATCGGAAACTGCATTATATATCTTATCACTATCAGTAGAAATTAACACCTTATCAAAACAGTTAGAATTAATAACTGCCTCAGTGGTCCATCGAATAAGAGACTTACCACCCAAGGGGTATATATTTTTGTCTTTCAACCTCGTTGAACCCCCACGGGCGGGGATAACTGCTAATCTTCTCACTTTATCTTACCGATTGTTTTAGCTTTATTAACAAGTCTATCTAAGTCTAATAGATTTAGCTGACAATCAGCGTCTGAAACTGAGTTTTTCGGGTCCGGATGTACTTCTGCAAATACCCCATCATAATTAAATAAATCAGCAGTGAGGAAGTATCTTTCTGCTAATTTTCTATCGCCTTGTGTCCCATAAACAGCTCTTGAACGTTGAATTGAGTGTGTGCAATCAAGAATAACTTTATCATAATGTTCTTTCAATTCATCAACAATCCCAAAATTTACAAACAAATCGTGATAGCCAAAGTTGGTTCCCCTATCACAAATCCATGCTTCACAATTTGGGTTCGTTTCTTTTATCTTATCAACTGATTTAATAAGGTTATTTGGACCGAGCCATTGACCTTTTTTAACATTAATTTTGTCAAAATGTTTTGCGGTTTCAACAATTAAGTCTGTTTGACGGCATAAGAATGCTGGGATCTGAATAACGTCAACTACGCCTGCCAGTTTCTCAACTTGCCAACACTCATGTACATCAGTAATAAACTTAACGTTTGGAAACTGTGCGCGGGCGTCTTTCCAGATTGAAATTGACTCATCAAGCCCTGGTCCTCTACCACCATGTAGGGATGTCCTATTTGCCTTATCAAAACTTGCTTTCATGTACCAATCATCGGTACTTTTCATAACTTCGTTGATTTTAGCTAAAGTGCCGATAAATAAATCGGCATTCTCAATACTGCATGGTCCTAGAATCCATGTTTTACTCATATTCATTCCACCTTTTTTCAATAAGATTTAAGATATAATCTATTTCATATTTTTCGACTTTGCCGGACACTGGGAACGGCTTTCGATTATAATGACAACATAATTCTTTTGATTTCAAAGCACTTCGTAATGATTTGTGCCACCCATGCTTCATAAAAACATCAAAAAATTTATTTTCAAACTTCTTCAGCATATCAAAAGCTTTTTCAGAATTATTATTTGTAAGTTCTTCGAAAAACTTTTCATCAATTTGAGGAAACAGATTCCCTATTCCCGTCAAGAATGTGTCTGCACCGGCTGGGTATAGATGAGTGAATCTTTTTTGACTTCCTCCAGCTACGATTTGGACAAAACTACTATCAATCTCCTTACAAAATTTATAAGCAGCAGACAGATCTGCATTTTCTTCTTTCAATCCAATAATATTTTCATGTTTCGCCAATTCATTTACAAGACTTGCGCTGAAGTTATAAGTTCCACCCGTACCATTCCTCATAAACATACCGTGAATAAGAACGGGCACTTTACTCAAATGGGCAGCTTCACAGAAAAATTCTTTTATGTCTTTATCATTATAGTACCGGTCAGGCCAAAGCAGCATGATACAAACCTTGGATGACTCTGGGATGTTCTCATTAACCCAATTTATCTCTTTATGTAACAACTTTTCTGATAAAGGCGGCAGTCCTAATATGGAAACACCATCAAAATTATTAGCACAAGTTTTGTTAAAAATACGCACTTCTTCCGAGGTTAGTAGATTAAATTGAGAGGTTCCCGCAGTGGTCATAATTGTCTTTGCACCGTTTTCTTGTAAGAAAGCGAGATATTTTGTTGTTTGTTCTGTATCAAGTTCTTCTGCGCTATTAAAAGAAGAAGGAATTGCATAAACTGGGCCTTTCTTTATTCCTTCCGCAATCATTTCCAATCCTTTACATTCATAGCTTTATCATCGATGAATAGATCATAATGAGGTTTGCCAAGTTTCAAATCATTGTATTTGCAATCCCATTCGTCAAGTTGTTTTTTTGTAACCTCTGTCCAGTCTATACCAGTAGATGCTCCGCGAGCAGTCCAATAAACAATGGTATTATTTTCATATAATTTATTGGCTTTTTCAATATTTTCAGTTATGGGTTTAGCCTTGAGGTAATCTCTGGCTTTAGATGGATCAGAATTGCTGTGGGAACAAATTGTCTCATCAATATCTATATAAATTACCATATACCTCAATTATACATCAAAAAAGAGGCATTTACAAATTTTTTTTAGACTCAATGATTTATTACTAAGCCATTGTCAATCAGATTTCTTAACCATTGTTTCTCAACACTTACAGAATGAGAACCACCAGGTGGTGGTCGGTTTTCCCAATAATGGCTTCTGGTAGTGTCTTCTATTACATCAAACCCATACAGGTGTGGTTTGATTCCAACTGTTAAACACAAAAAAATCATACCAACACCAACAGAAAAATCTTTTTCCCAAGGTATTCCGCATTGTTTCCGTAAATCTATTAATTCTGAATAGATAACACAATGCAATTCACAGGTAGAGTTTGTATTCTGGTGTTTTTCCATCCAGGGCATAATATCTGATGCAAAATATAAAATTCTTTCGTTTTGTAATTCTTTAATAAAATATCTCGGTTGGGATTCCCATCCTTCTCCCTCATCATTATTATTAAAAACATGATTATTTGTAACCCGTAAAGAAGTTTTAGATCCAACATATTTTTCATACCCTGAAACTGGAGCACGATTAAATCTTATAATAGTTTCATGCTTATCTATTTTTTGCCCAAAGTCACCTTCTTTAAGTCTTGCACTTGAGCCCACAATTGCTACGTCAGATGGTAAAAGTAAATCAGGAACAATACATAAAATTTTATGTTTATCAGGAATCATTTTTTATTTGATCCATATAATTCTTACCACTTGTACCTTGAAAGTGCAGAGTGTTGAAACGAATCCAATCTTCTTGCATTAAATTATAACAATATGGAACACCATTTTGCCATTTTATATTTTTAAACCTGCCCATCATGGCATATTCATCTTTATATCTATTTTCTGAAGAATTAATATTATCATCATAGGCAGAACCTTCTGTAACTTCACTTAATATTCCAATATCTTTACCTTCATTTTGGTTGTAATATAAATAAATCAAAGACATGTCACAAATACCACCGGGGATTTTATTGTTTCTGTGATAATTCCATTTTTCCCTAAGTTTTGAACGACCTTCTTCAGAACTGTACATATTGAGAACAAAATCACAAAAGTCAATTAAACTTTCTTTAGTCCAGTAAGAACTATGGCCAGACGCAGCCCACCGATATTCAGTTTGTTCTGATGGGTATATTATAGCCATCTTTTTGTCTTCATATTTCTTCATTTCCTCAGTAATGTTTGAGTATATCATTATATCAGTGTCAGCATAGAAACATTTCTCGATATCGTTTTTTACAAGAAAATTTTTCAATAAGAACCACCTCAATATACATATCCATTCAAAAGTGTGGTGGCCAGTAGACATATGATCATATCTACCAGCAAGATGACCTATATCTGCTGATGGCAGATCAAGACAAGCATAATGTTCTACATCAATATCTTTATTATCTTCGTCGCCCAATAAAATAACCCTATTATTGAGTTTTTTTGCTTGAGCGATAGTTTTTTCTATATAAGGACTGTATCCTAAATGTGTAAAAAAAATAGGTATATTTTCCATAATAAAACCTTAAGTTCTTTGCTCCTGGTTCAATTCTAAGTAATTAATCCAAGTATAATTTACAGCTTCTTCTAAGTAAATTTCCTGGTATTCTTCAATTACATTTTCTAGTAACTGCTCATCAATATCGTGGTGATCCCAAGGTTGGCCCCACCTATTTTTATCGGCTTTAGAGATTGGAGGGAACTCAAAATATTTTTCGATAACCTGATTTAGATAATCAGATACCTTTAGACCAGGAAGCATATGTCTTGTTTCAGATTCATGGAAACCCTTTTTTAAACTATAACAGTCGCCTTGACCTGGTGGATAATTATCTTCAAACATTATCTTCTTGAATCCCCACATATAACAATCCATAAGTCTTTGCATGGCATCTTGGTGATCGTCGAAGAAACATAATGTATTTTCTATGTCTATTCCTTTCCAGTCTAGAACTCTAAAATCTTTAGTATAATATTTTGCATTGTCTGATTTATAACCTTCTTCATAATAATTTACAGGGTCAATACAATGAAGTTCTACACCAGGTACTGCCTGTTCAAAAACCCATGTTCCTTGACCATACCAAACTCCACTTTCAATGATAACCTTTGGTTGTAATTTTTTAGCAGCAAACCAAGCATAGAAAAGTTGTGCAGCTTTCATACCACCCTTATTATCTTCTATTGGTCTATCTTTATAAATTTCTGCGAATTCTTTGAGGTGGCTCTTGAATTCATCTCTTGTCCAGAGAGGCTCCCCAATTGTATATGGTTTTCCCATTTATTTCCCCTTTTTTAAAAGAATGCTTTTTGAATTGTCAAACAAGGTATTGACCTCTTTAACAATGGAAAAATCATATTCTTCAAGCAATTCTTCAAATTCTTTCAAATTGATAATAGAATGGTAAGTCAAACTTCCATATGCTGGATTTTTAACAATGCGAGTCTTTCCTTCCTCATCAAATTCTTGTCTATGGATTATAACATATTTTTGAGAATTTGATAAAACATTTTTCAATCCAAAAAGTGGGTGTTCTAAAACATCAATAAGCGCATTCATAACAACAATATCATATTCATTAATAAAGGAACAAGTTTCATTATTATAAATGTCAAAATCTATATAATTTTTCCCAGGATTCATCTTCATAGAAACATTTTCTAATATTTGTTTAAGATCTGCACCTACATAAAAATATTCTGGAAATAATCTAGATAACTCTGCTGCACCACATCCCAAATCTAATAAAGTAGTACAATCCTTTGATGTTGTTTTAATCAAGTCTTTTAGTCTTGGGAAGTGATCGCTATTTTTTAGCACTGGCCATAACTCCCCTTTAGCGCCAAGTATCATTTGTTCTGGGCATTTTTTTACATCATACCAACAGGTTGATTTATCAATATTCATATTTCTTCAATTCCTCATTATATTTTATCTTTAAATTTTCAACATTATTTTGAATGGATTCTGGGTGTGTATTCGTAAATTTTTTGGTTCTTGAATGTATTCTATATTCCGGCTTGAATTCATGAACTCCGTTGTAAATATTTTCTACAAAATCCTTCTCTGCATCGGTGCCAGTTGCCCAGGGCAAATATATTCTTTCAAAATAATTGTCAATACACTTGGACATACTAACTTTCGCTTTATAGTAAAATATTTTTTTTCTCACTTGCTCTGGAAATACATAAGAATAATGATACATTAGAACGCCCGTTTTTTCATACAACTCATCACTATTAATATGTTTTGGCAGCAATGTTTCAGTATTATTTGGATGCATAACTGTTGGTGGCCGGTGTGTTAGCCACCTTGTTCCTGGATAAACTTTAAAAATTCTTAAAAAGTTGTCCGTTGCTTCTTCGAATCCACCGATATAGTGATCAAAGCCTCCATAAAAACTGCAACTTTTAACACCAATTGATGTTGGGCTTTCTTCTTCCAAGAGGTTTATAACTTTTTCTATATCACTCTTTTTATAAACCTCATCTGAATCAACCTCCCAAAGATAGTCAATGTCATCCTTGAGAAACTGCATATAAGCATTACACTGTTCATCCTTTTCGGAAAACTGCCCATGGACAATACTTATCTTATTTTCAGGGTCAGGAAAGTTTTCTAATATCTCATTTGTTTTATCGGTAGAAGTTGTTCTACCTTGAGATTGCCAGAATTCAACTGGCCCTTCTGCAATTAAAATTTGTGTAGCATAAGGGTAGATTGATTCCAAACACTCTTTGAGAACATAATCCCCTTCAAACACTATCATTCCGAATGCGATTTTCATTTATAAATCTCCTATTGTGTTGGTGTTGTGGAAAAGAGGCTATGTCGCCAATCTTTACCAAATGGTATAATCCCATCAGACGCAAAATAATAAAAATTATGCCTTTTAGAATCGGCGTGACGACCAAGCAGTTCATAAACTGTTTCAAAAACTAGCACGTTTTTAAAATATTTCTTTAGGAAAGTTTCCAGTTCTTCTTTACTGGTAAATTCTTTTTCATGATACTCAAATTTTTCGCTTTCTTCTTCCTTAATTGTTTGCCCTGAAAGAATTCCGTCGCCATTTAAAGTGTCTTTTATTTTCAACAATAAAGAATCAATTTCTTGCTCAGAAAAATGTTCAATCGCTGCGTCCCAAATAATATTATCAAATTTTTTATTTGGAATATCTTTCCTTATATCCCCTAAAACAAAATTAATACCTTTCCTATCTTCAAAATTTTCTTTAGCATGTTTGATAGCAGATTCATCAATATCAATACAGGTAACATTTTTTGCTTTGGATGAATAAAAATGATAAGCAAAATATCCATCACCTGAACATAAATCTAAAACTTCTGCGCCGGATTCGATGGCTAAATTTGAAAAAACTGCTCTTTCAATCCAGTGACAATTATCTTGGTGAGTGAATTGCCAATGTTGATCGCAAAAATGATCATACCACTCAGAACGAGTGTCACCTTGTTGCCAATCAAAATGGTGTTGTGTCATATGTGCCAATGCTGTAACTTCTCTTGTTTTACTGCTTATCGTTTTGAAAACAGATTGCTTATATGGAAGTGACATTTTTTCAAAATTTATAAAATCAATTTCCTTATTTACAAGAAAAAACAAATAATTAATTTTCTCAAGCAAAGCATTTACAAAACTATGATTGACCAGTTGTAGTTCTGGTGATTGTACGAGTTGTTGCATGTCATTCTTGTTCATTTATAAATCTCCTAGCCTTTTTGACTTCATTAAAATATTCTTGATAAACACTATCAACAAAATTAGGCAATTTGAATTCCCTTGTTATTCCATGTCTTGGGGCTGGCTCATATGTGTCATTTTCAAAGTCAGCCTTAAAGTTGGAAAAGTGGAAATAAGTTAAATCTTGCGGCTTACCTTGCCATACAATTTTGTTGTCAGAGTATTGGTGATTAAAAATATTCCAAGGGGCAAGATGGCCGACCTTATTATCAATTACTTGAACATTTCCAGTACCAAAAAGTGGTTCAAATAGTTCTAAATACTTTTGATCGCCACATATACCGTGAGTTGGTTGATATTGATTGTTATTATCTAATAAGCAATTTTTCCACCAATCTACACACCTATAACCAGATAAATTATTTTTAAAATACACAATACCCACATTATATTCACCAACATCAGGATTATAATTTATCCTATGCCGGACGATACCTATACTTTTCGGACCAACTTCTTCATAAACCTTATTTATGTCTCCAAAAAAACAGATATCAGAATCTACATAAAGTAAATCTTGAACATCATAATTTTCAATTACGTGACACGACAAATATGGAGCTAAACACCAAAAAAATTGAATTGCTTTTGCATCACCATTCGTTCTGTTAGCAACATTAAGTGCTTCATAAGATGGTGGATTATTATATGCTTTATCGAGAAGGGCATCTTCAGATTTAAGCTCACTTAAAGAAATTGGAACTAAAGAATCTAGTTTAATAGATTGTAGCTTTTCGTAGGTTTCGTCATCGGTGCATAAATAAAATAACTGGAAGTCTTCATCTAAATTTTTTTTTATAGAATTATATAAGGTTATTCCATAATGTAAAAAATTTATATCAGATAAAGTACAAAATGTTTTCACTGACTTTGTTGTTCCATGTATTTTTTCTGATATTCTTTATAGACCGACAACTCCTCTTTAACTTTCCAGCTATTGTTTTCTGGGTTTGTTGAAATCCCTTTAGGATTAAAATAATATAAACCTAGAACCTCTGGTACTTTTTTGAATTTTATATCTTCAAAGGCGCACCTCAAGAAAAACTCCCAATCACCCGCAGATTTAAATTTTGAATTAAAATATCCATGTTCTTTATGTAATGATTTGCGCCACATTGGATTACTGTGTGGGAGATTTCCTTTTAGCATATTTTCTACTGAAAACTGATCAAAGTTATACCTTTGTCCATCAGATGAATTTTCTTCAAATGTTTCATTTGGTTTGTGCGTGATATAACTGTCAGCATAAACCAGTCCGACTTGAGGATCAGCTACGAGAGCACGGGCGTGTTCCTCTATAGAATTGAGCTTTTTACGATCATCTAAATTGGCATTTGTAACAAACTCCCCAGTGCTCAATTTCAAAGCGTGGTTCCAAGTTCCATATAGTCCCGGATCTTCTTCTAATTTTTCGTAGATGATATTATCGGGATATTTTTTTAAATATTTTTGAATTACTGAATCTTCACTTCCTGGCGAGTTTGCATTAACCAGAACAAGTTCGCATTTATCTTTAAAAATTGTTTGACTGGTGATATCTTCTAAAAATGGTTCAATAAAATCATCACCATCATAAACAGAAGTTATTATTGAAATTTTGGGTAAGTCTTCTACTTCAATAGCTTTAAGAGGTTCCCCCATTATAAACTCTGCTTGTTTTTGATTCTGATTTTGTTCCGAAAACTTCTTTTTTAAATATTTTTGAAGTTTTTTTGCTTTGCCGCTTGCGCCATCATAATTTTTAACCAAAGATTTTAAGGCTTTTTTTGCATCCCACTCTTTTGGAAAACACCACATTGAATCTTTTTCAATCACCCCTTCCCAAATTGCTGCGGGTTGGACGGGCTTCAAATCGTAAGAAACTGGCGTAAACATAGCCTTTGGTTTTGTTTTACCAGACTTATCTCTTACAGGCATATACAGAAAATCCAAGTGGCCACTCCAATTTGGGGCAATTACAGGTAGTCCATTATATGCAGCTTCGAATAAGGGAAGGCCAAAACCTTCACCATGGGATAAGCTTATTAAGCCCTTTACCTTTGAATGTTGATATAAGCCTGTCATTTCTTCTTCAGTCAATTCACCATGAAGAAGAACAACTTCACATTTGCGGTCTTTATATTCTCCTAGAAGATCCTTTAATCTCGAAAGGGTGGCTGCACGATCAATTAAACTATTCTTAGCTTGTGAAGTTTTAACAATTAAACCAATTTCTTCATCATAAAATTGTTCAACAAACCATTTGACTGTGTTTTCCAAATTTTTTCTAGCAATCCAAGTTCCGATTGTCAAAAAATTAAAATCATACTTTAAGTCAAGATCGAGATTCTCTGGTTTGATATCTTTGACAGGATAACCTACAACTTCAATTGGACAATTAGTTTTAGCTAGAAAATTCTCCCCAGTTCTTCCATCAACTCCGTTATATTCAGTTTTTTCGATTCCATATTTTGAATGTTCAGATACAACAATGATTCTGTCCATTCTCATACAGCCTTCAAGCCATTGAGGAGATATTTTGTTGGTTTCAATACCTGCTGTCACTCCAATATTAACGGGAGCTAACTCAGTCCATTCATTTGGTATTTGAACTTGTACAGATAGATCGAATTGGCCTTTTTCTTGGCCATAAGTGAGCGTCTTTGCTAACAACTCATCAATCCATCGTCTTTCTTCGTTATCTTGCCAAATCCATGAAGTTGCACCCCAAGGAACTGCGATTAGATAAATATCAAAAAATTCAGAATATTCTCGTAATGAACGAAGCACGAAACGTGTGTGTTCGCCGTAACCACTTTGAGTAAGGGCGGGGCCTCTGACGACTACTTTCTTCATACCGCTTTCAACTCCCAACGTTTATAGTTTTTCCTGGTTTCCCACGAACCATATTTTTCGTGTGTATTTAACATAAGTTCTTCCCATTGTTTTGCAAAATTCTCAAAATTATAATTCTTTAAAACATGCTGGCGTCCAGCTTCGCCAAGTTCAGAGCGTTTTTCATATCCGTATTCATACATTTTCTCAAGAGCAGAAACTACATCCGTACCGTTGAGTCTATCCTCGTAAATGAAAGGAACTTCCTGCGAACCAATGATTGCTTTTGAGCATGGTTCAATACCAATACCGTGTTCATATTCTGTAACTCTATCCTTCCTTTTATTTCTTTTTAACATTTGCTTACAAGTAACTTCTTTTAAAGGGGTTATTTGTTCTTGAAGGCCACCTGTCATAGTTACAATAATAGGAGTCCCACAGGCCATAGATTCAAAAGTCGAAAGACCAAAACCCTCTGCGTCTGAAATACCTATTGTAACATCAGCCGAGGAATATAGAAGTGATAAATCGTCTGGTTGAAGTTTGTCGACCGATAAAAGGATATCAGTTCTTGAAAGATTTAATTCCTCAATTATTCTATATAAATCTTGACCGTTTGGATCGCGGGGATCAGAGTGCATAACTAAAGTAGCTTTTGCATCTTTGTTCTTCTTTCTAATTTTATCTAGGAACTCCTTATACCAAAAGATAAGAGAGCCACTTTGCTTGCGGCGGGCGTTTCGGTTGTTCCAAAAAATAAAAAAGTGATCATCATCCATCCCAAATTGTTTCTTCCTGAATTCTTTTACTTTTTGTTTGTCGGATGGCTTGAAGATTTCTGTAGGGATTGCATGAGGTAAATAATGTTCTTCGACTTCAGGTGCCACAGTTTGAACAATATTAGAAGTTAATTTTGAAATTGTAACCACAACATCAGTTGAATCATACCATATTTTATTGTATGTTGGATAAGGAAAATTATCCCAAACATGATAATAAACCATTGGAATTAAAGAACGAACTTCATTCTCTATCTCCCAAAGCCATGGATAAAACCTAGGATCTGTCATAAACCATAAGATATCAGGCTTTTGAGTTCTAATAGTGGAACGAATAACATCAGCATTACCATAACCATCACAGGGGTAAATAATCCAATCATCACCATATTCTTCAAATCTTTGAGGTCTATAATCTTGATGTTGAATTGCACCCCCCAATGAAAAGAATTGAAACTTTCCAGTTTTTAATAGTTCTTTTATAACATACCCCGTCTGTGTTCCGACACCAGATGGCGATAGTGGATGATCAGATATTGTTAATACCTTAATCTTTTTGTCTGTCACTTCTATTTTTTCTCCTACGGACACCACTCAGTTTTATTAAATTCGCATCTTGTGCATTTTAAAAGGTTTTTTGGGTGGTTATTGTTGTGAATATTATACACCGCTTGGTTTAAAATGTTTAATGCATTTTTAATTTTTCTTGGTCCGCTGGATACTCGATAAAATTCAACCTTGTTTTTCTTTGCTGTTCTTTTTAGAAGTCCGAAGTAAGTTTCAACTTTTTCGGGATCAATATTGTGTTTTGTGCAGAAGAAATTTTTATAATATGTCAATTGGTAGGTTGTTATTCTATCAGTCTTCTTTTCAATATCCCATCCCCATGAACATGATTTCCAATCAATAATATGATATTTTCCATCTGTAGTTTGAATTACTAGATCCAAGAATCCTTTATAATCATAATCGGTGACACAATCTTTAACTGGTTGAATTATCTGCTCCTCGGCTGACACAACTTTGTATCCTGGAAATTTTAAGCTAAGTGCTGCTAAAATCATTGAAGCAAGCTCTAACCCTTGTCCCTTCATTTCAGTTATTAAGGTAGCGTGTTCTTCTGGAATATCAGTTAGCTTTTGAAGTTCATTCTTGAAAGATTGCTTGAATGTACTTTCATATTCTAAGGCGTCATCATAAGCAAGTTTTTCACACGTCTCATGAAGCGCCGTACCAAACGCAGTATATACATTTCCCTTAAAAAGCTTAACTTTATCGATATATGTAAGTTTGTGGTAGAAAGGACAAAAATCCCAGTTTTTTATTGCACTAAATGATATATGGGGCATAAATTACTCATCTTTAGGTTTCAAATCTATTTTTGTTTTTTTAACCTGTACCGATGATACCACAGAAGGTGTTGTTTTGTCAAGGATTTTCTTGGATTTAGGATTAGAAGAAGAAAAAATCCACACACCCTCTAAAAATCCAAGCCTATTATTAACAAATCCCTCTTTAAGACATTCATAAAATTTAATATTTTTGTCTTCTAGATGTTTTTCAATCTCATGAGTCTTAATATTATCCTTTTTTGTAATATCAGGATTTGCATAAGCTTCTACGACAATTGTTTTATTTTTCTTGTTTTCTTTAATATTAATTTTCATTTTTTTATTCCATATTTATAAGTTCTTCAAATTTATTATATAAAGCAAGACTTATTTCTTTTAGATATTTATACTCTCCATTGATATACTGTTCGAAGCCGGATGCAAAATACTCTCTGACTGATGTAATAGAATATGGAGAAAAAAGTAAGCCCGTTGTCAAAGGGATTAAATTTTCATACCCAATTTTATTATATAAAAAATCATCAAGCTCATCTACCTGCTCATCAGAAAAAAATAATTTTCCCATGCCATAAAAAGAAATTCCATTGGCTCTGAGCAAATCAACAATCATTTTCTTTTTAGCAGTATATTCTTTTTCTATTGTTCCATCATTATAAATTTCAAAATAAAATTTGTCTTCTAATGAATGAGCAAGCTCATGTACAATATCATTGAATATGATATCTTCGGTAACTTCCGGATGTTCAGAAAATGATGATAGATAAATTGCGCCGTCTTTCAACATAGCTTGAATTTTACGATCCTTTAATTCCGGGAATTCTCCCACATAAATAGCTTCTAATCCAGTCACAAACTCGTAAGGAACAGAATCTTTTATAGAGTCTATAATATTATTAATATCAATATGTTCAGGGAAAGAGTTTAAAATATAAATTGGAATATCATATAAATAATATTCTTTTCTTTCTTTTAAATATTTCTTAGCTGACTCTTTTATATACTCTTTCACAATATTAGTAAATATAATATCACACTTTTAAGACTTTTTAAAATTAAAGAACTTGAGCACATAAAGTCGCAACTTTAGAACGTTCCCCTTTCAAGAATGTGATATGTCCGGCAATGTCATAAGGCTTTAGTTTTTCAATTGCATATGTTAGACCATTTGATGTTTCATCAATATTAACATTATCTATTTGCTCAACATCTCCAGTAAGAACAATTTTACTACCATGACCAACACGGGTCAGGATGGTTTTAATTTCGTGCTGAGTAAGATTCTGACATTCATCCACAATTATATAAGCCTTTTGGATTGATCTCCCTCTGATATATGTAATTGCTTCAATTTCGATGGTTCCTTTATCCATATAAGATTTCAACATTAAATTATCGTCTCCGAATAAAAATCTTAAATTGTCTTGTATTGGTGCCAACCACGGAGCCATTTTTTCTTCCATAGTTCCTGGAAGATATCCTAAGTCCTTTCCCATTGGTTGGATTGGTCGTGTAACAATTAACCTATTATATTCCGAGTCATTATTCATTACCTGTTGTAACCCTGCTGCAATAGCACATAAAGTTTTGCCGCTTCCGGCTTTACCGATTAACGAAACAATAGAAATCTCAGAATCTAATAATAAGTCAAGTGCAAAATTTTGCTCTTTATTTTTAGGTGCAATACCCCAACCATCTTCTTCTTTATGTTCATTGATTTTTTTAAATTCTGTTTGCTCATTAAGAAATCTTGTAATCGCTGTTTTCTTTTCATTTGAAGAAGAAACTAACATTACAAATTGATTTGAATAAAGCTCGATTCTTTCATTAGCTGCATCAGATAAAAATATTTTTTCTCCTGCATAAAACCTATCAATGATTTGGTCATCAACCAAAACTTTTGCAAATCCACTATAAAGTTCGTGGCCGCTTTTAATAACCTTTTCAGTCTTATACCCTTCGGCAGCAACACCGATTGCATCACATTTAATTCTTAAATTTATATCATTTGAGGCAACAATTACTTTTCGACCAGGAAATTCTTTTTTAATTGTTAATGCTGTTGCAATGATTTGATGATCAGCAATGTCTGGTGAATAACCTGTTGGTAATTCACTCAAGTCTGGTGCTTTTGTAAAACATAAACCAGATCCTTTTCTAATACGAATCCCTTTTTGGAAATTCCCTTTCTCTCTAAGCTCATCAAGTGTTCTGATAATGCTTCTGGCATTAACACCCACTCCATTTGCTCTTTTTTTACAATTGTCTAATTCCTCTAAAACAACTAGAGGAATAATGATATCGTTATTTCCATAAGAAAAAATCGCACGATAATCAGTAAGATATACACTTGTATCTAAAACATAAAACTTTTTTGCCATAAAACCCTTCCATTTGAATTGCAGTTTGCCATTGGGCTTATCCTAAATAGATAGGTTGTTTTAGTTTTTACTTTATAGTTACTTTTAAAGAGGAAATTATGATTTGAAAGATGCGGTAGCAAAATTTGTTTTATTAATGATGATGTTTATAACCTTTGTCGGGTGTTCATCATGTGCTGGTAGTTCATTCCTTTTCGGACCTGGTGATCTTTTTAGGGACAAACGACGCTCTTTTATAAAAATTGATGTTTATAAAAATGTTTTTATTTCTAGAACATCATCAATAGCTACAGAATCCAGTCTTGAACAATATGAACTCTCTCTAAGGTCTTCTGCTTCCGGTTTCATAATTGGACATGATAGAGAAATAACTTTAGTAGCGACATCAGCGCATGTGTGCTCAATAGTTTTTGGCAACCAAATAAATCTTTTTATTCCTGACTATTCTTCAAATGATCCTTCATGGAAATTAAAAGAAAGAAGTTCTTTTATCTTAAATGATTATAAAGGTCATGCCTATGCATCAATCCCTATAGCCTTTAATTTAGAGACAGACATTTGTATTTTAGGAACAACTAAGTTTTCATTACCAGCATTAACCATTTCAAAAAAGAGTCCCTTAATCGGTGAAAAATACTATAACATTGCAGCACCTATGGGGTTATGGTCTGATGGAATGATTCCTTTGTTTGAAGGTTATTATTTGGGGAAGATGAAGATAAAAAATAATAGAAGATTATCTTATGCTTTTTCTATCCCCACCAAAGGTGGATCTTCAGGATCACCCATATTGAATGGATATGGCGAAGTTGTTGGAGCTACACATTCAGCATATCGTGGTTTTGAAAATTTATGTATGGCTACTACAAATGTGCAAATTTATATGACGTACAGAAAAGCATTGAGAAATCTTTTAAAAGATTATGAGAAATACAGACTTATAATAGAATTGATTAATCTATAACCTTATCCAACAAAATGAATATCGACTTCATGACTTGAAGTTCCCTCAAGATTGACTGCAAATTGCTTTCCATTATCTTTTTCGACGATGATTACACCCTCGTCGTTTAATGGTTCATCCTGAAAACCTATAATCGTAGCAGGCCCTTCACAAGAAGTCTCTTGTGTTCTGCGATCTGTATATAATAGAAAAATTTTATCCCCAATATTCATAATAACACTTTACCATAAATAGATCATACAATCAAGAAAAATAAAAA
>TARA_R110002074_G_scaffold149035_9_pt1 | contig 31550 bp, 31 predicted proteins | sample TARA_R110002074 | Tara Oceans TARA_R110002074 (sample SAMEA4397215) | marine metagenome | biome: Polar Biome; feature: [MIX] marine epipelagic wind mixed layer (ENVO:01000061); material: water (ENVO:00002006), including particulate matter (ENVO:01000060) such as... | depth 10-100 m | reverse complement strand
ATGTTTTGTGACGGGTAGTTTTGATGTTCAGGTTTTTGAAACTCCGTTTGCTCTTCCTCCAACACCGATAATTGGTTGTGATATAAACGAAACAGGAAGCCAAACCATAGACCTTACCCAAAAGGACTTGGAGATTTTAGGAAGTCAAAATCCAAATCTGTTTACAGTAGCTTATTATGCTTCTCAACTGGATGCAGAAAATAGCATAAATGAGTTAAGTGCAACTGCATACGTAAACACTCAATTTCAAGAAACGGTATATGCTCGTGTGGAACGGAATACTTTGGAAAGTTGTTATGCCTTGAATACATTGGCAATTAGTATAAACCCTTTACCACAAACCCATTTAGAAGAACGTTACGTGATTTGTCCCGATAGTCCCGCTTTAGTTATCGATGGTGGAGATTTTGAGAGTTGGTCTTGGCAAGATTCGAATGGAATCCAAATAAGCTCTACTAGAATTTTTGATGTAATAGACCTTGGGGAATATCAATTGACGGTATCTCAAACTATGAATGGAGTAACCTGTGAGAAATCCGTACTATTTGAAGTTTTATCCTCTGGTGCTCCCGAAAGTATAGCGGTGGATACCAATGGATTTTCAGACCAAATAGATGTTACGGTAACCGCAACCGGTACAGGACCCTTTGAGTATTCTGTAGATGGTGAAAATTATCAAGCAAGCAATGAGTTCAAGGTTTTTCCAGGAAAATACACCGTGTATGTTAGGGATTTATTAGAGTGTAGAATTTTATCCGAAGAAATAATCGCCATTGGCTATCAACGCTTTTTTACGCCTAATAACGATGGCAACAACGAATATTGGAATATCATTGGTGCGGAGCTTTACCCAGCGTCTCAATTGTTCATTTATGATAGGTATGGAAAATTTTTAAAACAAATAAGCCCAAACTCTAAAGGCTGGGACGGTACTTCGAACGGAAATCCACTTCCTGAGTCAGATTATTGGTTCAAATACAGACATACTGATAATCAAGTAATTACAGGTCATTTTACGCTTAAAAGATAATATGGTTTAGTTTTGGTTTATTTAATTTGGGATTATTAATTCGATTAGTCTTGTAACAAACCCAAGGCTTTTCTTACTTATACCCTGAAGATAAAAACCAACCACATGTTTAAACAGTTTACTTCATTACAATGGAAATCATTTTTTAGGTCTTCCAATCTGGGCAAAAGCTTGGGCATAAAAATTTTAATGGGATTTTTTGGAGTCTACATGCTTGTATCACTTGCGGGCACAGGAGCCGGAATGTATTTTATCTTAAAAAAAATATTCCCAGATCAAAGCCCCATGTGGAGTATTAGCCAATATTTCATTTATTGGGTTTTAATTGAGTTATTTCTGAGGTATTTCATGCAAAAATTACCGGTAATGGATATTAAACCTTTCTTAACCACACCAGTAAAGAAAAGTACCATTGCCCATTATATTTTAGGGAGGTCTGCAGCATCTATCTATAACTTGTTAACCCTCTTTTTTATAGTTCCTTTCGCAATTGTACTACTTTTTAATAGTTACCCTGTTTTAAATGTATTGTTATGGGCTGTAGCGGTTATGGCAATTGTTCTTTGTATTAATTACTTGAATCTTTTAATTAATAAGAATGAGAAAGTACTCATTGGTATAGCCAGTATTTTAATCATTGGTTATGGATTAGATTATTTTGGTATTTTTTCTATTAAGGAATTACTAGCTCCCGTTTTTCATGCACTTTATGCGTATCCTGTAACAGTACTCGTACCAATTGCGTTGGCTTTTGGTATATACTATGTCAATTATAAATTTCTAAAGGATAAGATTTATTTAGATGCGAAATTGAAATCTAAAAAAGTTGAAGCAAAGACGTCTGACTTGGCTTGGACAAAGCGCTTTGGAGAAATGGGCTCGTTTTTACAACTCGATTTAAAAATGATTTGGAGAAACAAACGCACCAAATCGCAGGTCTTTATTTCATTGCTTTTTGTCTTTTATGGATTAATATTTTACACCGTAGAAGTCTATAGTAGCATGGTGCCCATGAAGGCCTTTGTAGGTATTTTTATGACAGGTATTTTCTTGAGTAATTTCGGACAATTTATACCAGCATGGGACAGTAGTTATTATAGTATGATGATGTCTCAAAATATACCTATGCGTAAGTATCTTGAGTCAAAAGTAATCTTAATCACGGTTAGTGTTGTCTTTATGTTTTTGTTAACGACACCCTATGTTTACTTCGGTTGGGAAGCATTAGCTATAAACTTTGGCTGTGCGCTGTATAATTTAGGAGTAAATATACCGGTCATTTTATATTTCGGTTCTTTCAATAAAAAACGAATAGAGTTAGATCAAAGTCCGTTTGGGAATATGCAAGGCACCAGCGCTACACAATTTCTAATTATGCTTCCGGTACTTGTGGTTCCAATAATCTTATTCTCTATATTTTATTACGTGTTTAATATACAAGTAGCCGTAATTGTACTGTCCGTTTTAGGAGCTATCGGTTTTGCAATGAAGAATTACTTGTTGAACTTAATTACAGAACAATACAAAAGAAAAAAATACGGAATGATTGCCGGCTTTAAGGAAAAGGCAAGTTAAAAGGGTAGTACATCCCTAGTTCTTTCATAAATACAAATTCGAATATTCAGATATGATTACAATAGAAAATTTATCAAAAAAATACGGTTCTCAAGTAGTTTTAAATATTGACGAATTATCAATCCCTACCGGGCAAAGTTTCGGTTTAGTAGGTAATAATGGCGCAGGTAAAACTACCCTTTTTAGTCTTTTGCTCGATTTAATTCAGCCTACAACGGGTCATATTATAAATAATGAAGTTCAAGTGAACACTAGTGAAGAATGGAAACCTTTTACTTCGTCGTTCATTGATGAAACTTTTTTAATCGGGTATTTGACCCCTGAAGAGTATTTCTACTTCATTGGCGACTTACGTGGGCAAAACAAAGCAGATGTTGATGCATTACTGTCTGAATATCAAGATTTTTTTCATGGCGAGATTTTAGGGCAGAAAAAGTACTTAAGAGATTTATCCAAAGGAAATCAGAAGAAAGCGGGTATAGTTTCCTCGTTTATAGGAAACCCGAAAGTGGTTATTTTAGATGAACCTTTCGCCAATTTAGATCCAACTACGCAAATACGGTTAAAACAGATTATTAAAGAGTTGGCAGAAAAGCAAGATGTTACCGTATTGGTATCTAGCCATGATCTTATTCATGTTACTGAAGTATGTGAGCGTATTGTAGTTTTAAATAAAGGAGAAGTAGTAAATGATATTCAAACATCGGCCGAAACATTAAAGGAATTAGAGGTTTTCTTTGCAGGATAAAGGCATTGTGTGTTAAAATGATACTGCAGTTCATCGATAAATCACTTTTTCGCTTTAAAATTAAAAAACCGACTATTTGGTCGGTTTTTTAATGAAGTACATTATTTTAAAGTCCTTAAAAGACGATGAAATCATAATTGCATCGATTATGGTTTAAAATTTAAGCAAATCACCCTAGATTTGAAATGAAACAAACCACTTAGTCTGTTTTTACAATATGTTAAAGCGGGTTCTACCGCATAATGCTTAAAAATAAAAATACGTTTTACCGATGAACCGTATAATAATATGACTGTTTTTAAGTTAAACATACATACGTAGATCATCTATTTTGAACCTTAGAAAAAATCTTATTTTATTCGGTATTTTGGCAACCATGCTCTTTAATGCATGTTCAACCAAAAAAGATGCCTTGATAAATCGTAAATGGCACGCCTTAAATACCAAATACAACACTTTGTATAATGGTAATATCGCATTTGAAGAAGGTCGTAATACTTTAAATGACACTTACCAAGATGACTACTTTGTAGTTTTGCCAGTTGAGCGTTTAACCGTAAGTGGAGAAATAAAACTTGATTCAGAAGACAACAATCCCAATTTTCTTTTAGCTGAGGAGAAAGCAACAAAAGCAATTCAACGCCATAGTATGGATATTAAGGATGAAGAGCGAAATCCTGAAATAGACGAAGCTTTTTTGTTGTTGGGCAAAGCACGTTATTTCGACGAACGCTATATTCCGGCTTTAGAATCATTTAATTACATTCTAAACAAATATTCAGAAAGTGATAAACTAAACGAAGCTAATATATGGCGTGAAAAAGTGAACATCCGTTTAGAAAATGAAGATTTAGCAATTAAGAATCTTAAGCGCTTAATGAAGTTAGAGCAATTGAAAGATCAGGAGTATGCCGATGCAAGAGCGATGATGGCACAAGCATATATTAATCTGAATGCTCCAGATACAGCAGTGCAAAACCTTAAAATTGCATCGCATTACACTAAAAAGAATCCTGAAAAGGGAAGGTATTACTATATCATAGGTCAACTTTATAACCAATTAGGGTATAAAGACAGTGCTAATTATGCTTTTGATAAGGTTATTGATTTAAATAGAAAATCGCCAAGGGTCTATATGATCAATGCCGAGATTCAAAAATTAAGAAATACCAAAATCACCAACGAGAATAAGGAAGAAGTTTTAGAGTATTTGACTGAAATGGAATTAAATAGGGAGAACAGACCCTTTTTAGATAATATTTTCAGACAGCTGGCAGAGTTTCATTTAGAACAAGAATCTGATAGTTTGGCGTTGCTATATTTTAATAAATCGCTTAGGGCTACACAGAATAAGCCAAAATTGAATGCGCTCAATTATGAGAATTTGGCCGAATATAATTTCGATGAAAGTATTTATAAGGCTGCAGGAGGATATTATGATAGTGTGCTTACGAATCTTGATGATAACTCTAAAAAATACAGGGCAATTAAGAGGAAGCTAGACAACCTTGAAGATGTAATTAAATACGAAGATATTGTTCAGTATGCCGATAGTGTCATAACACTATATAATATGCCTAAAGATGAGCAATTGGCTTATTTTGGAAAGCATATTGAAGACTTGCAGAAAGAGAAAGAATCAGCCGAGAAAAAAGAGAAAGATAGAATTACCGATGGTTTCGCAGCTTTTAACAAAAGTAAGGGGGGAAAGGAAAATAAGGGAAAGTTCTACTTTTATAATATTACTAGTTTAGGTTACGGACAAAATGATTTTAAGAATAAGTGGGGTAACCGTGAGTTGACTGATGATTGGCGATGGTCAGACAAATCTAGAGTAAATGTTATAGATGACATTGCCCAAAACTCCACTGGTGTTACAGATAGTTTAAGTACAATTGGTGACGATGAGAAATTTTCGCTTGAATATTATATGAATCGTTTACCCACTGATATAACAATAATCGATAGCCTGAAGACGGAACGTAATTTTGCTAATTATCAATTAGGATTGATTTATAAAGAGAAGTTCAATGAAAATTTATTGGCAGCTGGTAAACTAGAAGACGTATTAGCATCGAATGCCGAAGAACGATTGATTCTTCCCTCTAAATACAATCTATACAAGATTTATGAAGAGGTCAACAGTCCGTTAAAGAATGCGATGAAGAATGATATCATTACAAATCATTCAAATTCAAGATATGCTGAGATTTTATTGAATCCACAAGCCGTATTGGCCGATAATTCTGATAGTCCGGAAAAGCGATATGAAAGTTTATTCAAAAAATTTAAGGAGCAAGAATTTTTACAAGTAATTACTGGTGCTGAGGAGAACATCAATAGATTTACAGGAGATCCAATTGTGCCTAAGTTTGAGATGTTAAAAGTAAATGCCATTGGCAGGTTGCAAGGTTTCGAGCTGTTTAAAGAAGCTCTTAATTATGTTGCGCTAACGTATCCTAATAATCCCGAAGGGAAAAAGGCAGAACAAATGGTAGCAGAGCAGCTACCAAAATTAGAACCTAAAGAATTTTCGCCTGAAACCGATTCTAAAGGAACATCTAATTGGAAGGTAGTTTTCCCGTTCAAAAGAAATAATAACGAAAAGGCTTTAAAATTGATGGAATTACTAGAAAAGTCCATTGAAGACCTTCGTTACAAGAATATCGTATCAAAAGATATTTACAATCTTGAAGATCAGTTTGTGGTAGTTCATGGCTTTAAATCTAAAGATTTTGCCCTCGGTTATGCTGAGCTTTTAAAAAACAATAAGGATTACCGAGTTGCTGATGAGAATTTTGTAGTTTTATCAGAGAACTATAAGATTATACAGGTACATAAGAATATAATAGATTATAGAAATACGCTTTTAACCCCAAAACCGTGAACAATGTTTTCAGACAGACAAAAACCTAAGGCTATGAATGAAATAGGAGGACAACCCAACAGAATTGAAAAGAATACCAAGATAAAAGGAGATATTATTTCCGAAGCAGATTTTCGTATCGATGGTAAATTAGATGGTAATGTAAAAACATCAGGTAAAGTAGTTATCGGTAAAGATGGCTATATACATGGTAAGGTAGAATGTGTAAATGCTGATATCGAAGGCAGCTTCAATGGTGAACTATTAGTTTCTGACTTATTGTCTTTAAAAGCATCTGCAGTTATTGAAGGTACGGTAACCGTTAGTAAATTGGCTGTAGAACCAGGTGCGACTTTCAATGCTGCATGTACAATGGGTGGTAAGAAAGCCTCGGGAAACAACACAGGTTTTAAATCATCAAACAACAATGAAACCGCAAAAGCCTCGTGATGATAAGTCCGAACTTTTAAGAACAGCAGCTAGCTTATCAGGCATTGCTATTCAAATGGGTGCTACGATTTTCTTGGGCAATCTTTTAGGGGAATGGTTAGATGTTAAGTTCGAAAAAACATATTTAGAAGATACAGTTACTTTACTTGCCGTATTTTTGTCCATATATCTGGTCATTAAAAAAGTAATGGCCTTAAATAAATAAGGACAATTGCTAAAAAAAATAATTTTATACATAGTCGTGTTCCTTTTAATGGGCACGACTTCTTATTTTCTACAAGTTTTTCTAATTGAGAAAAACCACAATTTTATCCCATTATTACAGAAAGCTTATGTTTTTCACTTCTGTTTTTCCCTAGTTTTACTAGCTGTATTTCAATTTTTCACTCAGAATAATAAACTTTTTGAGCAGTTGGGTTTTATATATATGGGTGTGCTCGTTTTTAAGATAATCGTTTTTGCGGGTCTCTTTTATCCGCAACTTTTAGGAGAAAATATGTTGCCCCGTTATTATAGGGCTTCTCTATTAATTCCTGTTATTGTATTTTTGCCGCTTGAAGTGATTTTCATTTCAAAAATAATACAAGGTAAAAAAGCTTAAATTTTAAAGCTCTAAATTTGTGTAGAATATGTTAATAATGACTACTTTTGCGCAAAATTTCAAGAGCTTAATTTTTGAAAAAGATATAATGAAGAAAGTTTTAGAAACATTGAAAACGGCAACATTACTTTTCGTACTATGTTTTTCCTTACAAGGATTTGCATCGTCTGACGAGGATCAAAACCTTTCGGTAGACACTAAAGAAGAAGTAGATGCGTATATCCAACATCATATTAAAGACGCCCATGACTTTCATTTATTTTCGTATACCTCTAACGGGGAGCGTAAACATGTTGGTTTTCCGTTACCTGTAATTGTTTGGTCAAGTAATGGTCTAGCTACGTTTATGTCTTCTGCTTTTCATCATGATGATGATGGTGAGGTGGTTGTTGAACGTAATGGTTCAAGTTTTGTGAAACTTCATAGCAAAATTTACGAGTTAGAGGCTGGTGCTTCTCAAGTTGAATTCGATGAAACAAATCATGCTACCAATGCACATAAAGTTTTAGATTTCTCTATTACTAAAAGTGTAATGGGTATCTTATTGGTGGGCTTATTTATGTTGATAGTTTTTAGTTCCTTGGCTAGACAGTATTCTAAAAAAAAGGTACCAACTGGTTTTGGTAGAGTTTTAGAGCCACTAGTGCTTTATGTTAGAGATGAAATTGCTCTTCCCAATATCGGTGAGAAAAAATATAGAAAATTCACTGGATACCTTTTAACCGTATTCTTTTTTATCTGGATTTTGAATTTATTAGGTCTTACACCTTTCGGTTTTAATGTTACAGGTCAATTAGCAGTAACAGCTGCTTTGGCAATATTTACCTTAATTATATATACAGTAAGCGGTAACAAAGATTATTGGATGCACATATTGTGGATGCCAGGTGTACCTATTCTAATTAGACCAGTTTTGGCAGTCATTGAATTGGCCGGTGCATTTATCATTAAGCCTTTTTCATTATTGGTGCGTTTGTTTGCTAACATTTCAGCAGGGCATATTGTAGTAATGAGTTTAATTGCTATCATGTTCACATTAAAAAAGAGTTTAGGTGTTGTTGGCGCAACAGGTCTTTCTTTAGTGTTATCATTTTTTATCACCCTAATAGAAGTTTTAGTAGCCTTTTTACAGGCATATATTTTTACCATGCTTTCAGCATTATTTATAGGAATGGCAGTTGCAGAACATGATCATGAGCACGAGCATGATGCGGAAGGGCATGAATTGCCAGATGCAGAAGATGTAAGAGGGGATTTTATTTAACGAGAGTTTTTTTAATTTAATTATATAAATCAGTTTATTATGTACAATTTAATTGGAGCAGGTTTAATCGTAATCGGAGCAGGTATTGGACTTGGTCAAATCGGTGGTAAAGCAATGGAAGGTATTGCTCGTCAGCCAGAAGCGACAGGTAAAATTCAAACTGCGATGATTATCATCGCTGCACTTTTGGAAGGTTTGGCATTCGGTGCCTTGTTCTTAGGAAAATAAGAACACTAAAACCAAAGAACATTCTCCTGCAACGGTTGGTTGCAGGAAGTGTTTTTTTTAATTATTGATTTAGTATTTAAAAATTAAGATATGGAAGTTTTAATTAACGATTTTTCGCCAGGTTTGTTTGTTGTACAAACCATTCTATTATTAGGTTTGATTTTCTTATTGGTAAAATTTGCTTGGAAACCTATTTTGACTTCTTTGAACGAAAGAGAGTCTGGTATTAAAGATGCATTGGCCGCTGCTGAAAAAGCACGTACCGATATGCAAAATTTGCAAGCTGACAATGAAAAAATGCTTCAAGAAGCACGTGCTGAGCGTGAGTCTATGTTGAAAGAAGCGCGTGAAATCAAAGAAAAAATGATTTCAGATTCTAAGGAACTAGCCAAATCAGAAGGTGATAAAATGTTAAAGCAGGCGCAAGAAGCTATAGAAAGCGAAAAGAAAGCCGCTGTTGCAGACATTAAAAATCAAGTCGCAGAATTATCTGTTGCCATTGCTGAGAAAGTTATAAAAGAAGAATTATCTAGCAATGAAAAGCAATTGAAGTTGGTCGATACATTGTTGAGCGATATAAAACTTAACTAAGAAATACGATGAGCGAATCAAGAGCAGCATTACGTTACGCAAAGGCAATATTAGAAATAGCCAAGGAAAAGAAAGCCTTGACTGCTGTTGAAAAAGATATGCGTTCAATCGCAGCTACTATTTCTAATAGTAAAGAGTTGAGAGATGTTCTTGCTAGTCCTGTAGTATCTGGTGTTTCTAAAAAGAATGCCTTATTAGAAATCTTTAAGGGCAACGATGCTATTACTGAGGGTTCAATTAGCATGTTAGTTGATAACAAGCGTATTGGAATGCTTAATGAAGTAGCCTTAAAATATATCATTCTTAGTGAGCAATTGAAAGGAAAAGACGTAGCTTACGTAACTACGGCAGTACCTTTAAATGCGGAAATGGAGAAAAAGGTGTTAATTCAAGTAGCAAACATCACAGGTAACGAAGTAACCATTGAGAATAAAATTGACGCAAGTATTATAGGCGGATTTATCCTTAGAGTAGGAGATTTGCAATATGATGCTAGCATAGCTAATAAGTTAAGTAATATTAAAAGAGAATTTTCAAATAGTCTATAATAACTATATAGGGCTAAGGGTGTTTTCATCCGCAGCCTAATATCTTATATCTAATTAAAAATGGCAGGAGTAAAAGCCGCTGAAGTATCAGCAATTTTAAAGAAACAATTATCAGGATTTGACGCTACCGCTACTTTAGACGAAGTAGGTACTGTTTTACAGGTAGGGGATGGTATCGCAAGAATCTACGGATTAGCTAACGCCCAGTATGGGGAATTAGTTGAGTTCGAAGGTGGTCTTGAAGGTATCGTTTTGAACCTTGAAGAAGATAACGTTGGTGTGGTTCTTTTAGGCCCGTCAAAATCAGTAGGTGAAGGTGATACGGTTAAACGTACACAACGTATCGCATCTATTAAAGTTGGTGAAGGAATTGTTGGTCGTGTGGTTGATACATTGGGTAACCCAATAGATGGTAAAGGACCAATTGCAGGCAAGACTTACGAAATGCCATTGGAGCGTAAAGCACCAGGGGTTATTTTTAGAGAACCTGTTACTGAGCCAATGCAATCTGGTATTAAAGCGATTGATGCAATGATTCCGGTTGGAAGAGGGCAAAGAGAGCTTGTTATTGGTGACCGTCAAACTGGTAAGACTACAGTTTGTATCGATACCATTTTAAATCAAAAAGAATTTTACGATGCAGGTGTTCCTGTTTATTGTATATATGTAGCAATTGGTCAGAAAGCTTCTACTGTAGCTGGTATTGCTCAAGTGTTAGAGGATAAAGGAGCTATGGCCTATACGACTATTGTAGCGGCTAATGCATCCGATCCTGCACCAATGCAAGTATATGCACCTTTCGCTGGGGCATCTATTGGTGAGTATTTCCGTGATACTGGTCGTCCAGCATTAATTATATATGATGATTTATCAAAACAAGCGGTAGCATATCGTGAGGTGTCTCTTTTGTTAAGAAGACCACCAGGACGTGAAGCATACCCAGGTGACGTTTTCTATCTACACTCTAGATTATTAGAGCGTGCAGCAAAAGTGATTAATAACGATGCTATTGCAAGAGAAATGAACGATTTACCTGAGGTTTTGAAACCAATGGTAAAAGGTGGTGGTTCTTTAACTGCTTTACCAATTATTGAAACACAAGCGGGTGACGTTTCTGCTTATATCCCAACCAACGTAATTTCAATTACTGATGGTCAGATATTCTTAGAGCAAGATTTATTCAACCAAGGTGTAAGACCAGCGATAAACGTAGGTATTTCGGTATCTCGTGTTGGGGGTAACGCACAGATTAAATCAATGAAAAAAGTTGCAGGTACATTGAAATTGGATCAAGCACAGTTCCGTGAACTAGAAGCGTTCGCGAAATTTGGTTCAGATTTAGATGCTGCTACTTTGAATGTTATTGAAAAAGGACGTAGAAACGTTGAAATATTAAAGCAAGCTCAAAACGATCCTTTTACTGTTGAAGATCAAGTTGCTATTATTTATGCGGGTTCTAAAAACTTGTTAAGAGATGTGCCAGTAGAGAAAGTAAAAGAATTTGAACGTGACTATTTAGAATTTCTTAATGCAAAGCATAGAGGCGTTTTAGATACGTTGAAGGCTGGTAAACTTACAGAAGAGGTTACTGATACGTTAACCGCTGTATGTAAAGATCTTTCTGCTAAATATAAAAAATAAAACTAGTACATAGTACTAAGTGAAAAGTACAAAGTGTTTTGCTTAACAATGTTGAATGATATGCTTTGTACTTATTACTAAATACGCTAAAGTATGGCTAACTTAAAGGAAATACGGAATAGGATTTCATCGGTTTCATCAACGATGCAGATTACCAGTGCCATGAAAATGGTTTCTGCTGCTAAATTGAAGAAGGCACAAGATGCCATTACGGCAATGAGACCTTACGCCGATAAACTAACCGAATTATTACAAAATTTAAGCGCTAGTTTAGAAGGTGATTCAGGGAGCGTATATGCCGATAATCGTATTGTAAATAAGGTTTTAATTGTTTCCATTACGTCAAATAGAGGGCTTTGTGGTGCTTTTAATACTAATATTTTAAAGCAATCGGTTCATCTTGCTGATAATGTACATGCTGGCAAAGCAGTAGATTTTATTGCTGTTGGTAAAAAAGCAAATGATTTTTTAGGAAAACGTTTTAATGTTATTGCAAATCACAGTGGTGTTTATGATGATTTAACGTTTGATAATGTTGCTGAGATTGCAGAAAGTTTAATGAAACTTTTTACAAACGGAGATTATGACCGTATTGAAATTGTATATAACAAATTCAAAAATGCAGCCACTCAAATTGTAATGACTGAGCAATTTTTACCAATCGTTCCATTAGAAGTTGAAGGTAATGTAAGCGCAGATTATACATTTGAGCCATCTAAAATTGAAATCATTGAGCAGTTGATTCCTAAATCTTTAAAGACACAGTTATATAAAGGTATTAGAGATTCATTTGCTAGTGAGCATGGTGCACGTATGACAGCGATGCATAAAGCAACTGATAACGCAACTGAAATGCGTGATCAATTGAAATTAACCTACAACAAAGCAAGACAGGCTTCTATAACCAATGAAATACTGGAAATTGTTGGTGGTGCAGAAGCACTAAATAATTAATAGTCATTGCGGGTATAGCAATGCAATCTCTTGATTATAAAATATATTCATATGTAAAACCTCACTTTAATGTGGGGTTTTATTTTTTAATGGTTTTAAAATCCTTTTTTATCCGACTTTTGCTCCGACCATGAAATCAAAAAAGACAGCCTTACTTTTTATCTTTATTACTATTCTAGTTGATGTAATTGGCATCGGCATAATTCTACCCATAATTCCTGATTTGATTATGGAATTGACAGGAGAAGGAAATCACATGGCGATTATTTATGGCATGTGGCTTACGACAGCTTTTGCTGGGATGCAATTTTTATTTTCACCAGTTCTTGGAGAAATCTCTGATAAATTTGGGAGACGCCCCATATTACTTCTAGCGCTTTTTGGTTTGAGCATTGATTATATGATACATGCTTGGGCCCCAACCATAGCTTGGCTGTTTTTAGGAAGATTTTTAGCAGGTATTACTGGTGCAAGTTTTACGGTGGCATCAGCCTATATAGCAGATGTGAGCACCAAGGAAAATAAGGCCAAGAACTTCGGTTTAATAGGCGCTGCTTTCGGTGTTGGTTTCATTATCGGACCAGGAATAGGTGGATTTTTCGGTGAAATCGATATTAGATTACCATTTTATATCGCTGCAGGGCTTACGTTTGCCAACTTTTTATTCGGTTATTTCTTTGTTCCAGAATCTTTGGCTCCAGAAAATAGAAGAGAAATTAATTTCACTAAAATGATTCCTGGGGTTTCTTTAGTTGCTTTGAGAAACTATAAGGGTTTATTATTATTGATTTCTGCTTTCTTTCTGGCCAATCTTGCAGGGCAAGCCTTGCCATCTACATGGTCTTACTACGGTATAGAACGCTATGATTGGAATCCAAGGCAAATAGGTATATCGTTAATGGTCGTTGGTTTACTCGTTGCTATAGTACAAGGTTTTCTTGTTGGTGTATTGGTGAAAAAATTCGGCAAACGAAAAATTATTATTTACGGTTTTTTACTTTGGACGGTTGGGATGTTTTTATTCTCATTCGCTAAAGAACCTTGGATGCTGTATGCTTTCTTGATTCCTTATGCACTTGGTGGTATCGCTGGGCCAACGGTGCAAGGTGTAATTTCGAATCAAGTTTCTGAAAAAGAACAAGGAATTTTACAAGGCTCCATTACCGGACTTGTCAGTATTACTGCGATTTTGGGGCAACTTATTTTTTCGCCAGTATTTTACTTTTTTATACGCCCTGAGGGCACCATATATTTTCCTGGCGCTCCATATGCCTTAGCGGCATTGTTTTTACTAGCGGCCTTCATGTTAGCTTTCACTGCTATAAAACGAATGAATGTTGAGCCAGAATAATAGTATTATCCTAAGATTTACGTCCGCTGAAATATTAAATAGTAAATTAAGGGTGAATACTAATTTTCAATAATAACTATACTAACAAAAACTAACTTTGTAAACAGGGTTTTAATAGGTACATTTATTGCTTCAATATAAGGTTCTTGAATCCACTCAAAAAACTTTTTAAACAAACTGCTATTTATGGCTTGGCTACTGTCTTGCCAAGGATGATTTCATTCCTTTTGGTACCTATCTATACCGATGTGATGGCACCAGGTAAGTATGGTGAAGTAACACTTATTTTTTCGTGGTTTGCTATCTTCAATGTGTTTTTGGCATATGGCATGGAAACTGCATTTTTTAGATTCTATAAGGAGGCCGATAATCGTAAAAAAGTAGTAAGTACATCATTGCTCTCTATAATGGGCTCAACCATACTATTGGTTTTAATAGGGATTCTTTTTAAAGAAAAGCTTTCGAATGCCTTGAATATCGACCTAGTGTTCATGAACTATGTACTTGGAATTTTGGCTTTAGACGCACTTGCTATTATACCATTTGCATGGTTAAGAGCAAACGAAAAACCTATGCGATACGCTATTGTGAAAATTTTGAATGTTTCACTCAATTTGGGTTTCACCTTATTTTTCTTAATTCTGTTACCCAAAATGGCAGATGGAACTTCAACTGGATTTCTAAACTCCATTTACAAACCAGATTATGAAATACCGTATATACTGATCTCTACCTTAATTGCAAGTGGTGTTACCTTATTATTAATGATTAGAGTTTATATACGTCGACCGTATGTATTCGATACTGTTTTGTGGACCCGAATGGTAGGGTATGCAATGCCGGTTATGGTTGCAGGAATAGCTTTCACGATAAATGAGGTATTTGACCGTTACTTGTTATCAGAATTATTACCAGTAGATATAGCAAAAAGTGAAATGGGGAAGTATTCTGCCTGTTATAAATTAGCCTTGTTTATGACTTTATTTGCTACGGCTTTCCGAATGGGAATCGAGCCATTTTTCTTTAGTCATTCTGACACTAAAAATCCGCAAAAGGCTTATGCTCAGATTACCAACTACTTCGTGGTTTTGGGTAGTATAATTTTGGTTGCTGTGGTTGTTTTCTCCGACGTGCTTAAGCAATTTTTGGTTTTAAACGAGGCATATTGGGAGGCTATGCCAATTGTACCTTTAATTGTACTGGCAAGTTTTTTCTTGGGAATATACCATAACCTATCAGTTTGGTACAAAGTAACCGATAAGACTATTTTTGGGGCTTACATTTCAATGATAGGAGCTGTTATTACTTTAATCATCAATTTTGTTTTCATTCCTTATTTTGGTTACATGGCATCGGCGGTAGCAACAGTTTCTGCCTACGGTACTATGATGCTGTTGTCATTTTATTTCGGCCGTATGTATTATCCTATTCCATATAACTTCAGAAAAATTAGCTTTTATTTAGTAGTGTCTATATTGTTTTCTATCCTTTCATTTTACATTTTTGATAGAAATCTATTTGTAGGCATCCCATTATTATTATTGTTCTTGGGCTTAGTTTATAAACTTGAATTTGAGAACCTTAAAAAATTATATTTAAATAGATGAACATAAAAATAATCAACAAGTCGAATCACGACTTACCGAATTATGAAACTAGCGCATCTGCGGGTATGGACTTGAGGGCAAATCTATCAGAATCCATCACACTACAGCCGTTAGATAGAGCAATTATACCTACTGGTCTTTTTATTGAACTACCTGTGGGCATTGAAGCTCAGGTAAGACCAAGAAGTGGACTTGCAGCTAAAAAAGGAGTTACAGTACTTAACGCTCCTGGCACGATTGATGCTGATTACCGTGGTGAAGTAGGGGTTATTTTGGTCAATCTATCCAATGAACCTTTTACAGTTGAAAATGGCGAACGTATTGCTCAAATGGTGATTGCTAAACATGAACGAGCAGAATGGAACCCCGTTAATTCATTGTCAGAAACAGCAAGGGGTGAAGGTGGTTTTGGAAGTACTGGGGTCAAATAGGTTTTTCACTCATAATTATACGTTGAAGTTTTATATGAAGAAGGTATTCTTTTTAGCGATTGGGGTATGTGGATTGTTTTCGCAGCTGCCAATCTATGCCCAAGAAGAACAAGATATTGAAGTTGAGCAGAGTGCAGAGGTGTTTTTAGAGGAATATTCAGATGCATTTCAAGAGAATTTCTTTGAGGGACTAAAACAAAAGGGAATTCGGAATTATGACCGGGCGATAACTTATTTTTTAGAGTGTAAACGACTACAGCCCCAAAATACCGTTGTTTCTTTTGAGTTAGCAAAGTTTCATCTTTATGATGATCAACTTGACTTAGCACAAGAATATGCTCTGGAAGCCGTAAATGGAGAGCCTGAAAATTATTGGTATGCAGAAACTTTAGTGAATATAATTGAGGCTAGAAAATCTGTTTTAGAGGAAGTCAAAGATGATTTGCCCAAGAATAATGATGTGTTAAGGAGTAATATTGCAGAGATTTATTTTTTGAGAGCCGATTATGTAACTGCCCAAGCTATTTTAAAGAATTTAAAATCAACAAAAGCTAACGAACGATTAAATCAAAGGATAAATGATTCTCTTGCCATACAGAAAAATAAGATTTTACCAATAGAAGTTCCAAGCAAGAAGGTCTCTAATGAAGCATTGAATGGTGTAGAAGAATTCAAGTCGAAAATAAATGAGTTGTTAGCAGATAATATTGATACAGCTAAATTATTATCTACCTCAGAAGAGGCTATGGAAAGCTTTCCTTCACAACCATTTTTTTATTACGCGAAGGGTACTGCCTTAAATCTTTCAGAAAAACACAACGATGCTATAGAAATTTTGGAAACGGCTTTAGATTATCTAATTGACGATAGATTGTTAGAAAATAAAATTTATAAAGAATTGGCTTTTGCATATACCGCAATCAATAATACGTCAAAGGCAAATATGTACCTTAGTAAAATAAAACCTGGTTTTTAGATGATGAAGTTTTTGAGAGGGATTACTATAAAACAGTCATTATTGATAGTGTCAATGGTGCTAATGGCTTCGTGTAAAAGTACAAAGGTCGTTACAGGTGGAACTGTTGATGAGAAATTATCGGCGAAATCTGTAATAAAGGCGCATTATCAAAATCAAGCTAATTTTAAAACTTTGAATGGTAAGGTGAGAATCAGTTATTCTGATGGAGAATCTTCGCAAAATGTTTCTGTTAGTATACGAATGGAAAAGGACAAGGCCATTTGGATGAGTGCGCCTTTGGGAATCGTTAAAGCCTATATTACACCCGACCGTGTTTCATTTTATAACAAATTACAAAATGAATACTTTGATGGAGATTTTTCATATTTAAGTGATTTGTTAGGTACAGAAGTTGATTTTTCTATTCTACAGAATCTTTTAACGGGCCAGGCTATTGTAGATTTAAGACTAGAAAAATACGGTATTGATATTTCAGAAGACTCATATCAATTAACTCCTAAATTACCAGGGGTCCTTTATAAAACCATGTTCAGAATTGAGCCTAAAAATTATAAAATTGCTTTACAGCAACTTTCACAGCCTTTACAGAAAAGGTTGTTAGAGATATCTTACGAGAATTATCAAATTTTAGATAAAGAGATACTACCTAATGAGATTAAAATTAGGGCAATTACCAAAGACAGTGAGAATAATATAGCCCTTGAATTCAGGAATATTGAATTAAATGGGGCAGTTAATTTTCCGTATTCTATACCCAAAGGTTTTAAAGAAATAGAGCTATAATCACATGCAGTTTAAACTACAACATGGCCTATTATTTTTATTGTTGGTCACTACTATGGCATGTTTTGGCCAAACTAGCGAGCAAAAAGCTTTAGAAGAAAAACGTGAACAACTACAATCTGAGATTAGAAATATTAACCGTTTGCTTTTTGCAGAGAAGAAAGAAAAAGGGAATGTTTTAGATCAAATGGAAGCACTGGACAAAAAAATTACAGTGCGTCAACAATTAATACGTGTTACCAATCAACAATCTAATTTGTTGAACCGTCAAATTAATACAAATATTAGGAATATAGGAAAGTTAAAATCTGAATTACAAGAAATCAAGGATGAATATGCCAAGATGATTCAGAAATCATATCAAAATAAGTCTAAGCAAAATAGATTAATGTTTTTGTTGTCTTCTGAAAGCTTCTTTCAGGGTTTTAAGAGGCTTCAATATATGAAGCAATATACTGACTACAGAAAAGAGCAAGGGGCTCAGATAATGGCTAAAACTGAGGAATTATCTCGTTTAAACTCTGACCTTAATGAAGAGCGAAAAGTAAAAGAGATATTACTGGCTCAAAATAAGAAAGCAAAGGATCAATTATTCGCTGAAATACAAACACAAAAAGCATTGTTAGGTACTATTCGAAAAAACGAAACCAAATATACTAGCGCAATTGATGCCAAAAGAAAAGAGGCTCGAAAGATAGATCAGCAAATAGAACGATTAATTAGAAGTGCTATCGCGGCATCTAATAAAAAATCAGGAAGTGCTACCAAAAATTCAAGCAAGTTTATTTTAACACCTGAGGCGACTATTATTGCAAATAATTTTTCTGCAAACAAAGGCAAATTAATTTGGCCTGTTGAAAAAGGTATAAAGAGTCAGGGGTTTGGGGTGTATAGTGATCCTGTTTATCCAGGTATAAAGCACCAAAGCAATGGCGTAATTATAGCAACGGATGAAGGCTCTAAAGCACGAGCTATTTTCGAAGGTGAGGTCATAGCAATATTGGCTGTTCCAGGAGGAAATAAAGGTGTTCAGATTAAACATGGTAATTTTATAAGCACCTATTACAACCTTTCTGATTTATACGTTAAAAAAGGTGATAAAGTTTCTAGTAAAGAGGAACTTGGAACTGTTTATACCAATCGGAATAATGGTCAGACACGTCTTAAATTTTACCTATACCAAGATACTTCTCGTTTAAATCCTGAGGAGTGGGTGTATAGATTATAACTTATATCAGTATGAAGAATAAACCGGATATTACAGGTATTCAAGGATGTTTTGAATTGCATAATGGAGTGCAAATGCCTTATTTAGGACTAGGAACCTACCAATCTGATAACGATCAAGAAGTTGTAGATGCTATAAAGGGGGCATTACAGTTAGGGTATAGACATATCGATACTGCATCTGCTTATAAAAATGAACAAGGTGTTGGTAAAGGCATAATAGAAAGTGGAATAGACCGTAGGGAGATTTTTGTTGTCAGTAAAGTTTGGAATGTTGATCAGGGCTATGACACAACATTAAAGGCATTTGAAGAGAGCTTAAATCGGTTAGGTTTAGATTATTTGGATTTGTATTTGATTCATTGGCCAGTGACCGGGAAATATAAAGAAACTTGGAGGGCTCTTGAGTACTTATATGCTCAGAAGAAGATAAGAGCAATAGGAGTCAGTAATTTTTTAAAGCATCATTTAGAAGATTTAATGGAGGATTGCACAATTGTTCCAATGGTTAATCAAATGGAATTTCATCCGCTATTAGTTCAGCAAAATTTGATAGATTTTTGTAATGAACAGTCTATTCAATACGAATCTTGGTCACCATTTATGCAAGGAAAAGTCTTTACATTAGATATTTGTAATGACTTGGCTAAAAAATATAAAAAATCTGTAGCTCAGATTATTTTACGTTGGAATTTACAAAAAGGGGTTATTGCTATTCCCAAGTCCGTTCATATCGACCGTATTAGGTCTAATGCAAATATTTTTGATTTTGAATTATCTGAAGAAGATATAAACTACTTAAATAGTTTGGAAAATGGACAACGAAGTGGTCCTGATCCTGATAATTTTAACTTTTAGTAAATAAGGCTTTCAATTCAGTTGCATTGTCAGGTTTCATTTTACCAGCCAAAACTAGACTCAATTGTTTTCTTCTAAGTGCCCCTTCAAAACGTGTTATTTCTAAATCTGTTTCAGGTACTAATTCTGGAACTTCAGTTGGCTTACCAGTTTCATCAACAGCAACGAAGGTAAAAATGGCCTCATTTGCCTTAGTACGCTTACCATTATAACGATCTTCTATCCAAACATCGATATATACCTCCATAGAGGTGTTATAAGCTCTAGAAACTGCTGCTTCAACAGTTACAACACTACCTAAGGGAATGGCAAGGTTAAAGGCCACGTGATTGACAGATGCCGTAACTGTAATTCTACGGGAGTGTCTGCCTGCAGCAATACTAGCAGCACGATCCATACGAGCCAATAGTTCGCCACCGAATAAGTTTTGAAGTGCGTTGGTCTCACTTGGGAGTACCATGTCGGTCATTGTGGTTCTAGATGCTGCAGGTGTTTTTGCTTCCATTAATGAAATTTTCCGCAAAGATACGGGCAACAATGGTAGTTATAAAATGTGAAAAGGTTTATTTTTTAGATAATAACCAAGCGTCAGGTGACTGAGTCTGCTTTATTTTCCTTAATGCTTTTAATGCATCCGATGAATTGGTGTGGCTTTCGTAGGTAACCATGTGTAGTCCGTAAGAATTGGTTCCGAAGTAACCAGCGTTAAAACCGCTTTCTTTTAACTGCTCTATCTTTCTATCTGCATTTGCTTTTATTCTAAATGCCCCAGCAATAATATAATGCATTTCACCTTTTGCAATAGTAGGTGATGTTGTGGTAGAGGCTTCAACGATTACCGTTGGGAGCTCTAAAGGAGAAAGGTCAAAAAATGTTGCTTCTTGAATCTGTTTATTTACATATTCTTTAGCATCATTTTCGGCAACTTGATTATTAATTTGTTGTCTTTGGTATGCACGATACCCTGTTACACCCATTGAAAAGGCAAGTAATAAAATCGCAGCATATTTTAAATAGGGTCTAAAACCTTTATTTTCCCTACGCTCCGGACTTATAACAAATGGTATTTTTTCTTCAATTTCAACTATTTCCTTTTTTAATATCTCTCTAGTAATAGGAATGGAATTAAAGTTGGAAAGACCGAAAGATGATGTCAAGTAGTTTGGTTCAGAAGCTGGTTGAAATAATATCTTATCCTCATTATTTCTTGATAATGACCCAATATTCTTAAGGTATAAAGACGATTCTTGTGTTAATATATTTTGCCAAACCTTAACTTGATCCTCTATAGAAGACAAGGCAGACTCAAAAGTGATTTTCTCTGATTCTGAAACGTAAGATACTAGCAAACCATCGTTTGAGATGAGCTGTTTGTTAAACGCTATAGATTTATTTGGTGCGCTAAAGGTATTCGTGACTTGATTAATTCTAGCCGAATTTTTTTGGGTAAGGAATGCTCCAAAACCAGGAACAACAACACAGTTGTACCTGTACAGTAAATCGCTTATATAGTGTTCTAAAACCATCGTTACGCAAATATGTAAAAAATTTGGGGGCATAAAAACCTCTTTCGTAACTTTTTATTAACATATTTTTTTCTCTAATTTGTGGACAATTAATGAAAACTACACAACACACTGCTGATGAACTCATTGCAATGCTTCGGTTGCAACATGTACCAAACATTGGTTATATTTTGGCGAAGAAACTAATTTCGCACTGTGGAAGTCCATCTGCGATTTTTAAAGATAACCAGCGAAATCTTTTAAAAATTGATGGTATAGGTACACATACTATTAGGCATTTATTTGAAACGGAGCATTTAGAAGCGGCTGAGAAGGAGTATGATTATATCATTAAAAACGACATTAGCTGTACTTATTTTAAAGATGCATCTTATCCGAACTACTTAAAACATTGTATTGATGGCCCTATACTATTATTTCAAAAAGGGAATATTGATTTAGTCAATCGAAAAATTATAAGTGTTGTAGGTACTCGAAATATAACAAGCTATGGTATGGCTTTTTGCGAACAGTTTATATCAGACTTGGCGCCACTGAATCCTATTATCATTAGTGGATTTGCTTATGGAGTAGATATATGTATTCAGAAGGAAGCAATAAAACAAGGACTTCAAACAATTGGATGCCTTGCCCATGGTTTAAATCAGATGTATCCAAAGGTTCATGCTAAATATCAAACAGATGTTTTGAGAAATGGCGGGTTTTACACCGAATTCTGGAGTACTAGTAATCCGGAACGAGAGAATTTTTTAAAGCGAAATCGTATTATAGCTGGTGTCAGCGAAGCGACCGTAGTTGTTGAATCTGCAGAAAAAGGGGGAAGCTTAGTAACAGCAGATATTGCTAATAGTTATAACAGAGATGTTTTTGCAGTACCTGGCAGAACAACAGATAAGTATAGTTTGGGCTGCAATAATTTAATTAAGCAACAAAAGGCACATGTAATGACTTCTGCCGCTGATTTGATTTATTTATTAGATTGGGATATAGAGCAGAAACCAAGTACGAACATTCAAAAGCAACTGTTTATAGAATTAAATGAAACCGAGCAGGGTATATACACCTATTTGCAAAATAATGGGAAGCAGTTGTTAGATGCTATTGCGCTTGAGTGTAAGATTCCTACGTATAAAGCTTCATCGACACTATTGAACATGGAAATGAATGGAGTTATTAGACCTTTGCCGGGCAAATTGTTCGAGGCGATTTAGGTTTCTACAGACCGAACAGTTTGTTTTTAAGGAGAGGTAACAACGATTTCAACAATTTTACGTAAACATCGGGTTATTTTCACACCAAATCGTAGAAAATGCTATAAAGACTAAGAAGATAAAAACACAAAACCGACCTCTTGGTCGGTTTTGTGTTTTTAAAATAATTTTAAAAAGGAAACTTATTTTCTTTAGTATCCTAACTTTTCACGAACACGGTCTAACACACCGTCTGCAACTTTTCTTGCTTTTTCGGCCCCCAATGCTAATGCATCATCTATTTCGTTTAAGTTGTTCATATAATAATTGAACTTTTCACGTGGCTCATCAAACTTATTTACGATGACTTCATAAAGCGCTTGTTTGGCATGACCATAACCATAGTTGCCAGCTAAGTAGTTAGCGCTCATTTCCTCTATTTGCGGTTGTGAGGCTAATATTTTATATAGTGCAAAAACATTATCCGTTGACGGGTCTTTTGAGTCTTCCATAGGCGTACTGTCAGTTTGTATACCCATAATTTGCTTACGCAATTGTTTATCTGTCTGAAAAAGACTGATTAGATTTCCTTTACTTTTACTCATTTTGGCACCATCGGTGCCTGGTATGTACATGGTTTCTTCCTGAACTTTACCGTCGGGCAATACAAATGTTTCGCCTAATTGCGTGTGAAAACGAGATGCTACATCACGGGTCATTTCAATATGTTGCATTTGGTCTTTCCCAACAGGAACTATATTTGCGTCATACAATAGTATATCTGCAGCCATTAACATAGGGTAGGTGAATAAACCGGCATTTACATCTTCTAACCTATCACTCTTATCTTTAAACGAATGGGCAAGCGTTAGGCGCTGATAAGGGAAAAAGCAGCTCAAATACCAAGATAATTCGGTTACCTGAGGCACATCGCTTTGTCTATAGAATACAGTCTTTTCAACGTCTAGACCAAACGCTAGCCATGTAGCTGCGGTCGCATAAGTGTTTTGTCTAAGTTCTGCCCCATTTTTTATTTGTGTTAGGGAGTGCATATCCGCAATGAATAAAAAAGATTCATTTTTAGGATTTTGCGCCATTTCTATTGCAGGTATAATAGCTCCTAGAATATTACCTAAATGAGGGGTTCCAGTGCTTTGTATGCCAGTTAAAATTCTTGCCATTTGCTTTGTATCTATGAAAGCAAAGGTAAAACAAATACAAAAAAACTAACCTAAATAACTACTTTTGATTTATGCTTAAAGTCGTTAGACAAACCGGTCAAATGCTTTACCGTGTTTGGTTTCATATTTTAGTGGTCGTTCCCATTCTCTTGTTTTTCCCTTTATTGGTGCTTTTCGCTTTAAAAGAAAGCTGGTATCCGCAGTTTTTTTGGATGGCGCGAAATATTTGGGCGAGACCAATTTTATTTGGTATGTTCTGTTGGCCTAAAATAACGTATGAAGAAAAAATGATTAAAGGAAACAGCTATATGCTAGTGGCCAACCATACCAGTATGTTAGATATTATGCTAATGCTGATGGTTAGCAGAAATCCTTTTGTTTTTGTCGGGAAGAAAGAATTGGCGAATATTCCTTTATTCGGTTTTTTCTATAAACGTGTCTGTATTATGGTTGATCGCGAAGATCCAAAGAGTAGAACAGGTGTTTATAGAAGGGCTCAAAAAAGATTACAACAGGGTTCAAGTATTTGTATTTTTCCAGAAGGAGGTGTTCCAGAAGAGCATGTGTTACTTGATAATTTTAAGGATGGAGCTTTTAAAATGGCAATTGCTCATAAAATACCAGTAGTGCCCATGACTTTTTATGACAACAAAAAAAGGTTCTCGTTTACCTTCTTTAGTGGTGGCCCAGGAGAGTGTAGAGCTAAAGTTCATAAGTTTATTCCAACTAAAACCCTCGAAGAACATGAAAAAGCACAGTTAAGGAATAATGTACGTAATTTGATACTCCAAGATTTAAAAAACTAAAGAAGATAGATTTTTAAAACTTAAAGCTAAGTCCACTGTAAATACCAATAGAATAGGGTAAAAATGTACCGTCAACTTCTGAAAATGTATTCAATTGATATTTAAAAATCGGTTCCAAATTAAAATTAACCTTAGGCGAAAATTTATAATTAAATCCAATACCCATATTTGCACTGAAATTAAGGTCGTTTATATTGTTGGCTTTACCGATTTCTGTTGTTAACGCTCCAGCAGTTAAAGAAACAGCATTTTCTATTAGGAATAAAGAACTTACGCCGCCAATGATATTTAACCCAAATTTTTTATCTATCAAGGCATAGTTCACTTCAACGGGGAGTTCAAGATATCCAAATTGTTGAGACATATATCCATCTCTAGTGGCGCTTTTAGCTGTTACATCTAGAGCGGAGTTAGCAGTACTGAAATTTTCTGAAGCTACCTTTTTACTTGAAACTGTTAGTGTTTCTGAAGTTGGGGCGTAATCTATTGAAGCTAGTTGACCGTTTGTAGATATTACATTTAAAGATGACGAAAAAGCGACATCCTCGGTATCATAACCATAGTCAACTTTATTAATTCCCGAACGAATGGTTAGTTTTTTAGATACTGCGTACGCAACCGATACTCCATAGCTAAAATTGATATTTCCTGATTTGGAGTTAGGGGTGAAAATTGAGTTTACAGGAGAACCTTTTCCATGGCCATTAAAATATACAGGAGCAATATTTGGCCCAGCCGACCATCTATTACTTACAACTTCTTGTTTTTTCTTATCCTGTTCAGCGATTTCTTCAAAAATGGATTTTTTATCTGCTTCAACTATTTCTTTGTTTTCATCAATGAGTACATTGATTGCAATTTCAGAACTTATATCTGAATTTTTATTCGATATAGTATTCTCTAGGGTAGTCTTTTCTGTTTCGTAATTTGAATTGTCTAAAAAATCTTCTTCAGCCAATGTAGCTTTGCCTTGTGCCTCATTGTCTAATTTTTTAGTTAAAGTATTTTCTGCAATCGAAATATTAGAATTGATGATTGATTTTGTGCTATTGCCCTCTGTTTTTACTACAACATCATTTTTTTTAGACCGATTGGTATTAATGTTTTTGTCAGCAAGCTGAATGACTTTGTTAGAGTTTTTAGATTTGGCTGAAACCTGCATTTCTTCTTCATAAGAGTCTGTAGATTCTTTTACAGCTTTTTCAACTAAATGATTATCATCGGTAGTAAGCGATTCTTTGAAGGTTTTTTCTTTAGAACTAGGCTGTATCTCCGTCTTCTTATTAACCTCTTCTTGAGTGTCTATAACTATCTCGTTCGAAGTTTGGTTCTCTGTAAACGGATTAAACAAAAGAAGGCTAATAACTAATGCAGCAGCAATGCTACCAAGTTTCCACCAAATTGGAATAATTCGTTTTTTTCTCTTTTTTTCCAAAGACGCATCAATAGCCCTCCAAACTTTATTGTCTGGTGTGGGTTTGAATTCCGAGAGTTTGTCTTGAAAAAGTTCGTCTAATTTTTTTTTCTGCATCTTTTAAGATTTCAGTTTATAATCAAATTGATCATTAAAATTGTGTTGTTATAAGTACCAATATTCCAATAATAGACTGGGTTACTTTGGTTTCTATTTTTTCTTTCAATAATGTACGAGCCCGGGCAAGGTTAGATTTCGAAGTGCCAATGGATGTACCAAGCAATTTGCTAATTTCTTTATGAGTGTAACCATCCAAAACATATAAATTGAATGTTGCGCGATATTTATTTGGTAATTCTTGTATATAGCCTAGCAGTGATTGTAGGCTAATATCACTAAATGCATTATCTATGGTAATTTCTTCTTCAATATTATCAGAAACTACGTTTAAATATTCTTCCTTCCTATATTTCTGTAATACTGTATTCACGGTTATTCTTTTCATCCAACCTTCAAAAGACCCTTTGCCTTGGAATTGACCAATTTTTTCATAAATGGTCATAAAACTATCATGAAGGCTATCTTCTGCGTTCGATTTAGAATTAGAATACTTCAAACATATGCCAAATAGGGTAGTGGCATAGGCTCTGTATAAAAGTTCCTGTGCCTTACGGTCGCCCTTTTTGCAGTTATGAATGAGTTCTTCTAGACTCACAAATGGTTGATTGTTTTAAGGTTTGTTTACTGGTACGACTACTTCTAAATATTGAGCCCCTCCTTCACTATTTTCACCTGTATAAAACTTAAAAGTGTAAGAATCAGTATAGATTACTTTAAAATAGAATGATGCTGTTTGTACTATTGATTCTACAGTACAATTATCTGTATCGGTTCGTACTGATCCGATAGCAACAACATTTCTTACCGTTAATGAATCTTTAACTACATCAAAACCTTCATAGTTAGTGCAACTATCAGGTTTAATATAGTTTACCAAAATCTCATAGGTTTCATTATAATCAAATGACTCTGGTAATTCTACGTCAACAATTTCCAATGCTATAAAATGAAAATTGGCGTCATCATCTTCTATCGAGCAACCATTGTTTATGAAAGCCATAACTATGGCTAACAAAATTAACTTTTTTCTCATTGAACAATAATTTGTTTATAAGATGAAAGTTGGGTGCAATGGTTGCGTAGAAGGTAGCTGTGTTTAGTTAAATAAAAATGAATTTAAGCTTTCAACGCATTAATGGCCTCTCTTATCTTACCATCCAACTCTTCAAAAAGTTCTGGATTGTCTAATAATAGACTCTTCACTGCATCACGTCCTTGTCCAAGTTTTGTATCTCCATAACTAAACCAAGAACCACTCTTTTTTACAATTTCGTACTCTACACCTAAATCGATAATCTCACCAACTTTAGATATTCCTTCACCGTACATGATATCAAATTCGGTTGTACGAAATGGTGGGGCAACCTTATTTTTGACAACCTTCACTCGTGTTTTGTTACCTTGAACGTTACCGTCCGTATCTTTTATTTGTGTAGATCTTCTAATATCTAAACGAACCGATGCGTAAAATTTAAGTGCATTACCACCAGTTGTTGTTTCAGGATTACCGAACATAACGCCAATTTTCTCACGCAATTGGTTAATGAAAATAACGGTGCAGTTGGTTTTACTTATAGATCCAGTTAGTTTTCTTAATGCTTGAGACATTAAACGTGCATGAAGACCCATTTTAGAATCGCCCATTTCTCCTTCAATTTCACTTTTCGGAGTTAAGGCTGCAACAGAATCAATAACAACAATGTCTATTGCGCCTGAGCGAATTAAATTATCAGCAATCTCTAATCCTTGCTCACCATTATCTGGTTGAGAGATAATTAAGTTGTCTATGTCAACACCCAATTTTTGAGCATAAAAACGATCAAAAGCATGTTCTGCATCAATAAAAGCTGCTATACCTCCATTTTTTTGAGCTTCTGCAATTGCATGAAGTGTCAATGTAGTTTTACCAGAAGATTCAGGCCCGTATATTTCTATTACACGACCTCTTGGATAACCACCTACACCTAATGCAATATCTAATCCTAATGAGCCAGAAGGAATCACTTCCACATCTGCAACAACCTTATCACCCATTTTCATGACAGCACCCTTACCATAGGTCTTATCCATTTTGTCAAGGGTCAATTTTAATGCTTTTAATTTTGCTTCTTTTTCGGAACTCATTTTAATTTTTTTGGAAAGCTAAATTACTATTTCTTTTTTGAATTGAATAATATTGAATCGTATTACGCAACCATTTTAAACAATTACTATCTTATATAAAATAGAAGTTGCGTAATAGGTTATACTTCGTTGTTTTTACAAACAACGAATATTGGTGGCTATATCCTTTTCTGTGTTCTGAAAGAATGCTATGAAAAAGAAAAGAATGGAATAGTCGTTAAAGAGTCTTGATTTTTCAAGACTCTTTTTTTTATTTTAATGTGGTTAAGCATAGCGAAATAGACCTAATTTTTCTATTTTATCATTACTTTTGCCTTTTGATTTTTTCTATAACTTAAAACTATTGGTATAGCATGCAACTGTACAATACACTAAGTGCAATAGAGAGAGCAGCTTTAATTGAAGAAGCAGGTAAGGAGCGTCTTACTATATCTTTCTATACCTATGCACACATCGGTAATACCGATTTATTCAGAAATCACTTATTTATACATTGGAATGAGATGGATGTTCTTGGTCGAATTTATGTCGCTCAAGAAGGCATAAATGCCCAATTATCGGTCCCTGCCGAAAATTTCAACATTTTTAAAGAGCATTTAGATAGTATTTCATTTTTAGAAAACGTTCGTCTAAACATTGCAATCGAGCAAGACAATCTATCATTTTTAAAGCTTAAGGTGAAAGTTCGAAATAAGATTGTGGCAGATGGTCTAAATGACAATAGTTTTGATGTTACTAATAAAGGCATTCATGTAGATGCAGAAAGATTCAATGAGCTTATTGAAGACCCAGATACTGTTTTGGTCGATATGAGAAATCATTACGAAAGTGAAATCGGTCATTTCAAAAATGCGGTAACACCAGATGTAGATACATTTCGTGATTCTCTAGATATTATTGAACGAGATTTGGCAGATCACAAGAAAGATAAGAAACTGGTTATGTATTGTACAGGTGGTATACGTTGTGAAAAGGCAAGTGCTTATTACAAGCATAAAGGTTTTGAACAAGTGTATCAGCTAGAAGGGGGTATTATTGAATATGCAAGACAGGTTGAGAACAAAAACTTAGAAAATAAGTTTAAAGGTAAAAACTTTGTATTTGACCACAGAAGAGGTGAGCGAATTAGCAATGATGTAATTTCGAATTGCCACCAATGCGGAGAGGCTTGCGATGAACACGTAAATTGTGCTAATGAAGCATGTCATTTACTATTTATTCAATGTAAATCTTGTGCTGAAAAAATGAACGAATGCTGTTCAGATGCATGTAAAGGGGTTCATGAATTACCTTTTGAAGAGCAAAAGGCGCTTAGAAAAGGCAAAGTCGTTAGTAATAAAATATTCAAGAAAGGCCGCTCAGCGGTTTTGAAGTTTAAGAAATAAAGAAATATTTTAAGGGTTGAACCATGGATAGACTAAAATCTAGCTGAAAATGAGCCTAGATTTTAATTTGTTTTTAAAGTAAGCGGCATATCGACTACTGGTTATTGAATGATGAATATCGATACTGCCAACTTACCTTTTATATCACATTAAAAAAACTGTATCTTTACCTATAAGTTTTTTATGAACCTCTTTTGGTGAATCTTTAAAGATTCGGCCAAATCAATATATATAATATGGGTTGTAGTAGTTGTTCTACCGGTAAGGATGGACAACCAAAGGGATGCAAGAATAACGGTACTTGCGGTACAGATGGTTGCAATAAATTAACAGTTTTTGATTGGCTTTCCAATATGTCGCTCCCAAATGGGGAACGACCATTCGATTATGTTGAAGTACGATTTAAAAACAGTAGAAAAGAATTTTTCCAAAACACAGAAAATCTTTCACTTTCCATTGGCGATATAGTTGCCACTCAGGCAGAGTCTGGTCATGATATAGGCATGATTACGCTAACGGGTGAGTTGGTGCGTGTTCAAATGAAACGCAAAAAAGAAGCGATTAATGCACCAGATGCACCAAAAGTATATCGAAAAGCGAGTCAAAAAGATATTGACATATGGCAGAAATGCCGTGACAGAGAAGAGGAAATTAAAAAACGCGCACGTGAAATTGCTATTATTCTGAAACTTCAAATGAAGATTTCTGATGTTGAATTTCAAGGTGATGGTTCTAAAGCTACCTTTTATTATACGGCAGACGAACGTGTAGATTTTAGACAGTTAATTAAAGATATGGCCAAGGCATTTGGTATTCGTATCGAAATGCGTCAAATCGGGTATCGCCAAGAAGCACAACGATTGGGCGGTATTGGCTCATGTGGTAGAGAGCTATGTTGTTCAACTTGGCTCACAGATTTTAGATCGGTAAGTACTTCTGCGGCACGTTACCAACAGTTATCTCTGAATCCACAAAAATTAGCAGGACAGTGCGGAAAATTAAAGTGCTGTTTAAATTATGAGCTTGATGTTTATTTAGATGCCTTAAAAGACTTTCCTGCACAAGACACCAAATTATTTACCGATAAGGGTTTAGCTTTTTGTCAAAAAACAGATATTTTTAAAGAGATGCTTTGGTTCTCTTATAAAGAAGATCCAGGTAACTGGCATGTTCTTTCAAAAGATCAGGTAAATGAGATATTAGAGAAGAATAAAAAGAAAGAAAAAGTCGCAAGCTTAGAAATGTATGCGATTGAAATTGAAGTAGAGGAAAAAGTAGTTTTTGAGAATGTAGTTGGTCAAGATAGCCTTACTCGTTTCGACAGACCTAAAGGGGGTGGTAACAAGAATAAGAGTAAAAATAGGAATCGAAACCAAAATAAGAACAAAAACAGAAATCGAAAAAGAAATCAAAACAATGCGTAGTACATTATGTTGTTTTTTAGCAGTTATGCTTTTTGCTTCCTGTAATACCAATATTATTAAATCAGAATACCGTTCTATAAAAGATGGTGTTTGGAATAAAGATAACGTGCTTGAGTTTTCTTTATCTGAAATGGATACTCTAGTAGGGCATGATATATTTATTAATGTTAGAAACGATAACACTTTTCCGTATAGTAATTTATTTATAATCGCATCTTTAACGACTCCTGCTGGCGAAGTAACAAAAGACACATTAGAATATGAAATGTCTTTGCCAGATGGTTCTTGGCTAGGAAAAGGTAGTGGTAGTATTAAGGAGAATAAATTATGGTATAAGGAAAACATCGTTTTTTCGTCTTCTGGCGTATATACTATAGAGGTTTCACAAGCGATGCGCAAAAACGGAAATATTTCTGGAATTATTGGTCTAGAAGGTATTACCGATGTAGGTATTGAAGTAATTAAAAGTAACCCGTAAGTTATGGCAAAAGCGGAAAAGAAAAGTACAACCAACAGTTTCTCTAAATTCATAAAGTGGTTTTGGATTTTATTCTTGTCAGGCATAGCTTTTGTGGCTTTGATATTTTTATCTACCTCATGGGGGCTGTTCGGGGAACTTCCTCCTTATGAATATTTAGAAAACCCACA
>TARA_R110002074_G_scaffold1369_4_pt1 | contig 31704 bp, 11 predicted proteins | sample TARA_R110002074 | Tara Oceans TARA_R110002074 (sample SAMEA4397215) | marine metagenome | biome: Polar Biome; feature: [MIX] marine epipelagic wind mixed layer (ENVO:01000061); material: water (ENVO:00002006), including particulate matter (ENVO:01000060) such as... | depth 10-100 m | reverse complement strand
ATCCAACTTCTCGGGCTGGAACACCAGCAGAGGTGACAGCGACTCGTTCAAGAACCGGTGACGAATCACTGAATATTGATTACAGGGCAAGGCTACAGTTGTACGCCAAGAATGCCAAAACGTTTTTCTCTGAGGACATAAATGTGTTAACTCCGTTAAAGCAAAACAGGGGAGTGGTTTTTCCATATACTCCTAACATATTCATATCAAGAAGTGCCAATTATGGCTCCATGGATTTCAAAGGAGCAAACTTTCCGGTTTACACATACATGAATTCATCACCGCCTATGCTTCCTTTAATTTGTCAGTTCACAGCAACCACCAAAGAAGAAGCACAATATATGTTAGCGGCTTGGAGATTTTTCAACATATTAACACAAAGTGACTTTGGCGAACAATCAGTTATAGAAGGAAAAGCAGGCTCACCGCCACCTGTATTACAATTTTCTTACATGGGACCATTTGGATTTGACAGAGTTCCAGTATTACTTACTGACTTCAACGTTATTATTGGTAACACAGTTGACATGGTGCCAGTAGAGCATCCTGTAGCAGATAAATTTATCAATGCCAGTGCGTTTGGCAATAAAGAAGTAACTTATATGCCAGTAGAAGTAGAATTTACAATTAATATGGTACCACAATATTCACCTAGACGTGTTAGAAAAGACTTTAATCTTGATAGTATGCGTCAAGGAAGAAACATAGGATTTATTTAATGGCTTACTCAAAAAATAGTTTTTTAGCAAACGCACCAACAATGTCGTTTTACACTGGCTTAAATTTTAATAATTTGCCAGTAATAGTACCCAGCATATCAGACACCACTGTAACCCTAACAGAAAAATATCATATGCGACCAGATTTACTTGCTAATGATTTATATGACAATGTTGAGTTTTGGTGGGTGTTTAGTTTGAGAAATTTAGAAATTCTAAAAGATCCAATCAATGACTTTAAAGCAGGATTAGTTATTACTGCGCCGAGTCCAGCAACAATAGAATCACTGTCAAGAGGATAGGCTTATAATGGAGAAGCAACAAAGAGACATACATATATCTAGTGGTGCTCCTGTACCTAATGCTGTAGACATTTATGATAGTTACACATATAATATTACTTTTAGCATGTTGCCAAATAGTTTTTGGCATACAGGAAAATTGCCAATAGGCAATAACGCCGTAAACAAAATAATTGTTGCTCAAACAGGGGTTACGACTAAATTCAATATAGATAACTTAACCATTGAAACAGTAAATGATAATTATGGTTCAACAAGTACTTCGTCATTGACCTATACTACCAAAGCAACATTTGAAATCACAGAACCGCTTGGGTCTAGTTTAATATCATTAATGCAAAGAGGCTATGGGATTTTAGAAAAATTGGACGCGGTCGCAGGCAATACTGCCGAGGGTCTATACGACAAAGACTCGGGCCCACTTGATCTTTTATACTTAATGGAAGTAGATTTAATAGGACACCGAGGGCATTATGTTGATGGTGACGAAATGGCAATGTTTGATGCGGAAGGCCCGGTCATGGGCGATCCTAATTCCGGTGAAATATTTGGTAAGTATGCGTGGCCAGTATATTTAACGCAATTTGATTTTAGACCAGAAACTGAGGGTACTAAGTATATGTTCGAAACTGTGTCAGTTGACCAGTATGTTAAAATGCTTTCAAGTGATACTAGAAAAATACAAAATGATTTTAATATTTATGGCGAAGACATCGAAGAACTTTTTCAGAAGTTTGGCGCAGAAGTTACTAAACAAATAGTAAGTGCACAAAGCGGTGCTACACCAAAGGGAGCAAGACCAGATCCGAAAAGGTGTCATGTAGTTACTGTAAAATTAGGCAATAAGTGTGATGGTGAAACAAAAGACACTCCGGATACATCATGGCACGAGGACGCATACAAGATTGTTCCTGGCTATCTAGAAGAAATAACAGTACCTGTTACTCCTGCGGAAGGTGTTGCTAAGGGCGGCGATGGCGACACCGAAGAAAAAACACAAAAGATCAACGTACTCAAAATGGAATTCAAGGAAGGTGAAAGCATCACAAAGGCAATTGATAGAATGCTGTCACACAGTCAAACATACACTACACTAACAACAGATAAAATCTTTGATGGCGCCAATGCAGATAAAATAAAAGACGGCAAGGAGCCGGGACAACCAACATATTCCTCTAATATACATGCTACATTATTATCAGCAGGGGAAACAACATACACCGGCGGTCCAGCATATCAGATTACTTATAATGTTGATTTGAAGCAACAAGCAGGAGCAGTCACAGAAGGTAATAAGACCGAGGATACAGCGACTCAAACTGATATTATAGATAATTGGTTTATAGTTAAAAAATATGATTACATGTTTTCTGGCTTAAACGATCAAGTACTAGACGTAGATATAAGTTATCCAAATGGACAGATATTTCTGTTTCCTGAACACGGCGGCTTAGGACCTACATATCGTGACAGTCCAGCCACTGCCGCCAATACTAAGGCCATCGCCGAGCAAAAGGATAAGTCAGCCGAGGCTCTTGCTCAGTCAACAGACGCCGCCGAGATAATAAAAAAATTCGAAGAACTTCAATTAGATTTACAAAGTGCTTTAAGTTCCATCAAAATGGATGGCATGGCATTTATTGAAGGATTACAGGCGCAAGTCAAAGGACCTGCGAATGCTTTGAAAAGCGTAAATGGTCGATTGCCTAGTTCGCCAGCAAGTGTGTTTAACAAAATTAAAGTAATCGAATCTACTACACAATTCTTTGACAACACTTTTAACGATCTCGTAGAGTTACAGCAATCAATTGAAGAGTCGGCAAACGACTTTGCCAGCGGCATTAACCTCACTGGAAGAATCTCAGAAATAGTAAAGAAAGCCGCATCACCATTTGACTTTGTTACAGAAAGTATATCAGGCGGACTGGGAAGCATATCAACGGGCATAGATGGATTTGTAGATACTATTAACGAATCAACCGGCTTGACACTTAGTCCAAACGATATACCCGGTATAGGTGAGGCTCAACGAATAGTAGACACGTTAACGGACGCAATCACTACCCCGGGTGACGGATTTGGCACAGGAACAATTGGCGGAGGGAACACATGGAATACCACACTCACGTCTATTAACGTACAAGAAAATAAGCACAAATATCTAGAGGAATTAGATTTTAACAATGACGACGACTTTGCGCCTGCTATTAAAAAACTAAAATCTCAACCACACAAGACCGGCAATAAAGAAGAAGGAAAAACTGTGGCCCAGCATTATTTTTCCACTGTATTAAGTTACTCTGGAACAGGCATACCGTACCTTAATAAAATTAGGCTTAGCATTAAGGGTGATCCATATTGGATAGGCAGAAAAAATTATGTGAACGAAATGAAATCTGGAGATAACGTAACGTTGTTAGAGGAAGGGTTAGAAGGCAAAATGAGATGGAGGCCAGAGTTTCAAACAGATAGATCCGATACAACTTCAGCACCATACGATGCTGGCTCGGTATTTTTTGGTTTTAGATATTTATTTCCAAAAGAATACGAACATTATCAAGATGATCCGTCGCTACACACTGGTAAAATGGAATTCGATAGAATGGATTTGACATATTCAGGGTATTATATGGTTGTAAAAACAACACATTCTTTTGTTCAAGGCCAGTTTAGGCAGGACATAGATGCTGTTAAGATGAATACATATCCTAACAATGTTGTTTTTGCTGATGGTACAATTATTAATACTGACCCTGACGCTGAAAAAACAACAGTAAGTGCGTCCAATATTGTAGACGATGGTTCTACAACCGACGCATTAAAATTTACGCCCACTTTTGATGACAAGAAAAAAGTTGCAGAAACAGTCACAACCGCTAAACCGATTGATAAAGAACAGGATGCCGCCGATAGACGAGCGTTCCTAGATGGTTTTTCAACCAACCCTGGATTTGATCCAAACGATCCAGGTAAGGATATAGATTACCTAGATCCAGACTTTGATTGGACCCAGACTCTCCTCAATTACACCAATGGCGGAGGTTAAATAGCACTATGCCAAGCAAAGTAAAAACAGATAAAGCCTTCATGGCTCAATTAGAAACACGGCAACTATGGTTTGGCACAATAGAACAAACTATTGATGCTACACGCATGGGCAGAATGAAAGTGTACATACCTGATATAACAGGTAATAATAAAAGCGAGACTGCTTTATTTGATTGCGAGTGGACATCACCTTTCGCAGGAGCCACAATGTATAGTTCTAATCCTGCTGAAACCGATGCCGCTACGCAGACCAGTTACGGAATGTGGATGAGACCACCAGATACAGGAACACGAGTTGTAGTAGGCTTAATACAAATTAAAAGCGAAACACGACCAGTAATACTATCTTGTTTGTTTCACGAAAATAGAAATTTTATGGTACCGGGTATGCCTTCTAGTAACACAGAGCAAGGCCCTAATCCGTCCACAGAAGTCAATGCTAACACGGAAGATGCTAATCACAATGTGAAATACACACATGCCGGTGATTCAGTAAATGTTAAATCAGCCACAAGACCAAAGGCAAAAATAGCAGATAACCTTTTCCATCAAGGACTAGCAGACGACTTTGTGAGAGGTCAGACAACCAGCGGAGCAAGGAGGGAAGACAATTCAGAAGTATTTGGTATTCTTACACCCGGCAATAGACAATCTGGTAACCCAACAAAAAGAAATCCAGGCCATTCATTTGTAATGGATGATAACGAAAAGAACAATTTAATTAGACTGCGTACAGGCCAAGGCATGCAGTTTTTACTTAATGATACACATAATATCATTTATATCATTAATAAAACAGGCACAGGCTATGTAGAAATAGATGGCGACGGCAACATAGACATATTTGGCAAAGGAAGTTTTAATGTTAGAACCACAGGTGACTTAAATTTAAGAGCAGACCAAAATGTTAATATTGAAGCAGGACAAGATGTCAATATCAAAGCCGCTAATAATTCACCTCATCCATATGACGAAAGCAGAGGCTTAGGCGGGATTGTAGACGATATTGATATGGCACTTATGAATCCAATGTTTGCCGCTGATTTTCTAAAGCAAAATAATAAAGGCACAGTAAACATAGAAGGACACAAAAAAGTCAGCATCAAGGGTAAGAATTTAGAATTAGATGCCGGAGTACCAATGGAGTCACAGGCATTCCTTGAAGGCACAGATGGCGGCATCAAAATAACAGCAGTAGGTCCAATTGAAACACAATCACAGAATTTAAGTCTTACAGCATTAGGCAGAGTGTCTCCTGCTAGTCAGATACCGGGCGACATATACATGGTATCATCGGGTGCCACAGAAATTCGTACAGCAACAACCTTAACAACTGGTTCCGCTATCACAGACATACAAGGTCAAAAAGTAGATATTGCTACAAATGTAACACCACCGAGAATACAGATTCCACTAAAAGCATCCGACTATATTAAAACAAACAAGAAAAAAGTAACACTATTCGGATACGATGTTTCACCGTTACCAATACCTATACAAACACAACCTAAGAAACAAGTACAGGGTTCGGGTATGCCTACAGGATTAGGCAAACGATCAGATCCTACTTCACCACCAATACCGGCACACGAAGGTACATTAATTGGTGGAGTAAAAACTATTGTTACTAGAATGCCGCAACCAGAGCCAAGCAAGTCTAAAAAAGATAAACCACTAAACGGACTCGACGAATAATGTTAAATGCAGAAATAGATTTGTTAGATGGCCAACTGTCGCGGTTTGACAAAGTACCAGTAAGTTATTCTTCGCCTATAGGACAATTTAGAGGCACTGGTTATGACACTAAAAAAGTTCCAGCAGAGCCTACTTACGAAAAATTAAGCAGTCATAAAGAAACATTTTTAAATCCTAAAACATTTTCATATGACACTAAGTTTATGTTAGAATTGCAACAATTTATATACGCACTACAACCAGTGTATGTATATCCTACTAATACCGGCACAGGTGAATATGTAGGAGTTGGGCACAAATTACAATCAATAGAATCTGCTAACAAGATGATGGCTTTTAGAAACAGTGGGTTTTTGCCCCTAGACGATGTAGATGTACAGCAAGTAATAAAAAATAATTTTAATGCGTTACAAGTAAGTCCTACGTCGCCGTACACGCCATTGTCAGCATACGATACTGCCACTGGCATAACAGTTATTAGTTTTAAGAATGGTGTAGTAACTGAAATAATAAATCAAATATACAAAGTAGATATTGCTGAAGCAATTAACATTGTACAACGACAAGTAACTGTGCCTGTTAACAGGAGACAATTACTTGCTATAATATCGTTAGTATATGAAGTAAAAGGTAAAAGACTGTATAACAGTCAATTTCTCAAAGTGTTAAATGGTGGCCACTATAATAAAACACCGTCATACTTTATGGAATTTTCTGAATCAGTATTGCCTAGTGGCGAAACTGCTATTGATGAAAATATTTATAATAGACGTTTAACTGAAGCAGAATTATTTAGTTCGGTCTTGCAAGGCCTTTAGTTCCTGTTGTAGATCAGCAAACTTAATATACGCTCTGTACTTTGCTTCTTGCTCTTCAGCAACCGACCTTCTCAAAGTACTTATTTCTGCCTTAAGAGCATTACACTCGTTATTTTTATCAACGAGCATAGTGCGTAATTCTTCTTCGAGTGTGTCGTTTGTAAACTTCTCTGTTAACGGGTCAGTCATCGACTTTTAATTGAACTGTTGACTAGTGATTTCATTTCGTCTAGTTCGGGGATATGATTAACATTCCTTGCTATATAGTCTCTAATAAATACCAACGCATACTTTTTAGTTTTCAGATTGTAAAAACCTAAACTATCATACTTGCCTCTCCTATCTTTTTGAATACAAGTGGCAAGTACTGTTTGTTGATGTGCTGAGTTAATTTCAGAAGCACGTTGCTGGAGGTCTTTAAAAGTACCTATAATTTTTTTAATAATTTTATCTGTTGTCATTGTGGTCCTACAATGTTATTTAAATTGTAATATTATTTATTTTATTACCAGTTATACTGAACTGTAAATTGATACTCTCTACCTTGACTATCGTAGAACGGTAATACCTCTACTTCCTCGTCGGTGACATTATCAATAGTAAAGTTAATATTTACACCAGAAGGAAATTGCTTACCGACATAGATATTTAACTTTTTAAGATCATCCAGATATTCTTGACCTTCTGCTAAGAAGTCGTATGGTCCAGGCTTCCTATCAAATTGCCCTGCGTATTTAACTCTATAGTCAACGCCTTTAAAACTTTGCTCCCATGATATCACAGCAACATACTCTGGTATTCTGACTTGCTCTGAGTCGTTAACTTTAAGCATAATACTAATAGGTCCCCATGTATTAGCGAATCTAACTCCTTGTGTCATATAACTACCTGAGTTGTAATATGAAGCAGGAGTATAAATATCTTCTGTTACAGCAGGTGTAATAGTAACTACGCCTGTATCAGGATCTGTTGTTGTTATCTCTGGTGTAATAATATTTGTAGTTGTATATCCACTCGCATATTCAATGGCTTCTTCAAATTCGTATCTAAACAAACTCACTGCTCCGAAGCCTACTTCATAACCTGTGCCTTCTTCTGGTAATAGATCCTCATTAGCACTTACCCAACTGTCACCGTGTACTTCGTATAAATTCGGACGTCTAAAACTTGTTCCAACATTTAAAAAGAACTGTCCGCTTTCAATACCAAATCTCATTGCGTTTTGATCAGCATTGCCTACTCTGAATCCAAAGTTATACTTTAGGGCAAATTCGGCATTTATGCTTAAGAAAGCACCGTAGTTATCTTGACTATGTTCGTTGTATTGATCTTTACTGCCATCAACACCGTATGTTACTTGTAATAAATTAGACAGGTCTACTGTATCACCTGCTCTGAAATAATCTCTACTACTTTCGTTTTGATATGTGCTAACACCTTCTGTGTAGTATTCTGCTTTGTCTTCTGTTCTACCAATAGTAAAATATTCATTTCTAATACTGACTGTGAATTTTTCACCGTCTTGTAAACAATCATTGCTTTGACTGAAACTAGCAGTATAACAATTATCATAATCGTATGAGTAATCTGTAGCACTCACAATAAATGTAAAGTCGCCAGCATCAGCAATAATTTTGGCACTTTGATTTTCGTATGTGTCGCTTTCTGTGTTGTCGTTTCTTGCTTGTTGGTCGGTTGTGTAGTCTGTGTACTGAAACCACGAGGTAGGAGCAACACTAATATACCTTTCTTGATTGCTACCTAATTTTGCTGTGATACTTCTATTAATAGTGTCCTCGATCAATACCGCACCTGCTATACTGCCTGAACCATACATGACACCGTTAGCACCTGAAATTACTTTGACACTTTGCCCACTTGTAATTTCGTGCCCAAAGTCATACCAAGCAGAGCCCGGAGTATTAGATGGTATGCCATTTTTATATACTGCGGTGTGTACTGTTTGAGCACCACGTTCGTTGTAACCTTGAAAAGCACCAGTACCGCCTGCTGTCCATGTATACATTGGCATGATACTTTCTATTATTGTGGTTGTTGTTAAAGAATCAGCATCAGTTGTTTCTACTTGCTGAGCAACAACAATAACTTCTTCGATATCTTCTGCTAGTACGGCCGCTGTCCATAGTGGCAATGTTAATACTAACGCAATTTTTACGATATTATCGTATAGGAATTTTTCCATTTTATTTTTCTCCTGTTAGGTCTTTTAAACCTGATTCAAACATTTCAACGCCTAATGACTTGTTAGCCTGCCAATCAGCAGTCTGGTCACCTCCGCCTACAATGTCACTTATAAATTTCATACATTTAAATGAAACGCCAAAAGACAAACACACCTTTGCTAATGCGTATGCCTCCATATCGACACAATTACAATATCCTTCCGGCGCAACTGTGCAAAACTTATCTTGAGTATAACATGTAAACCCTTTATGGTCAACCACTATTTCCTGCGTCATTGTCTCAAATGGGGTTTGATACATGTCAAAGCCAAATTCGGTACAATCCATGTCTGCTTGTACAAATCTGCCTATATGAAGCATGCCTTTCATATTAGGATCAATGCCTCCAGCAGTACCATAGTTTATTACCATTTCTGTATCTGGATTTTCTGTTAAATATTTTGTCAGAGCCATGGTGGCATTAATTTTGCCGACTCCTGTGTACAATGTGTTGTAATTACCTTTCATGCCCTTTAGTTCGTCTTCCAGAGCAACTGCTAAAACATAATTCATTTACTGTCCTTTTAAGTTAAGTTGAATTTATATTTACTACTTTGAATATATAAAAGAGATAAATAACTGGCAGGAGATATTTAATGAGAATAGACGAAGTAATAGTAAATGAAAAACCAGTCGGAATGTTGGGCAAAATGGGTAACTTTATTCAACGGAATGTAGGAACCGCGGCCTCCAAAGCAAGAGGACAGGGCAAAACACAACAAGCCACAATGGCTAACCAACTTCACAAAGACTTAAATGTCGAACTAGGTAAAAGACAAATTTCTCCAACCACCTTCAAAAGAGGCGGCGATCCAGAAGAAACAAAACAATATACAACAGCCGTATTAAATTATCTCAGCAGATCATTCGACCCTGCTTTAATTAAAAAATTAGGCACCGCTTATGTAAATTCAGTAAAAGACAAAGCCGATGCTGGCGGTTGGAAAGGTGGCAATACCAGAGGTCAAGTACTTAGTAAAGCCACAGACCTACTTATTAACGAGTTAATTACTGGGTCTTTAAAAAACAACCTACCAATAGGCGGTGATGCTACCGGTGATACCCCCAACAACATGGGCAGTGAAGAACAGCAGGCAGTTGCCGCAGTCGCAAAACTCAGTAAAGAGGCCCAACAAGCAATCAAAGATGCCTTAAATGGCTCCGCATAATAAATCCGCTTAAAAGCACCCATCATTATAGTATCCGTTAATAAACCTGATAAATACTTGTATGGCAACATTTATTGGATTCAGTACAGCAGGTAAGGTAAAACCACCATTTAACTTGGTGGATTTAGACTTGGTTAAACAGGATATACTTAACCAACTCAAAACATCTAAGGGTGAGCGAGTAATGAGACCAAACTACGGTTCAATCATTATGGAATCACTTATGGAACCGCTAGACGGGTTAATTATTCAAGACATAGAAGATGATTGTATGAGAATTGTTAAGAGCGATCCAAGAGTTAACTTAATTAATATTAATGTAGCCGCATTAGAACATACATTACGAGTAGAAATGTATCTTCAATATAAAGCAGATTTAACAGAAGACGTGCTGATAGCAGAGTTTGACGTAGAATTTAACGGGGAAGAAGCATAATGGCGATCAGTAAAAGAAACAGCAATTTATTTGCCGCGGAAAATTGGGAAGTGGCATATTCTGCCTATACCAATGTAAGTTTCAAGGCATATGATTTCAGCACAATGAGAGCATCAATGCTGAATTACATCAGGGAAAATTACCCTGAAAACTTTAACGACTATATTGAGAGTTCAGAGTTTGTAGCAATTATAGAATTAATTTCTTACTTGTCACAAAGTTTAGCATTCAGAGTAGACTTAAACACAAGAGAAAATTTCCTATCAACTGCTCAAAGCAGAGATAGTATACTTAGACTAGCAAACATGCTTGGATATGCTCCAAAAAGGAATATACCAGCAAGTGGTTTAATGAAAGTTACATCAATGTCTACCACAGAACCACTAGTAGACGCAACTGGTCTTAGTATTCAAAATACTCAAATATTTTGGAATGACGATAATAATCTTGATAGTTTCGATCAGTTTGTAGCAATACTTAATAGTGCTATGTCCTCAAGCAACCCATTTACAAAACCTATTATAGAAGAAACAGTAGGTAGTATTCCTACCGAAGTATATGCTTTGAATAACCGCAGGGGACAAAATTTAACATTCGACTTTACTGCTGATATCAACGGCGAGACATTTCCTTTTGAAGTAGTAAGCAGTAACATCACAGATAACAAAGTTTTTGCTGAAGCACAACCAGATGTTTATCAGCCAATGCGTTTTGTTTATAGAAATGACAAAAAAGGTTTAGAAAGTCCATACACTGGTTTCTTCTTTATGTTCAAACAAGGCGAACTTCAATTCCAGGATTATATATTTGACAGAGCATTAGCAAACAGATCAATAATTATTGATGATACTAATATTAACGAGACAGATATTTTCTTTCAGCAATTAGATGAACAGGCTGTCAGACAGTCTACATGGACACGGGTACCTAATTTAACAGGTCAGACATTAGCATACAATTCGCTATCACTGGGTAACAGAAATGTATACCAAGTTGAAAACACAGTCAATGACGGTATACAAATTAAATTCGCAGACGGCAACTTTGGTAATATACCAACAGGTATATTTAGATTATACTATAGAAAAAGTGCTGGCACTAATTTAAATATTAGACCAGAGGTGTTTAATACAGTTACTATTAATGTACCTTATTATAATTCCGCAAGTGAATTATACACTTTAACAATCAATTTAGAATTACAAAACTCTGTAGTAAATTCCGCACCAGCAGAAACACTACAAAGTATAAAAAATAATGCTCCGCAAACTTACTACACTCAGGACAGAATGGTAAGTGCTCAGGACTATAATATCTACCCTCTTAGTCAGAGTAGTAATATTCTTAAGTTAAAAGCAACAAATAGAACACATGCTGGGCATAGCAGGTATATTGATATTGAAGACCCGACAGGAAGATTCAGTAAAGTAACATCATATGCTGACGATGGCGCATTATATAAAGATGACGAACCATATCAAAAGCAATTAACATTTGGACTAAACAAAACAATTAATCAGATACTAACTGACGATATTGCTGATATAACAAAACATTATACATTACAGAATTTTGTTTACGATGATTACAGAAAAGAACATAATAAAAATTCACCAGGTGCGTTTGACTTAATATCCAAAGATATACTTTGGAAAACACAGCCAAGTGCCCCTAAAAATCAAACAGGATATTTTACATCGCTAAATGCTGGAACAAGGGAAATCCTTAACAACAGTAAAATGGACAACAGAATTATTCAAGAAGGTTCGTACTTGCGTTTTAGAAATCCAAAAGATCAAACAGACAAGTTATTAGCAAGTATCACAAGTATAACTAACAGCGGAGTACCGCTTAATGAACTTGCTATTACCACTGGTGTAGTAAAGTTAAGTAAAGATATACCAAATGGTTGGTTAGCATACGAGATATTGCCATCACTAAATGCGGCATTATTAGAACAAGACATTGGCGCATTATTCAAACAAAAGATTGATACCAAAGAAGACTTTGGTATAGGTTATGATTACAACCCAATAGATGTAGCAAATAGTCACTGGTATATAATTGAAAATAGCGAATTACAGAAAACAGCAAAATTTAATGCTGACAGATCATCTGGTGCTAGTTGGTTAATAAAAGCAGAATACAATCTAAGCGAATCATCAACATCAATATCGAAGTATACATTTACATCTAGAGGAACTAGATATGTTTTTGAAAGTTTAAATGATGTTAAGTTTTATTTTAGTAACGACGAAAAAGCATACGATAGTAACAGCGGTCAAGTTAAAAAAGACATGATTGAACTTACAACTGAAAATTATAAGCCACTTATTAAAGAAACATACACTTGGTTTGACACAGACGAAGACGGAATATCCGATGCGTGGAAATTAGCAGAATCAGATGCTACTTATACACCAAGCGGAGCAAGCCAAAATATTGTACTGAGAGGCAGAAATTCCAAAGCCAAAGACATGGAATTAAGATTCATTAGTAACTTTGGTATATTACAAAACGGCGAAACTACTATTAGTGGAAGTGCCGCTTATGCTCAAGGTGACTTTATAAGTCCAGTTGAACTAGCAATACAAGTAGACCCACTAAGTTCGTCTACCGGTAAAGCAGTTGTTAAAACTAACAGCGGTACACTTACAACTTTCCCAAGTGAAATACAAATTCCTATATCGCAAATTACTGAAACAGTAACAGGCGGAGCAAATGGTAATATTGCGTATGTTAAATGGGACGTAGGTAGTTCTAGTTATAAAACATATCAAGGTAATGCTACTACAACAAGTTTCGAAGTAGGGTCGTATAGTTCAGAAGGGCACATAGACTTATTATCTAACAGCAGTATTAAAGTTTCAGACTTTGACACATTAACTAACAGATGGCAAGGGTTTAGACATCAAGATAAATTAGAAGTTATATATAAGAATGTTAGAGAAGTATTGGATACTCCATTACAATTCGAAGTAGTAGACCCATACAAGTATAATGACGGCTACGCCGACCCGGCCAAAGTTGTTGTTTCGCCATTGGACAGTGACTATGACGGCTTTCCTGATAACCCATCTTTGTTTGACGACTTTGTTAGCAGTGACGACTTTGTATTTTTTGAAACCAAAGTCGATCTAGATGGCTACAGTTATGAAAAGCCTGCTAAGTTTAAAATATTAGATTTACAATCAGAAGATGTGCTAAGTGTAAACTTTGGTTTAGAAACAATAGCACCTGGTTCAAATCCAGATGACACTACAAAATTTGGAGACTTTGATTTAATATATGTTAAGAGTCTCGACGTAGCAACAAAATACTTAAAAAATAATGTAGGTAAACTTATTCATAAATTAGTTTTTCCAAGAGACGAGTTACCTAAAGTATATGAATTAATAAATGATTTAACAACACCTAAACTAGTTGTGCTGTCACAAAACAATGCTTATAATGTTAAGCCAGGCAGATCATTTACACAAAACACATTGGATCTAACTCCAAGAAACTGTAGTTTTAAATGGCAACATTACGCACCATCAGAAGTTAGAATTGATCCGAGCATAAGCAACATCGTTGAAATGTTTGTAGTTACAAAAACATTCTATGCTAACATGCTAGAATACAAGAACGGTGTTATAACTACAATACCAGAATCACCAACGTCAGACGAATTAGGCCAAGAGTTAGCAACACTTAATAACTTCAAAAGTTTGAGTGACCAACTTGTTTACAGTAGTGGTAAATTCAAACTGTTATTTGGTAGCGATGCGGATGTTGAAGTACAGGCGCAAGTTAAGGTAGTAAAATTACCTAACTCACCATCAAGTGATACAGAAATTAGAAGTGCTGTATTATCGTTGATTGATACTTACTTTAATATTAATAATTGGGACTTTGGAGAAACGTTTTACTTCTCAGAATTAAGTGCGTATATCCACCAAGAACTAGGCGGCACCGTCGCTACAGTTGTTATTGTTCCAAGTAAAGCACAATCAAACTTTGGCGACATGTATCAAGTAAGATGTGAACCAGACGAACTATTCATGAGTACAGCAACAGTTGACAACATTGAAGTTGTCAAGAGTTTGACTAGTACAAATTTAAAACAATCAACTGCTCCAACCTCAGGAACAAAATCAACAACTACTGCTTCAAGTAGTAGTTCAAGTAGTTCAAGTAGTGGAAGCAGTTCAAGTAGTGGAAGCAGTTATTAATGAGCAATAAATATTTTGATTTATTACCGGTACAACACCAGACGAGTGTTAACAAAAACTTTTTCGAAAGTACTGTAGAGCAATTATTTGCCAAAGCAAACTTAGAAGATGTTAAAGGCTTTGTGGGAAGAAAAATTCCAGGGGTTGATAATAATACAAATACTGTATTTGTAGAACAGCCAGCACCAAACAGGGATTACTATAACTTAGAGCCAACAGTTACTACAATTAATCGAGCAAGTGGTAATCCAGACAATTTTATTTTTTATGAAGATTATATTTTTAATCACAGAAGTAAAGGTGGATTAATTGGTAACCACGATAGAATCTTTAAATCAGAGCAGTATAATTTTGCTCCGCCAATAGACTTAGACAAATTTATAAATTATCAAAACTATTATTGGTATTCAAGTGGGCCAGAGCCTATACAAGTATTAGGTAATGCGTCTGTGAGTGTTGTTATTGACAACATTGTAGGACAAACAACTTTTACATCACCGAATAATGTAGTTTTTAAAACAGGAATGGTTGTACAGTTTGGCGGCTCATATGCTAGTGGAACAGATTATTCATTAGGTAAATCATACATTGTAGAAGGTGTGGGACAAAATATATCTTTTGTAGATGTGCCTACAGCAGAACTTTCAGTAAGTGCATACAGTGAATTTAAAACACAACCATATGACGGCAACTCAGTGCCTAACGCAACATCAACTGGTGCGTACAGTATAAGCGACCCTGTAGGATCAAGTGTACTTGCTAACATATTAACACTAGCAAATACTAATATTAATACAGCAACATACGAATTCCAGATTACCAGGCCTGTTGATTTAACAACTAAAGCAGATGGAAATATTACTGCTACATTTATCGGCGATTATGCTGACAATGTTAATAATACTAATCACGTAAGAATTAATGTGTTTGATAATACTAACAAAGTAAGTAGTACAACATCAGGAACTGCTTATGGCTTTGTTGGTGCCTATAGAACAAGTGCAAACGGTTCTACACCAGCATCTACATTAAACATGTCAAGCACGTTTAGTAACGCAGGCGGTAACTTTGCTACTGATACAGACGTACTAACTAACACACTATATGTTAACAGCATTACTGATATACACCCGGGTGTTAAAGTACACCATCCAGATTGTGGACAAGCAACTGTAACAACAGTAAATGCTACAAATATTGTGTTAAGCCACACAATACAATTAAATGCTACTTCGACATCGTCTATTAGTTTTGATTGCCAGATGCCGCAGTTTAGTATTAACAGTGGGTCAGGTACAAAAACTATTACGTTGGACCAATACAGTTCGACAGGCGCAGAGTTAAAAGCATTAGATCTAAATACCTATACTGGTGTTGACGACAATGCTGTAATTGTATCACCATTAGATTTAATGAATACCATAAATGATGTAGGTATAAACAATCTTAGTGTTGTTGCTACAAGTAATTCAATTAAACTATTAGAAGCAAATGGTAATGCTATAACAATTACAAATGTTACATCAGATGCTAGAAACAATCCGTTTGTAGGTTCAAATAGTACATCAGGGTTGGCCGCATCTACTACAGCAATCAGTTCAACAAATATTGAAAATAATATATACGAGATTTTTAATAAAACATCGACCACATTTGATATTAATGTTGGCGGTGCTGTAAATGTATTGCGTGATTCAAACGCAACATTTATTAATTACGGTGATTCCACAAAAGCAAACGTACAGGTTTATTCACATACAGTAGTACAAGCAGGCACACAAATATTCTTTGATAAGACCTTGGGTTCTTTAACAGCAGGCACATTGACAAGTGTTTTAGGAACACCAACAACAAAAACTTTTTATATCTCCACAGGGGATACAGCATATGGCGGAACACAATCAGCAGGTAACTTTACTCAACCAAGATTTGGTAAGTTTAACCATCCGGCATATACACAATTTTTAACAGCAAATGGAACAGTACAATCAGCCGCTGATGCGTTAGCAGGTTTTGACACCGCTAATATTGAAACATTATATGCTGATGTTAGCACAACAGGTTCGTTATTAACTTATGCTTGGGACACAGGCAGTTGGGATAATACACCAATACAAAATGTTGCTGACTACTTAGTTATACAACGTGGTTCTAAAAATAAAAACCCATGGAGTAGATTAAATTACTGGTACCATGTAGATGCGTTAAGAGAACCATTAAAAGATAATACATCTGGTTTTAGTATTCCAGCAGGAGCAATCAGAGCCACACGACCAATTATTGAATTCCAACGAGATTTAGAGTTACATGAATGGGGTAACAGTTTTATATCAACGGTAGATATTGTAGCAGATAAACCCAAAGAAGAATTAGAAGGATTAGCAGTCGGCTTTCCTATAAACAGTAGTAGTGGTAGTGCCGGGTCTACAATAATTTTCCCTAACAACGAATCTACTATAGCAAAGAAAATTTATACTATTGTTGATAACAGCGGATTAATGAGATTTGACGAAGTTACCTCAATGACTTCTAAAATTGTAACTGGCGGACATGTATTTAGTACCGGTGGAACAAATGCTGGTAAAGATTATTATTGGAGTGGTAATAGATGGCAACAAGCACAACAAAAACTAAAACTTCAACAATCACCTAAGTTTACATTATATGATGACGTTGGTGTTAAAGTCGATGACATAGCAAAATACCCTAACAGTGATTTTACTGGGTGTCCTATATTTACATATCAAACAAATGATACAAGCGGAGTATACGATTCTGTATTAAACGCAAATGTTGTTTACCAAAGTGGTAAGTTTAGCAGTGAGCCTACATTCCATAATCATGTAGCACATCATACTGTTACATGGAAAACCACGCAAACATCCGCCGCACAAACTATACCTGGGTATCTTTACTATAAAGATTTAAATCAGGATTACGCAGGCTTTGACAACCAATTACTAAGGAACAACTGGCATCCAGTAAGTTTACCAACTAATTATAGAGACTTCAGTAATACGGCAACTTATTTTGCTGGCGAAGTTGTTAAACACGAGAATCAGTACTTTACAGCAAATAGTAATATAGTTGCTGGAGAGTTCGACATCAGCAGTTTTGATTATTACGAAAATTCAAATACAACAAAAACAAAACAGTATGTTGAAGATATTATACAAATAACTGATTTAGACAAAGACAGTAAAACATTTATAACAAGTGCGTTACCAGAAAACAACGAAGTCATTGTATTTTTAAATTCAACTAAATTAAAGTTAGGCACAGACTTTACACTTGTAACAGATAATCAAAGTATTAAATTATCTGATAGCATTAGCCTAGCCAAGGGTGACCTTTTAAATATTAAAACATATACCACCAAGGACAGGTTAACAAATTTAGATGCGTATGGGTACTTTGAAATACCAGGCGTACTAAAGTTTAATCCAACCAACACAGAAATTACTAATGTCGCATTTGGTGACATGCTAGGTCACTTCCATATGATGATGGAAAATCAAGATAATTTTACAGGTTCATTAAGTGGTGTAAACAATTATAAAGATACTGCTAAAAATATTAGTATAACGCAATCACAAATAGCACAAACATCGGATGAAATATTAACATCCATGTACATGTCAAAATCTCCTACAAGAGAATTTTTAAATGTGCTTAGATTCAGTAATAACGAATACGTTAAATTTAAAAACAAATTTGTTAATTCAGCAGAAACGTACTTAAGAAATACAGATTATCTCAATCAAACAAATTTAGAAATTATTGACACAGTACTAAAAACTATAAAAAATTCTAAAGTTTCCAAAGACGCTCACAAATTAACATACATGGCACCTATAGGTACAAACTATACAACTAGTAGTGTAACAGTAAGTAATGCGTCTATTGTCGATTATACATTTAGTAATACAGCCAATGTTGCTTTAGACACAAATTTATATGTGTTAACACATGGCAATGATGTATTAGTAGCAGAAAAAGATTTTACAATTGAATCTCACTTACCACTTGATATCAAATTAGATACTAGTATAACTTTAGCAAAAGATGACATACTGTCATTGAGAGTTTATGAAGATTCAGAAGCGGCTTTGGTGCCGTCTAGTTTACCTAAGTTAGGAATATATCCTGCTTACGAACCACAGTTTATTACTGATACGTCATATCAAACAAATTTAGATGTTATACAATGTCACGATGGCAGTTATGTGCCAAGGCAATTTGAAAAGATAGATGATATTATTTTAACTTTTGAAACATTAGTTTACAATAATATTAAAGACGAATATAGAACAGCAGATAGAAATAACGAATACTGTTTCACAGAAACAATAAAGCCGTCATACTATCAAAGTTCGGATTATGCTTGGTATGAAATAAATGATCTATTAGAAAATAATTTTAATAAATGGGCAAAAGCAACAGGTATTGATTGGAGAAATAATTCTACGGTTGATACTACAAATGAATTTACATGGAATTACAATTCGGAATTTAATTCACCAGGATACTGGAGAGGCATATTTGACTATTACTACGATACACAGACTCCGCATACTACACCATGGGAAATGTTTGGGTTTGTTAAAAAACCAAGTTGGTGGGCAACACAATACCCAACAGCAATTACAAGTTCTTATACAGCATTTTGGACTAATGTAACTAATGGTTACATACCAGCAGGAAGTAAAAAAGGCTATCATAAACGTTGGGCAAGACCTGGCTTAGTCATTCCTGTAGATGCTAGTGGTAATTTAAGATCACCACAAGATATAATTTATACAACAACCACTGATTCAACATTAGAAATAAGCAACAGTTGGAAATTTGGCGACGGATCTCCGGCAGAGTATGCCTGGAAGAAAAGTTCGTATTATCCATTTGCTATAGCAGAAGCAATGTATTTGGCAAGACCCGCTTTGTTTATGTCTACCTTTTATGACAAAACAGATAGAGTTAGATTCCCAGCACAGGATCATCAAATAGTTAGCAAGACAACAAGAAAAAGAAATGGCTTTACTGATTATACACCGCATGGTTATGTAGGTACCGACAAGGCTATAACAATCAAGTTTGGTACTTCTACCCTAGTAGACAGTTTCCTTAAATTTCAAACTTTAAGTACAAACACTGAAGTGGGTAATCCTATCAGGACTATTAACACTAGACTAGGACATAAGTTTGGCGGATTCATAAATGATAAAACATTAAAAGTATTCAGTGACAGTTTAAGTATAGACGGATTTTCAGCAGGTCAACGTGTACCACAAGAAGATGTTATTACAGCATTACATACAAGTAACTTTAATTCACGAAACTTTTACACTGGTGTAAAAATTATTAAAACGACAACCGGTTATACTGTTACAGGTTACGATACAGTATCACAGATGTTTGATATTATACCAAGTGATAAAAATGGTGGAGCAGAAGATGTAAGCGAAGGCGGTACACCAGTGTCGTTTAGCATATACGATTCCACAATATCATATTCACAAAATCAATATGTTAAGTTAGGAAGTGTTTATTACCAGGCAAAAGAAAATGTTCCAGCAGAAACATTTACACAATCTCGTTGGACTAGACTGGCGGCGTTGCCAACTACAGGCGGCGCATCAGCAACATATTATCAAAATGGTTTATCTAAGACAGCAAAGGTACCATACAATAAGCATTACGAAAGTGTAGCAGACGTTTTTGATTTATTAGTAAGTATAGGCAGACACCAAAAAGCATCAGGGTACGACTTTGGTGAATATGACACATCCATCAACGATGTGAATGACTGGTTACTGTTTGGTAAAAGATTCTTATTTTGGGCAACAGAAAATCACTCAGCAAACGAATCAATTACATTAAGTCCGCAAGGCAATCAAATAATATTCGAAAGCGGCACTGGTAAAATAGCAGAACTTAAAAATAATATAAACGAACAATACTCTTTAACAGACGCAGACGGAATAAGAATTAATGTAAAAGATTGCGGCATTTTAAGAGAAGATAACAAAATTACAATTACGCCTCCGACAGGTAAAGCAATCTATGGTTGCTTAGTACACACGGAGTTAGTAGAACATGCTGTGGTATTTAATAACACAACATCATTTAACGATTTAATATACAACAATGTTTTAGGTATTAGGCAAGACAGATTAGAAATTAATGCTCAACGAAGTAAAAATTGGGACGGCAGATATAATGCCGAAGGCCTAATACTTACACGAGCAGGCGGAGTCTTGCCAAACTTTGATTTACTAGTCGACAGTATTAGAACATATCATGATCCATCAGCAACAACAATTGATCCTATCAAAACAGATCTTGCTAGAGGACTTATTGGATTCAATAAAGATTCAAGTCTGTCTAATGTTATGTTATCAGACCCAGCACAATTTGAATTCTATAAAGGTATTATAAGAAATAAAGGTACTGCTAATAGTATTTCGAGCATATTAAGATCTGATATTGTTAACACAAATAAAGATATAGAAATTAACGAAGAATGGGCAATCAAACGCGGCGAGTTCGGCGATGTATTTAATCATCAAAGCATGGACTTAAATTTACGACAAAGTGATTTCTTAACTGACAATCAACAAATTGAAGTTTTATATCCTGAAAATATTACTGGCACAGTCAGTAACATTTTTGTATACGAAAGAAATACAACTTATTTCAAAGTTCCCACAATAGAAATTGATCCTCCAGTAGGCGGTGGCAATGCCGCTATAGCAACAGCAAAATTATATGGTAATGCTTTACTAGAAAGTGTAACAATATCAAATGGTGGCGACGGATATAGTGCTAAACCAAATGTTGCTGTTATCACAGGTAACATTGTAGTAGCAAGAATTGACGAAGTTTTACAAAATGGATTAGCATTTAGTAGTGCTGATGTCGACGTACCATTAACTGGCACCTCGGCAATATCTAATATATCAATTACAGATTATACTACAGCAAGTAATACCACAGTTGATATTGATTTAGCAAATTCATACACATTAGAAAATGCTGTTAGCCAAATTAATAAACAACTATCATTATCGAACATATCAGATGTTGTAGCATATAGTGATTTAGATACTGATGTAGAAAAAATAACAATTACTAATGTTACAATTCCAGCAGGTATTGGCAGAACACGACTTACGTCTAGTACTGCACATGGGTTCAACCCACCAGGTACTACTAGAGCAAATGCTTCTATTCAAAGTATTACAAGAGCCGCTAATGCTGTTATAACATTAGATACTGCCGGCATAGGCCCTGAAACATTTAGTACAGGCGACACTATATTTTTACAAAACGTTGTTGGCGGCACTGGCTTTAACGCAATGAGCAACACTATGTTCTACGTTAAAGGAACAGGCACAGAAAGACAATACGAATTATTTACTAACCAAGCAATGTCAGTTGGTGCTAACACAATGCCTTACACAGGCGCGGCAAACGGCGGAGCGGCATATGGCAGAGCAAATGTAGATTATGTTAGTGTTACAGGTGTAACAGGCATTTCAAATGGTAATTATTATGTATTTACTGATACCACTACTGCTAACGCTCAACTCAACACAGGAACAACGCAATTTGAACTATACGAAGATAATGCTGTAAGAGTACCAGTTACTACTGGATCAGGCAATTCGGGCAGTTTAACAGTATTCAGATCCGGCGGCGATAAAAGATTATATATTAGAGGTGCTGATTTCCAATTAGCGGAAAGCACATTACCGGGCGGCAACCCAAGTACATCATTAAGTGTACTCAACATGGTTGCTGGAAGATATCAACCACAACAGCGATTCCCAATTCAAACTGCTAATAACACTACTACCAGTGACATTATTGTAACAATTGGCGGTACAAAAGTTACTAGCACATTCTTTACATTTGATGTAGGTGCGAGATCAGTTAATTTAGTAGACTCGGGTCAGATTAATCAGAAATTGACCTTAGACCAATTTACAGTAGATTTGACTGGCGACAAAGAGATGTTATCTCAAAATATTGTAGAAAGAGACGGACAGTATCCGTATGTGGAATTCTACATTGATGGAAAAGAAATTAAGAATACACCAAGTTATAGAGCAGTATCGCTTTCTAATTCTATATCGGGTACAACAAGAGTTACATTCTCAAATGTATCACAATATGCCAATGCTATAAGTATTGGAGCCAACGTTACTATTGCTGAAATGGGTACAGTACAATTTGCTAATACATTAACAACAGACACTCCGGGTTCTAAACTGGTAATTAAATCAGTTGCTAATGATACACTTATTGCTAATACAACAAGTAAACGAACATATAAAGTAATTAAAGACGACCCAACTGATAACAGAATTACTATTGATATTGACGACACAGCAGAAATGTTGAAAAGACCTACTAACACAATTGACAAAGGCATATGGCCTACCAGTAGTAATACACAATTTAGTATTCCAAATGCTGGTTACGTTAATAGAGCAAACGTCGAATGGGAAGCATACGACATACATAACTTTGCTGACAGAATAGGTTCAGGAATTAAATCAAATCCTCAAAAGGGGCATTATGTCCACCTTGCTAAAGCAGAAAACGAGGATTGGAATGTATACAGATTAAATTTACACGGTAGCGATAATGTTAACGGTAACTTAACGTCAGCACAAAACTTTGTTGATACTGTTAATGGACAAACAAATTTATTTACAAATTTACCATTGTCAGTATATACTGATAGTAATAACATTGATGATCCACAGAATACAAGTTATTTTGATAATCACATTATTGTTAAAAATGCTCAATTGGCAAACATAGTTTTAAAATGGAGCAATGAACAACTTATTGCGACGCCAAGAACAATTTATACAGGTACCTATGTACCATTAAAACCAATTAATAGAAAAATATTAAGTATTGCCCCGGGAGCCAGCGGTAATATTACAGCCGCAACTCCAAACACAGGCAGTTCGTATGAGAAGAAACTATTTGCTAAATTGATGGTTCCGCTTTCTAATGTTGAATACTTTAGGCATGCCGGAGTAACAAAAGATAGAAGATTAGCAAACGTTAGTAATAGTGTACAAATTATAGTAGATAATATAGAAGGTTTAGAAGAAAACAGACGTTCAGATAATGATGCTTCAGACATAGTAAGATTCTATGGAGCAGGAGCAACAGCGGCTCAACTAACAGTTGGTAAAGCATATAACGTTAATGAAGTAGCACTACCAGATGAAGACGACAATGCCGAAGGTGTGTTCTATATAACAGAAGCAAACATCACAGCATCATCGTATGCTAGATTAGGCAGTGATACTTATGTAAGTTTTGAATCACAATTAAAAGAAGACAGTGAAGCGGAAATTATTGGTATAACACCAAGCACTAAGAAAGTGCTATTTAAAGGAACTTCTATTGCTAATTTAACAAACGGTACTAATATTGCGTTGTCATCAGAAAGTACATTATCATCAGTTGACACTATACCAATTGGATTTTATCCTGTAGCAGATGTTAACAGCGGTGCCAATACATTTACTGTAACTAACTCTAGTTTTCAATTCCATGATGCTAGTGTGGCCAGAGGAGCATATAACCAATTAAACTTTGCGACAGTCGGTAACGGCGACAGCAAAGGTAATACATATATTTCTAATGCTGGCACAGATGACAAAGTACAAGTAGGCGACTTTGTACATTTTGTAACAGGAACTAATTACGCAGGTAATGTTTATCCTATCCAAAGTGTAACAACTTCAGGTGTGGCACAATTTTATGATAACGGTGTAGCAACAAGCAGTGCATCTCAGAATGCTGTGGTATACACAGGTGCTATAACAAGTTTACAAGGTGATATTACAAAACTTTACAGCAATGGTACATTACAAATTAATAACTTTACTACAACATCAATGGGTGCGTACGGTTACGGTAATGTTAGATACACTAATAGTAACACAAGTACAAGCGGAAGTCAAGGAACTGTTATTGGCTTATCTAATAGCAAACAAATATTAAAGAAAACTAATGTAGCAAATCAAATTAACATTGATGATGCTGGATCACTCAAACCATTGACAACAAGTTATACAGTTGATATTTCAAAAGATACAACAACCAACGAGGCTGATATACGTTTAAGAGAAGATGTAACAGCCGGTGACGTAAGACGTTTATTATTTGATACCAGTCGTAGGACTAGTGGTACACTTGATATGCTTACAGGCACAAGAATTAATTATGGTACTAACGGCAACGGAGCAGACATTGTTGACTTTAGCAGTAAGTATGCTGGCAAGCCAATGTATATTGGAGCACTTTCTAAAAATCAGCCAATGTCAATACAAAGTGTATTTAAAGACGCACCTGAATCGTTTAGGAGTGTAGACAATGTAGAAGTTGAATTAGAATTCAGATACATTACCACAGCAGATTTAGAAACTCTTAAAAACTTAACATCGTTTGAACCTAGGTCTAGAAATAGAATGTACGACAGTAACTCTCAAATATTTGAAACTTTTAGTGGTCGTACCGCGTTTGACACTACAGTTGATGTTGACTGGTGGGTAGACACATATACTAAACCATTATCAAATCCTTCATTGGACGGATTCAGTATGAAGTTATCAGCAAATAACGGCGGCACAGATAAAACTTCTAAAATTGACTTAATACCAAGATATCCAGGTACCCATAATTCTTATAACATGGCGGCACCTGAAAGTAAATTTGCCACTATTGCTGGTATAACTAATGCCAAGATTGATGAAACTAATCCAGTAGTTAAATTTAAGTTTAGCGATAACGGTAGAGGTCAAGAAGCACTAACATTAGTAGGAAGGAAAACAAACAATACCAAGTACCACACTACTCAAAGCAAAAAGAATCAGTTTTACATAAACTCTAGAGGCAAAGGTAACAATATTGAACTATTGCCTAGTCATCCTAGTGCTTCAGATAACCCAATGAATTGGTGGAGCAATAATGTTAAGAGTATATTTACACAAGACAGTTTGAATGAATTTAACTTAGAATTTGGATATGATGAAGGCGTAAGTTTATATCCTTTTGGTACAGGCGACGATGTTATTATACCAGTTGTAATTGTTAAAAATGTTAAAGTTGAATATACACTCGCGCCAGTAACTGCTTTAAAATTAGATAACTTACGAGTATCACTAACAGGCGGAAGTATAACAGGCATTGTAGATAAGAAAGTTGAAAACGCCGACAGCACATTTATTACTGTTGATAACAGCGACGGATTAATATCTGGTAACGATACATCAGGGTCCGTAAAAGCAGTATTCTATAGAGTGGACAAAAATAATAACAAGCAGATACTAGTAAATAATTTAGGTAGCGAAATTAAACGTTCAGATGTTACTAACAGTGGATACTCTAGTATGCTACTTACAACATCTAATGCTAATAGTTATATGAATTCAGGTACAGTATTTGGATATGTACCAGCAGATAAAGAACACATCACATCAGGTGGTTCATTAATGTTAGGTATACCAGGTTCTAGTACAAAGTCTATAAGTCAGTTATTTGATAACAACTTCGGCGCAGAAATAAAATATGTCGGACTTAACAATACAGGCAAAACGTCTATTGATATTTCTAGTGTCAATGTCACAATTGATACACATACTGTTAAAAACGAAACAAAAATATTTAGTAGTGTAGAGGGTTTAGCAAATGCTGATGTAGTTAATATTGACGATACAATAAACTCACCAGGAGCATTAGATGGTCAAACATCTATATCAAATGTTCAAACAACATGGTTCAGTATTCCTAAAGGACAAACTGAAAATATAGTAGCAACATCCATACCACAGGCATCAAATACAAGTATACATGTTGCGTCTAATAGTTCTATTAATAATACAATGGTTACAATTAACAATGATAATCATCAATTAATTAGAGGCTCTAAAGTTATATTTTATGCTACCAATCAAAGTGATTACTTAAATAATACTTCGTTTACGGTTAAGACTGTTACACCAAACACATTTACAATTAATGTAGCAAATACATCGGTAGTGCCTACTACAAATGTGTCAGGTTTAAAATACGGAGCAGTTTATAATACTCCAACTGGTAATTTAGATACCCAGTATTATGTGAGCGGTCAGCATGTTGCTCATTTGGCATGTTATAATAAAAACAATGTCTTCGAACCAGGCGACAACATTACATTCAATGCTGGTTCAGTAGACACAGCAAGTTTAAACAATTCTACAGCAGAAGTAGTAACAGCAACAGAAGGCTCTATTGGAGTAGTATTTTCTACTAGACCTACTAACTTAACATCGAATTTAACAATTAGATATACTAGCGATTTAACTAAGAGCATTGTTTCAATGCCTCCTAAATATAATATAAACAATTTATATGCTAGAATAAGTGCCGAAGAATTATCTTGGTCAAACTTTACAGGATTTAAAGAAATCAATCTAAGCACTTATGATAGTGCTAACAAAAGAAATTTAATAGAAGCAGAATTTAATGCTACACTAGGTACAACAGTACCGAGCTCGGAAGTTTATTTACCGATGACAATATATACAGCAACTAATTTTACTTCTCCGGGTCACGGAATAGGCAAAAAAACATTAGTAGCAACCGTACAAAGCACAACAGATGCTAGTAGCGAAGGCTTAGTTAATGTAGTAATTAATAATCGTGGTATGGGTTTATATGAAAAGGGAAAACTTACTTTCTCTAATAGTGTTAATGGACATGCGTTAAGCAATAATTCTTTTGACATACTTGACTTTGTTACTATAATTGACGACGACGGAGATCAAGGTGATCAGTATTATACTATTAAGGCCCCGGGTGCTACAGCAACTACCGGACAGTTTTCAGTATCATATACAGCATATGGTACAAATAAAGACAGAGCATTGAGATTTATCAAGAACGGCAAGTACACTGGATTTGGTGTACCTGTACAAATAACAGATGATACAATTACAATAGAAACACCATACCTAGGTAATATTACTAGCACAAACGGATTTTGGGTTAATGATGTTATGTTAGTAGAAGGTTCTAGTGATTTAAGTTCAGAAATGAAATTAAGACCAAATAAAGACGCACTAGTAATTAAAAATTCTAAAATACGATCATTTAATAACAAATTTAAAATTGCTCCGGCATCTTATGCATCACCGTCACCAGAGTTTGCTAACCCACTATTAGGTAAACCAAATACTGTTCCAGTACGAGGATTTGCCAATTCGGATAAAAAAGTAGACTTTTCAAAAGATAATGTTACTTACGAATTAGACGGATGGAATGCTGTTGAAATTAATGGAGCAAAAACATCACTAGCAAGAACAGATACTATAGAACAAGTATCAGATAGTTTAAACTTTGCTTCCAGATTTAAAGAAGGATCTATACTAAGTTCGGGCACTATACAGTTAGGATTTACATTTGGTAGAAGAAATCATAAAGTAGATAATCCTAAATCAGGAACTTACAATGCTAAATTTGTACAAGTACCAGCAGACTCGTCTAACTTAGAAAAAATTTATAATAGCGAATATGCCCAAGCACCAACTGGTAATGCTTTAAAGAATGGTATTAACAGATGGACAAATTTACTGCTTCAAGACAAAGGCCAAAGAACCGGTCAAGCAAGTATTAGAGGTTCGTACATGAATGACATGGATAACCTTGAAGATATTATAACTAGAGGTAACAAAGCAACAAAGGCTACTAAACAAGGTTCGGGCGATGCTCAAATACCGTCTTTGGATTCTTACGCATCTAAAAACAAATATGTTAAGCAAAACGTTCATAACGCACAATACAGTTATTTAAACCCACAACTTAATCATGTAAAAAATAAAAACTTACCAGATTATGGAAGTCCGCATATTGATGTTTCAGAAGGTTGGATTATGCATAACGGTGGTGGCGGATATGGTGGTTATGAGGGATATGCTATTGACTTTGTAGGTGGCGCAATTAATGTTCCACCAGTAACTGGCGGAATTGCTACACCACCCCCACCAGCAGACGAGCCACCAGCAAGTGCTCCAGACTGTGGTGCTTTCGCAATAACACTATACGATATAAATAATCCAGGTGGTGCCCAAGCAACACAAGAATATGACGACAACTTATTAGCGATTGTTAGACAATTTGTAAATAGGTTAGCGGCAGGATACGCCGCAGAAGTAGGTGGAGAAGGTGGTGCGTATGGATATGATTATGATTATAATCAAGAATACGACTATGGTCGAGGCTATTATAATTATGATGCTATTTGGGGCAGACATTATCAACGATTTATTAATGCTGGCGGTGCCGCAAGTGATTGGTCAAAATATTTGTCATACGCATACGGCACTAGTGCTACATCAGAAACAAAAGTTCCATACAACACAGTTAATGTAGATTTATGCGATGCTGAACCAGGTTATGTCAAAGAAGTAAACGGTAACCTATGTACTAATAGTGGCGAAGTGATGTTCCTCGGTAATCAACGAATAAGTTTAACAGAAAACTGTGACCCATGTGCGTTAGCAGATGGCATTAACTCACAGAATTCAGACTATAGAGCAATATGCGGCGAGCCGACAAGCGAACCAGTCAATTGTGTTATAGCAGGTGGAGGCCAGGCATGGGGAGAAACAGCCTTTGGTGATGTCATAGATACCCGTACAGGCAGATATTTAATTGAAGACTCATTTACAATAGGCGGAAACAATCCTAAAGTCAAAATGGATAGTCCACGTTACCTGGCAGATGCTTATGCCGAAACCGGAAGTAGACATGATCCAATTAAAGTTTTAATTAAATCACCAGGTGCCGGTAAAGGATTTGCCGCATTAATAGAACAGATATTGGTAGACAAAGGCATTGACCCAATAGAGGGCGGATACAAAACTATTGTATTAAGAACAATAATGTCATCAGAAAAGAAAGGTGACTATGTAGATAAAAAAGTTATAGGATCAGGAACGGGTACACAGCCAAACTGGTATGACATAAGAAAGTATGGTAGAGATACTTGTAACTGGCAGAATGTTGATTGGAAACAAATGAAATCCAAAGGCGGTCAAGGCCTACACCTAGGTGGCGCCGAGATTCGTGTTAAAGGCTTTAAAGGTGGTCTAAGTTGGTTCAAAGCAGAAATACAATTAAGTAAACACACTGGAACTGATTTAAAAAACATGAACCGTGACTTAGGTATAAATGGTTATAATGTTAAAAACAATCAACATGGAAATAATGCTGTTTTAGGATTAATGTTCCGTTGTATAGTTGTTGGAGACGGTGGCCTATCTGATTATGTTAAGTATGAAGATTACACCAGTGATGAAGGGTGGAAGTATAAGAAGATTGTAGGCTATGGCGATAAGATGACAAACCCAAGTACTGGTGGTCATAAAGATAGAACTTACTTCCATAATGATAACGACGGATCAGGCCTATTCTTTAAACAGTTATGGGATAAACATCCAGTACAACAACGAAGGAAAGCAGGTTGTTTTGGTGACATTGATATACCAGTACTACAAAATGTTAAAATTAAGAGTGCTGTACCATTTAGTTTAGGCTTAGGGTGTGCTAGAAGTCCATTTAATGAAGTAGGCGACTTTATGCCTTATGTTGAAAAGACATCTGTGTCAAGTGCTAACTTGGCTCTTGGTGCTACTTTAACTAACGAAGAACTACAGAGTAAGTCAACAGGAACAGGTTTCTCTGCTCCTAAAGTATTAACAACTCGAGCAACAGGCACAATACAAATAGCAGAAGCAATTGGTGTACCGAGTCAAAGTAATCCGTTTATGACAGCAGATTATTTGAGAATTGACGGCTTAGCAACTACGCCTAGGTCAGGTGAAGGTACTAGATCCGGCGCTCTAGAAGATGCTAACGGTAACCCATTAGCCGCATTTGCTTCAGGACAAATTGAAGATTCTACAGGCTTTAACTATAGAATAGGCGACAAGTTACAAATAGTTGGCGGACAACCAAAAACAATAGATAATACTGCTTACTACTTAGATAAAGTCGAAATACAAAATTCAGGTATAGGATATAATCCAGCAGACACAAGATTTGAAATAGTTTCTGATAATGACGATAATATTAAATTACCAGGTGTTAGTGTTAGAGGCGTCTTCTCGCCAGACACTGATAAATTAGAACCAGCATTAAAAGTAACTGGTAGAACAGCCAGTGCGTATCACCAAAGTTTTTATAGACAGTATGTCGAAACAGGCGGTGGCACTGATAAAGATTGGATTAACAACGAAACAGTTCCGTCATATGTTGATACATATACATCTGCTATCGAAGAATTAAATATAGAATTAAAAAGAGCGGATATTCCATTAGACGGCACAACTGCTAGTGATTCATTTAAAATCACAAGTAGACAAGATTTATTAGCAAGTAATCAATACAAAGCATTTATTGGTACAAGAGATTATGAAAATGCTGGATCAATGATGTTGTTTGGATTAGGCATTCATGATGCCCTTGAAGATATAGGCGAATCATTAATTAGAAACAGTAAAATTTATGATAGTTTCTCAGAAGACGAATTATTAGGATTAAACGGTTCTTGGATATGTTGTTGGGAAGTACCAAACGGTTCAGTTTACCCTAATGGCAATGACCTAGAAAATAATCTATTAGGATTAACAGAAAACACTAAAGGATTGCTAAAAGTATTCCATGATGGTGAAATTTATGATCCAGAAACAAGTAACGAATACAGACATTTCTTAAGCAATAAAATTGCTAAATTTAACGGTAGAATTGTTAAATTCTTAAGAGTAGTTAATAATAGAGCATACTTTAAAATTGAGACGACAATTGGTCTTGAAAAAGAACCAAACTTCCAAGCATATGGTGTGCCTGACTTTATGAATCTATACAGTAGGTTCTATCCAATTGAAACTTTAAGCACTTTCCAAGATCAAACTACTAAATCTAGAGATTATCAAGGTAGAACAAATGCGTACCAATTGTCAGTAGAAATAGATAGTGCTAACTCATCTGGC